>Ga0302304_10001195_pt1 | contig 13679 bp, 9 predicted proteins | sample III_Palsa_E2_2_FD_198769 | JGI IMG/M metagenome (GOLD analysis project Ga0302304, IMG submission 198769) | Peat permafrost microbial communities from Stordalen Mire near Abisko, Sweden - III_Palsa_E2_2 | ecosystem: Environmental > Terrestrial > Soil > Palsa > Peat permafrost | place: Sweden...
GTGCACTTCTACATCCTGGCCGGCTGCGGACTCTAATTGCCACTGAATATATGATGATGACAGGCTGCCGGAGCCTATGCAATCAGTGTCGGTATCGTATAAATAAATTTTGTAGCTCATTTTGGTGAGTGGTGAATGGTTAGTAGTAAGTTTGTTTTAATCCGAAAGTCGAGAAGGGTGGACATTTAGGATTGGGGCTTATTTAGCTTAGTGGTTTTGTATGCTGATTGGCATAATTCTAAGGTCGGTATTAGTTTTTGTTTTGGTGCTGACGATGATTTGTCAGCGAGTTATTTGACTCACCCCGACTTTGCTTCGCTTGTCGACCCTCTCTGCTGCGCAAAGAGGGTGGGGAGTGCTGGTGATTTATTCAAAGATCGGGAGTTTGGTTTGAATTGGTGCTGACGGTGATTTGTCAGCGGGTTACTTTTCTTGTTGTATACTTTACTTGTGGGGTGCTGAAACAAGTTCAGCATGATTGATTTATTCAAAGATCGGGATAAAGGTTTGAATTGATGCTGACATTGTTTTGTCAGCTGGTTAATCTTGCATGTTGAAAACCATCCCTGCCCTCACGTGGGGAGGGAATCGCACAATGCGAACGCTTTTGTTCAGCTATTTGTAAATGTTAATTTATCGGCCTCATTATCCTGTTCCAGCGAATTTTGTGAAAGATGTCTTTGTTTGGGTCGGTGCTGAACCAGGTGATTATGGCCTTACCTACAATGTGATCCTCGGGTACGTAGCCCCAATAACGAGAATCTTCGGAGTTGTGGCGGTTGTCGCCCATCATCCAATAGTAGTTCATTTTAAAGGTGTAGGTATCGGCTTTTTGTCCATTTACGGTAAATCCGTTGCCTGATCTGCCTAAACGATTATGTTCGTATTGTTCGATGGCGAGGCTGTAAAGTTTGATGGTGGAATCCGTAAGTTTTACGGTCATTCCTTTTTTTGGCAATACCAGCGGGCCAAAGTTATCTACGTTCCATTTGAAATGCGGATCAAACGGGAAAATTTCCGAATCATATACTCCTGCTTTAGCTACCATTGGGGTAATGCTTTTAATATTTGAATAGCTTTTTAGCGTGGCCAGGTTATCAACCGGGATGATCATTTCATAGCTGTTTGGCGTTATTTGGTTTATTACAGTGATATTCAGATCCTGGAATATTTGCGGGTTGAACTGGCTGCCATCGGTTACTACTGTGTAGGATGTTTGGGCCTTTGGTGGGATAGGTGCTGCTTTGCCATTAATATATACCTGCGCATTTACGATGGTTAAGGTATCGCCAGCAACTGCCTGGCAACGTTTGATGAGCGTAGTACGCTGATCGACCGGGGTGCCGGTTTCGCTGGGTTTGTTAAATACTACTATGTCGCCTCTTTTTACTTCGGTTGTGCCGGGTAAACGGAAATAGGGTAATTGTACACCGCTGTAATAAGTTTTAACACCGTACATTTCAGGCTCGGTAAACGGGATAGAGAATAACGTAATTGGCATACGTGCACCGTAACTGAACTTGCTTACAAAAAGGTAATCGCCGGTAAGTTCGGTGCCTTCCATTGATCCTGATGGGATGGCATAGGCAGAGAACAATAAACCACGGATGATAGTTGCTGCAACTATGGCAAATATAAATGCATCGAGCCATTCACGGCCTTTTGATTTTTTTACTTGTGGTGTATTTGTTTTCTTTTTTGCCAGGAAATGCCAATTCATGATAAACAGGGTTTATCAGTTTAGACTTAACAGGGCTTAGGTTGTTACAAAAAAATAAAATTATTTTTCGTCGAAGCTATTCAGTGCCCGCCAGATGGTGCGTTCGTCTTTGCTGAACTTTATTTCGGCTTCGAGTACGGCCTGTCGCTTGGTAATGCCACGGGTTTGCATTTGGGCCTGTACCCAAAGGTAGATCTCGCGGTAGATGAATACTTTTGAGGTGATGAAACCGGCTTTATATAACTCGGTGAAGATGCCGTTATCGAAGAGGGTGTTTACTTTGGTGATATGCATATATATTATTGGTCATTGGGTCATTAGTCATTTGACATTGTGGTGAGTTAACTCACCCTGACATCGCTGCGCTTGTCGTCCCTCTCTTCGCTAAAGCGAAAAGAGGGAGGGGGATTAATCATTAGTCATTATGTCAATGGTTTGCCTGGCGATTTAACTCACCCTGACGTCGCTGCGCTTGTCGTCCCTCTCTTCGCTAAAGCGGAAAGAGGGAGGGGGATTAGTCATTAGTCATTAGTCATTATTTCAATGGTTTGCCTGGCGATTTAACTCACCCTGACATCGCTGCGCTTGTCATCCCTCTCTTCGCTAAAGCGAAAAGAGGGAAATGTTAGAATTAACAATTTGCTCAGGTAACTTGAAATGGAGATCTTGATACTTAATACTAGCTACTTGATACTATCTGTTATAAATTTACCCTGTTTATGGTTTGGGCGAGGATGTTTTGCTGGTTGTTGATGTCTTTTACGTCGACGTAGACTGGGGGGAAGTTGTTGACCATTTGGTAGGCTATGGTGTTGGCAAGGTTTTTTTGATCGTTGACGGGTTGGTTGTAGTAGCGGTTGGCATCGCCGCCATCGGTAAATACACCACCTACTGCAAAGCCACGGCTAGTGCTGATGGTTGAGAAATCGCGGCCACCGAAACCTACGTTTATGGCACTTACAAGGTTACGTGCCCAGGGATCGCGCATGGCTTCGGATACTACGATGCCTTCGCCGGAACGGAGGTAGGCATTGGTATTATCGGTACGACTGTAGCCGGGCAATACACCGCCACGGCCATCGGATGTATAATGCAAACCGCCCGATGCATAGGCAGGTGGTTTTTGTGCTGATATTTTGGCGACCTGTACAGCGGTTTCGGCAATTATGGTTGGTACATATAGTGTTGCCAGTATGCCTGTTTGTGCGGTGCCTTTGGTAATGGCCAAAGCACCATTGATTATTGCCTGGGCAATAGATGCTTCCTGTTCTTCTTTAAAGGCTTTTGCTTTAACCTGGTCTTCCTGGGTTTTATATTTTTGCTGGATCGCTATTCTTTGGGCACTGGTTAGTGTTGTGTTATTAAGTTCGGCGGCTTTGTCTTTTTCGAGGCCTGCTATTTTGGCATCACTTTGTTGTTTTATACTGTTTTTAAGTGTGTTAAGTGCATTGGCGGCAATGGTGCCAGCTGATTTTTTTGCTTCATCTTCAATTTGCTGTAATGCTGTTTTTTTTATGGTGACTACTTGATCAGCTGTATTTTTTGCAATTTTCACTTCAGGTATGGTGCCTCCAATATTGTCCGAGTCGTCAATATTAAGAGTAGAATTAGACTTGGCTGCAGTAATTGGCTGACCTCTTTCAGAGGTCTTTGGTTGATCTTTCTTTTTTGGTTGCCTATTATCACATTTACCATATACCTCGCCTATTTTTTCCCCCAAGGCATCATATTTTGCTATTTGCCTATCAATGGAAGCATCTGTGTTTGTTTCGTGATTAGCAACTGTTTGTCCGGCTTGATCAAACCCAGTATTATAGGAATTAACCATTTCTGTGGCTGTATCTTTTACCCCTTGCTTAACGGTATTAAATGCTGTACCAATTTTGTCGGTGGCATCAGTTACTCCTGAAAATGCTTGTAACGCTCCATTAGCCATCTTTTTGAAATCCAGATGAATAATACCATCCAATATTACTCCGAATGCATTGAAACGATTAATTATATTTTGCTCGACCATTTTCCCTAACGCCTTTATAGACTCAATAGGGTGAGAGAGCGCATCAAGAAAAGCGGTTTTGAAATCATCTATAAAACCCTGAACTTTACTTATAATAACGCCGATCGCGGATATAGCTCCCTGCAAAATTTTGCTGCCTGTTGAGGATTGCACGAACGCAGTAAACAAATATTGAAGTATTTGCAGCAGAAAGCTGAAACCATCTGCTTCGATAGCCTCCCCTATACCTTTTAACCCACCTTGTACAATAGAAAGGCCGCTTTTCATGGCGCTAAAGCCTTTCGCTGCATCTTGCAGGCTCGGGCCGAACTCACCTGAAACACCTTTGATCTCATCAAAAGAAGTTTTTAGATGATCCATAGTTGTCTTATGGGTATCAAAGGCTTTTTTGCTTTTACCAAGCGCGGAGGGTTGTTTATTAAGTGTACCGCTAAGTCCGCTTAAACCACTTTTTAAACTTTTTGCTTGTTTTGCGCTGTTAGATAAGCTTTTGGTATTACTGTCATGCGCACTTTTACTATTACTTGCTGATGATTGTTGTTTATTGAGAGCATCGCTAACACTGCTTAATCCACTTTTTAAACTTTTGGCTTGTTTGGCCCCATCAGCCAGGCTTTTGTTATTTTTATTTGTTGCTGATTGGCTTTGGGTAGCTTTTGTTTGCTGCTGTTGTGTTGTGGATGATAAAGCATTTATTGCTGCGTTCAGCTCAGTTACTTTTTTTGAATTGTCGCCAACTGTTTTTGAGTATTTATCACTTGCTGCAGTTAGCGCTGTTATAAGCGACTGATTTTTTTGCAGTGATGTTGCCGATGAGTTTAAAATGGACAGATAGCTGTTAAGCTGGCTCGATGCATTTTGAAGGCTTTTTTGAAAAATGTCGATCTTATCGGCATTGTTTTGAAATGCTGTTGAAGTTTGGTTGCCTGAATCAATCAGTTGTTTTTGCTGTATAAGCAAATTGTTGATTATGCTATTAAGGTTTGTGATGCTTTTTTCCAGTTGCTCGGTTTGAGCCGATACCTGGATGGTAATGTTTTTGCTTATGTCGTCTGCCATAAAATATTATGTTTAAAATGCCATTTGGCATAAATGTATATTAAAAATAAGCCCAATCGGGCTTATTAAATCCGTTATGTTGAAAAATCTAAAAATCTCCCTTTTCTTTGGCTTTTTGTTGTGCAATAGATTGATTAGTTAATACACTATCCTGATAAATGAGAAAAACATATAAATGATCGTTTATTGTGGCTCTTATCGTGTTTTTATTATCAGCAGTCCATATAGTATTGTAATCAGCGTCCCCCTCCTTTATGGCAGTTGTTTCATAACCATCACCATCAGTAAATGTAGAACGGAATACTCTTCTTGATTTTGCGGTGCCATAAATTTCATTGACCTGACTTACTAAGTCATTATAGTAATCTATAGTTCTATCGTCTGCTTCGTCTTTAAAAACCAGTTGTCCCTGGTAAGCTTTGCCATCTACAAAATTTACATATACAGCATAGGTGGTTAAATGGCCTAAATTAATATGGGTAAATACTAGTAAGTCAGTTGTATCTCTATCCAAAACACCACCTTTTGCTTTAAGGGCCGCTAATACTTCAGCTTTGGTACTGCCAAATTTTATTCCCAGGAAGCCATCGACAGGTTTTGTTGTTTGTGAAAATCCAATAAATGGAATTAAAAATAATAATGTGATAAATAAGGTTTTTTTCATTTTAATATGTGATTGTTTATGTCGTAAAAATATATAAAGAAATATATTTTGCAAAAAATATTAGCAAAATATTATCAAGCTCTCTTTAAATTATCCTAATCTTACTATTCTACTTTTGATGGCTGGCCTTTTCCAAGCCTCACCTAAATCCTCTCCAAAGGAGAGGACTTGAAAGAAATGATATTTATCCTAGTCTTACCAATTCCACTTTCGTTGGTTTATCCTTTATCCAGCTATCGATTTTATTGATGTAGAAATAGGCATTATGTTGTTGCAGATAGATTGGTATCAAAAGATCAAGTTCGGAAATATCGCGCGGACTAAGCAGGAAATAGCGTACCAGTACTTTTGTGTTTTGTAATATTTTCTGGAGATCGGTATAATACTTACTTCGCAGGCCGGGCTGGGTGTTGTTATTCACGGTCATATCGCACCAGCAAAGGTTATATTCACCATCGGGTTTATAAAAATAAGGTGTGCTGATCACATCATTCACTACTATGTTTGTGTTATTGCCATCGGTAAAGGTTACGCTTTTGCCAAGCTGCTGCAGGTTGAGTTTTTGATCAACCAGGATGCGGGGTTGTACGCCGATGGTAAAATCGGTACTTGTGGATGTGATATCGGCCATTTTTATTTGGGCGATAGTGCCGCCATAGTATGGGCGATTAAGCGATGGCCCAAATTTGCTTACAATAAGATCGGCAGGAATAGAGCTAAGCGTTTGGTCGTTAATAATGAGTTGATCCCAGCCAAACTTGAGTGGTAAAATATTGGGATCGGTTTGGTATTCCATGTAATTTACCTGTGCATAATTACCCAGCTGAAAGTTTACCTGTTTGCCCTGATCTATACATTTCGCGCTCCAATCGTTTGCTATGGGGATATTGTTTACAATATCTTTTATTGAGGCGAAGGTGATGCTTTTGGTGTAAACGTCGGTTTGGCAAATAATGCCGAAGCGCGGTAAAGTATCTTTCAGGAAATCTTTTTGCGAAATATCGGGCAGGATGCGTTCGCATTGTACGTTTTGGCTGTATAATACATTTTGATTTTGCGCTTTTACCTGGAACGTTGCACCTTCATATAACGTAAAATTTGCACCTGTAAGACCCATAAACTCAAAGGTTATGAGTAAACCTTCAGTTGTTGCAGGGGTGAGCTGTGTACTGAATGAGATGCTGACATTGGAAAATGTTTTCCAGCATATTTTAGTGCTGCCATCGCCGGAGTGGCCATCAAAGCCGGTGTCGAAATTAAAGTTTGTTGTGGTAAGATCGGTTTGAGCGCCACTATCCAACAAAGTAATATTGATATTAAGGGTTGAGGGCGAACTTGTAGTACCCCGCCCATAAAAATAGAGTTTGGGGATAGTTAAAATGGCATCTACCGTAATAACCTCATCGGCCATGTATACATTGTTTTTGAACAGGTTTGATGGGTCATAAATAATCGAATTGAAATTGATGATCCCACGGTTTGGGTATTGGGCATTGCCTGTGTTGCCGGCAGGGTGCTGCTGGGTTTGGGCTATGGCGTTAGTTACCATAATGCCGTTTACATCGGGTTGGTTTTGATAGTCGAGGCCATGCTCCCAACTGCCGTTGGAGAATTGTGCGATGAGCAGCGGATAGAGTGGATCAGCTAATAAAGAGCCTTTGGCAGTGTAGCCGGTTGATTGTACCAACAGGTCGATAGCTTTTTTGATGAAGAAACCGGGGCGCTGATTGCGAGCATTGATGGGTAGGGTAAAATCGGTTGGATCAATAAGTCCGTAATCAACCACGGGATAGATCCAACCATCTTCGGCTGTGTGTTTTTGACTGCCTGCTACATTTTGCACGTCCCAGGTATGATCGAAGGGTTTCCAGGGCAGAACGGCTCCATAACCGCTCCATTGGCTGGTGCTATCGCCCATATCGGCAATTTGGCCGCCCAAAGCATCAAAGAAATCAACATTGCCAGAAAGTATGGTAATGCTGGCGGTATTGTCATCGATCTGATTGATCTCGGCAATTGCATTGGGCAAAATCTCGATACCATTTTGGATAATTTTTGCCGTAAGCTTTGTGTAAGGAATCTGCGGAGAAAGCCTTGGGTTTTCGATACTAATATCATCTGCATAACCTAAAATGGCCCGGTTGTTTTGTGTGAGCGGCAGTTTAAACTGGTTTGAGGTATTGCCCTGCTGATTTTGCACTTCGGCCAGGTCGTTGATCTGGAAGGTGAGGGCAATGGGGCTGTCGTCGGAAAGGTCGACTGGTTTATCGTTGAGAAAGAGTTGGATGTTCATTGTGTTTAGTATCTAGTAGTTAGTATCAAGTAGCTAGTATGCGAGCGGAAGATTTAACTCACCCTGACTTCGCTGCGCTTGTCGTCCCTCTCTTCGCTGAAGCGAAAAGAGGGAGAGGGCTCTATAACGTAAGCGTGGACACTTGAATGGGCGGCGTAATAGTTACTGGCTACCAAAAGACTTACTGCGTTTGAATATTTATTGATGGCATATTGAATGTAATGCTGAATGGTGCCTGCCCGTTCATTGTTTCATACTCGGTGAAGGTGGCGGTGTTGAGGACGATGGTTTGCCATTGTACGGGGCTTGCATTGAGCATCATTTGTACTTTTGGGGAGTATTTGATGGATTGCAAACCTTTGATATCAGCTATGCTGAGATCTTCGGCGGTGAGTTTCATTTTTTGTCCGGCATCTTTGCTGATCACTTCTTCAACACCATCCTGATTTTCCCAATCGGTTACAAAGTTTTTGATGATGGTGGCGTTTTGAACGTCGAGCGATATTTCCTGATTGTAAATGAACCTGTAGTAGTTCCACGAACCGGTGAGGCCTATCCAACGCATATAAACGGAATTGAAGTCGGGCGTATGGTCGATGCGTATAGTTTGGGTTTGTGTTATCTGGATAGGATTACCGTTTGCATCGTTATAAAATAAAGCAATGGTGAAATAATAGGCGTTGTCAGGGAAATCGGCATTGATAAGTATCCTGTTTAGGCCAACTTGTGTAACTATGGGTGTATTTACCAGGTTTTGTGAAGCGATGATCATTTTTGATTGATCCTGGTTTAAGAGCCAGGTACCATCGTCATTCAGCAGGGATGCGGTGATCATATTTGTTGTTAGCGGCTGTCGATTAATATCAAGCATCACAATTTCATAGTATAACTGCTGACCGGCGAGTGACTCGGAATAGATGAATGAAATATCGAATGGATATCCGTTGGTGTATGCGGGTTCGGGGAAATCGGTTATCCATTTGGCTTGCTGATTGGTTGGGAAAGGAACATATTGCGCAAGGTTACCCCCGTATTTGGATTGGATTTGTCGGGCCGTATACAATACGTAATAGGGTGTTGCAATGCTGATGTATGGTGATGTTATAGCAGTTCCCGGCAGGTTGATGTTATCATATTGTTCTGCGTATTGAATGGTGTAGCTGGCAGACAGATTGCTATCTCGGAAATTGATTTGGGTGTAATCACTTGTGTCTTTTGCGCGTAGCAGACTTTGCAGGAAGTTGGAAATATCGGCTTTGGTTATGCCTTCAGCATTGGGCCTGTTTGTTGAAGTGATGGTGGTAATGGCATTGGTTAGTGGATCGACATAGGTGATATTGGTGAGCACCTTGTAATAGGGCCGGAGCATGTTGATATTGGTATAGCCTACAGCATTTGCAGTATAAGGTGTATTAATGACCAATGAATTGCCATCGACAGAAATAACGCTAAACGTGCCCGAATAGGTTCCGGCATTTATATAGATGTAAATGTTCTGATAATTTAATATGGTGATGCCTTGCAATGCCGCGTTTGCTATAACGGTGTTATTGGTAGTTATAGCGGTGTTAATCGGGCTCATATCGGCATTAATGGCAATTTTAGCATTACCTGTAGCGGCATCAAGCGAAACAGACGTAACCTCGAAGTCTTTACGTTGGTAGGTGAAAACAACCGGGTTGAATGCGGCATTCCAGCGGCTAATGTTACTGCTGGTGAGAGTTACTGATGGATCGCTAATTAGAAGGTTTTGTGTTATGGGGATTGTAACTGTTTGTGAAAAACTGCAGCCCATTGTGTTTGCATCGGTACAATAAACTGTATATGAACCGCCGATCAATCCGGTAAATATAGGTGAGGTTTGAAAATGAACATTATCAATGCTATACTGAATTGGCAAATAGCTTGATGATGCATTAACAGTGATTTGCCCATCGGCAGCGCCGGGCGAGCTTTCGGGTTGGTTGACGGTTATATAGTTTATTTGAAGATCGCATTGGTTTACTGGCGGGGCTGGGTTGGGGGTGCTGCTTTGCCCGGTTACAACCCAGAAATTATTTATACCAAGGCTTGTATCATTTATTACCCCATTATAGATAATTACCGATTGCCCTGGAATAGTTATTGTTTTAGGGGTTGTTACCCCGCTTAACGTTTCATTATAGCTGATAACTATATTATCGCCATTTACGGGGTTGCCGGTAGTGGCATCTGTAAGCGTAATGAGAACGGTGCCATAGACGGTGGTATGTGAGGGCCCCACATTGATAGCGGTAGTGGTGTTTGTAATTTTTATTTGTGCTAAAATGCTCATATCTGTATAGCGTTAAGTATTTGAGATGAAATATTATTGGCCAGATCTTCTAAAGATTGATCAAGCCTCGCGTTGATGTTATCGTTGCCCAGCGGTTGGGTTAAAATGCCGGGTTTGCCGGGATATCCTACTTTGTCTATTTTCTTTTTTACGGCCCATGCCGCACTATCGGGAATGCCTTTGGCGCGGCACCATTGCTGGATGCGCTGGATCATGGGTGGGTCGCCAGCTACTGCGTTCTTGCTGGTTGGTCCGCGGCCGTTTTCCAGTTCGATCAAATAGGCGGGGAGTTGTAATTGTATATTGTTATCGTTGTTTTTTACTACGGTTATTTGTTGTGCGGTTTGGCCGGTGGTGATGCTTCCTTTGGATTGAAGGGAGTTGATGAGGTCGGTTTTGAGGGTGGTTAGTAAGTCGGTTAGGATTTGGTTATTGGTCATTTTGTTTGCTTGTCTGATGGTATCGCTTTGTTCTTTGCTTGATACAAAGAACCAAAAATCAAGTCAGCAGGGAGGCTTCTTTGTCGCACATGGCCTGCGCCGCAAAACGGACAGAACCTAGGCGTAAGGTTTTACGCCATTGCTTCGCCGCACTAGCCTGCGCTTCAAGTAAAACCTTACATTGCCCTGCTGTCGCACTGGCCTTCATTATTCTGTCCGTTTTCGGACGAAGCTTACCCTGCTGACGTGGAGAAATATGCGGATTGTATTTTTCGGAACGGCTTGAGTGCTTTTGGTTAAATTGTTGTAATGGCTTATTTGTGGGATTATTTAATCAAGAGAAACTATCATAGTACATTGTTGATAGTGTTATAGTTAAGTTAACGCCTGTGGTATTTACATCGAATTTGTTGTATACGGGTACGGATTTGGCTTTGTCGCCGGCTTTTATGCGGAAGTAACGGCCTTCACCTTCGCGGTATTTGGTAGCTTTTACAATAAACTCATTGGCCATTTGTAATGCCTGTGTAACATAGGTTTCATTATCGGCTGTGTATTGGTCGAACTCTGTTTTGAACAGAAATTCGAGGTATATTGAAAATGTGTTATCAACGGAACCATTTACTTGTGGCGAGAGGTCGACCGGTTGTAGCGGGTACATGAAAACGCAAGGGAAGGATGCTGTGTCGTCTGCCAATAAATTAAGCTCGTTTGCTGTGCCGTAGATGAATGTTGGGTTGCTGGTGAGGGTTTGGGTTATGGATTGGATTTGGTTTCTTATCATGGGTGGTTCAATTATTTATTATGTTTACTTGTTGCATGGTATCGCTTGCCGCTAATACCTTTTACTTTTTTCTTGATAAAAAAGTAACAAAAGATCAAGTCAGCAGGGAGGCTTCTTTGTTGCACATGGCCTGCGCTGCAAAACCGACAGAACCTGGGCGCAAGGTTTTACGCCTTTGCTTCGCCACGCTTGCCTGCGCTTCAGGGTAAAACCTTACATTGCCCTGCCGCCGCACCTGGCCTGCATTGTTCTGTCCGTTTTCGGTCGAAGCTTACACAGCTGACGGTTATAAGGGAATTTATATATTTTATCGCATGGTCGGGAGGGCTGGCGCGCTTTGGTTTAGAAGCTTTTCTTACTTCTTTATTCTTAACTCTTGTTTCTTGATTCTCGGCTCTTGCTTCTTTTTATCGTTGTGCTTGCAATAATTCTGAGTAGCGCTTTTGGTACTCGGCTTCTGTTTTATTGAGCAGGAGTTTGGTTAGGACACGCTCGTAGGGCATGTTGAGGATGGTATCCCATTTGGTGATGTCGCCTGCGGCGAGGGAGTTTATGGTGTTTATGTATTTAAATTTTTCAAACGTTTGAATACCTGCCTTCTTCTCCAGTATTGACGCAGGCGCTGAAAGAAGCCTATTTTCTGTTTCAATAAGTCTGGATAGCTGGTAAAAAAATGTTTGGCTATGGGCAGCGCCTCCGTTACCCGTAGTTTTTTTATTTCAGTGCAAAATTCTTCGGCTTCGTATTCATTATATTTTTTACCAGTGGCCCTGCAAAAAAAGTAGTGAGCCAACAGATGACAGCATGCTTTCAACGATGGATGAAAGTGATCATTCCAATGTTCTTCGCCGTGCAGTTTAATGCTGTCGTTTATTTCATCAGCAATAATATCGCGCGCGGCCATGAATGCTCCGGCAGGTTCAACAGAAAGGTTACGGATAACGTTTACCATTACTTTTCTTTTACCCAGTACAAAAGTTACTTTGTGAGGAATAGCGTCGCTATTATATAGGTGTTTTATTTGGCTTGAGAGCGCCAATACGGAATTGCCGAACGCCTGAAAATCATTAATGTTGCGAACGGTGTAAAGTTCCTCAATGGCTATACCTGACAGGATGCTGATAGCATCGAGATCATTAAGAGAATGCTTTTCCTGCATCGCCATCATTTGGCCCAATGTAACCTCATGAAGGTTGGTTGGTATTTTTACCTGTAGCTTACCCCCGGTAGTTTTTAGTGTTTTTTCAATCATATTATTATCAAGTTTGCAAGCGGTTCCTGCCATGCTTTGCCTTTGTATGGCAGGCGCGATCGGGGTGATGTAAATGTATTTATTTTTAATTTATTAAGTGCAATATATCGTAAAGGATCGATCAGGTGATTATATGCGTCAACCGGCTCATTTATAGCTTTTCCGGAGCGATCGACACGCCATTTGTAACGGCCGATCTCGTGGCGTAAATTAACGCTTCGACGGGTGATGTTTATTTTATAGCGGCGCAGAATATCGATAGAATTCTTAATACTGTCGACACCTTTTTTTGCGCCTTTAACATTCCACCCGAGCCGTTTTAGTTCTTCGATAGATTTTGGTTCGGCGCTATCGGCAATGATCTCGGTGCTTTTGCTGATCCCGGCTTCGGTTAGTTTTTTTGCGATATCGGTATTGGTCAATCCGTTTTCATAAAACAACTCATCAACCCAAAGTTCACCATTTTGGATAAATACTTCGAGACAACCTGTTTCATCGTTTGTAAACCCGAAATCAAGCCCGGCGGCTATGCGTTTTGCATCAGCAGGAATATCGTCACAAATATGCCAGTTGGTAAATACCAGGCCATCTATTTTGCCGGTTAATCCGCGTGCATAAACTTTCCATAATTCGATGTCGACAGCTTTAAGAGCCTCCACTTTATCGCGTACGGTTTGCTGTACGAATGGATTGTGACGATGATCGGAGATGATCATTTGTACGCCGAGTTTGCCTACCAGTTTTTCATGCACCCAAAAGTTATAGTTTGGATTATAATCAATAAATATGCGTTTGGCGGTGCGCAGGGCCAGTTCGGTATAAATGTCCCAATTGATGCCGTTTGCTTCGTTTACAAAAAGGTAATCACGCTTGCCCGATTTGGCATCCTGGGCGTTATCGTAGCTTTTAAATTCCATAATAGTGCCATTATGAAACTCGAAGATCCTGTCAGATTTATTATAACTTTTTACCATCGCTTTTAATTGCTCTGAACTGTTATATATACTTAAGGCATCGCGGAGGGCACCAGCTTTAAGGTTTGGTATGTCTTGCCCAACTACGGTAATTACCTGGTTGGGGTTTTCGCATGCCAAACAAAAAAGCACTTGTTCAATAGCGTATGTTTTACCGGAACT
>Ga0302304_10001209_pt1 | contig 13574 bp, 9 predicted proteins | sample III_Palsa_E2_2_FD_198769 | JGI IMG/M metagenome (GOLD analysis project Ga0302304, IMG submission 198769) | Peat permafrost microbial communities from Stordalen Mire near Abisko, Sweden - III_Palsa_E2_2 | ecosystem: Environmental > Terrestrial > Soil > Palsa > Peat permafrost | place: Sweden...
TGCGGCAGTTTTTCGCGGACGGCGGCTATGGCGCCAATGTCACCCTGCCGCACAAGGCCACGGCCTTCGCGCTGGCCGATGAGCGCAGCGAGGCCGCAACCCGTGCCGGTACGGCCAACGTGCTGACACGTCTTCCGGATGGCCGTCTGGCCGCACACAACACCGACGGCGCCGGCATGGTCCGTGACATGATCGAACGTCATGGCATGACATTACGCGACCAAACCGTGCTGATGCTGGGCGCCGGTGGCGCGGCACGCGGTGTGGCGTGGAATCTGCTCGACGCCGGCGTGCGGACGTTGCTCATCGTCAACCGTTCACGCGAATCCGCCGATTCGCTGGCCGATGCGATCGGCGATCCAGCCCGCGTACAGTCGCAAGAGTGGCGGCAACTGGCCGACCTCGACAGCGTCGACCTGATCGTTCACGCGACGTCGGCTGGTGTGCACGGCACGGCCCTGCAGTTGCCATCCTCGCTGGTCGCTGATCACACGATTGGCTATGACCTTTCCTACGGCGCAGCGGCGGCAGGTTTTCTGGATTGGGCGAAAAACGCCGGCGCACGCGACGCGTTCGATGGCCTTGGCATGCTGCTGGAAACCGCCGCCGATGCCTTCGCGCTGTGGCACGGCCAGCGGCCGCGGACCGAGCCGGTATATCAGTCGCTGCGTCGGCAAACCGCGTGAGTGGATTGTCCTGCCGCGCCGGTTGCGGGGCCTGCTGCATTGCGCCTTCGATCAGCTCACCGATCCCCGGCATGCCCCATGGCAAGCCGGCCGGTATTCGTTGTGTGCAACTCACCGTGGACAACTTCTGTGCGATTTTCGGTGATCCTCGTCGGCCGGCTGTTTGCGTCAGCCTGCAACCCGAACCGGTGATGTGCGGCCGCGACCGCCAGCACGCGATGGCGTGGCTGACGGCCCTGGAAGCTGCCACTGCTGGCGACTGAGCACGCGGCTGATGTGTTGAAAAGTGCGCGGCGTACTGGTTCTTGCGCTATATGGGTGTGTTACTTTTCCCGAACAGGGGCACCATCTCGCGGGGATTCACGCATGTTGCCGAAAGGGTTTTTTCATCGTCGCGTTGTACTGACCGCTGGCTTGGTCCTTGGGCTGACCGGCAGTGCTTTTGGTGCGGCAGCCGGCAATACGGCGACCAACAAAGCGCCATCGAGCACCAGTCCGGTCGGCTCGACCAATGTCACCGTGGCTGATCCCACCGTGCCGCGGCCGCCGGGCACACCTTGCACGGTGCAGCTTTTCAGCGGCGTCGCGTTCAACGATTTCAACCCGCGTCCCTACGCCTATGCGCCGCCCGCCGGCTGCGGCACGCGCTGGTCAAAGGTGGTGCTGGAGGCGGACTTCTCGGTGACTGCCGGGCGCCAGTTCGATCGCACCGCCACGCTGTGGTTGGGCGGGGTGAATCTTTATTTCGGTACCACCGAAGAACCATCGTCCACGGTGGCGCCAAGCTGGCACGTCGAGCGCGACCTCACCGACTACAGCGCGCTGCTGCGTCAGGCTGGTAACGGCCAGGCGCTCATCGGCAATGTGGTCAACAGCACATATACCGGTGTCATTTACGGTAGCGCACGGCTACTGTTTTATCCCGCCTCAATACTGGCACCTGCGGCGCATGCGCCCGATGCCGTGGTCCCGCTCGGCAGTGATCCGGTTGGCAACACGGTTTCGCTGGCCACCCCGAGCAGCCAGTTGAGCAAGTCACTAAGCCTGCCGACCAATGTCGAGCGTGCTTATCTCGACGTGTTTGTGCAGAGCCAGAATGCTGACGAGTTCTGGTACACCTGCGTGCCTGACCAGTATGCGGCGGAAGTACAGGAATGCGGCGGCGGCAATTTCCGTGAAGCGGAAATCAGTATTGACGGTCAGCCTGCCGGCGTGGCGCCGGTGTATCCGTGGATCTACAGCGGCGGCATTGATCCGTACCTGTGGCGGCCCACGACCGGTGTGCAGACACTGAACTTCATGCCGTACCGAGTCGATCTCACACCGTTCGCGGGTGTGCTGAGCAACGGCGCAGCGCATCAGGTCGCGGTGAACGTGGCTGGCGCCAACAATTATTTCTCAGCCACCGCCAGCCTGCTGGTGTATCTCGATCCACATGCGAAAACGGTCACCGGCCAGATCGAGCGCAACACACTGGTCGGCCAGCCGCCCACGCCGACGATCGGCGACACGCTCACCACGGACTCCTCCGGCAATATCACCGGGGCGATTACTACCCAACTCAGCCGGCATTTCATCATTGCTGGTTATGCCAACACTTCACACGGTCGCGTGGACAGTACCGTGGACCAGACGGTGGGCTTTGGTGACATCCAGACCTTCACCATCAACGCCACAACCTATCGCCAGGTGACCGATCAGCAGACTTCGTCCGACGGCGTCAGTCAGAGCACGGTCGGCGGATTCGTGACCGGCAAGTACAGTGAGCACATGCGCTACCCGCTGCACTTAGACGTTAACCAAGTGACCGCGGCCGATGGCAGTTTCACGCTGGCCACAGTCGCGCATCAGGGCGATGAAAAAAACCTTGCACACCAGCTGTTCGGCATCACGCTGTATTCGGCCAAGCTCAGCAATACAGTCGATAGCGATGACACGCTGGCCTTTGACGCCAGCGGCAACCTCACCTCGCACAGCAATCAGCAGAGTACGCAGACTTTCGCGTTCAATGATTCGCTGGGTGGCTGCTATCGCACCGATGTCGGCAGCTTCAGCGGCGTGGTGTCGAGCTACGCCACTGGCACCGGTTGCCCGGGGCAGCAGAATCGCCTGTTCTGGTTTACCCATCCGGATGGATCGCCGGAGAACGGCAATGCGGTGCTCGGCTGGTAATGATCGTGAGCCGATAACCATGACCTTCGCCGTCTTTCGGCGGCGAAGGTCATGGTCCGCGCTCAATGCTCCGTCACAGCGCTGACATACGGCGCGTTTATGGTGACGACCGCTTCCGCCAAAGCGCCCGGCTCCGGGTGTCTTCGCGCGCGGTACGACTAATGCGCGAGTCTCATGCCTTTTTCTGTTTCTGCTGCGCCGTCTCGACGCGGACTCTTTTTTGCCGCTGCTTTCGTTCTGATTCTCGTGGCGGGAGGCATTGGCTGGTACGTCCATGCGACAGGCACGGCCAAACCGGATTCTTCCGACGCGTCCGCCGCAGCGACCAATGCCGGCGGTGAGGACATCTTGTTGGGTTTGGCGAAAGCCGCAGTGAGCGAACACCGGCTAGTGGCGCCCGCGGGCAGCAATGCATACGAGTTCTACCTCAGCGTGCTCCAGCTCGATCCGAAAAACGCGATGGTGCCGGACCACCTGAGCGCGCTTTTCGCGGACGCTTGCAACGATGTGGAGCGTGCCATCAATGCGCGCGATGTCGACGAGGCGCAGCGAGAGCTTTCCTTGTTGCGTGACTACGACAGCAACAATTACAAGCTGGCGTTGTTGGGCAGCAAGCTCAGCGCGCAGCGCATGGTCATGACACGTGAGCATGAAGCGCAAGCCGCTGTAATCCAGGCGCAATCAGAAAGTACGCGCTAGCTGCTTTTTCGAACGGTTTTCCATGCCGGCGTTGCCTGTTCAGCGCAGCAGCGGCCCCGCCTTGCGCAATAGCAGTTCGACCAGCTCGGGTTGCATGAAGGCGTAGTCGTCGCGAATACCCAGCACCACGATGCGTTTGCCTTTCAGATGCGTGCGATGGCGCATCAGCAAGCGTCGGCGATGCGCCGATTCCATCACGAGAATCAGGTTCGCCCAATCAAGCTGTTCTACCGACAATGGTGTGTTCGCGTCGTCGGCGAGGCCGGCTGAATCGGTATCCACATTCGGCCATGCCGTAAATACCTGCTCGGCGGTTGGGCTGCGCAGCCGGTTGCGACTACACAGAAACAGTACGCGGTGCACGGGCATCAGCTGGCGGCCAGATACTCGTCTTTCAGCCGCACATAGTGGTCAGCCGAGTAATGCAGCTGCTCGATCTGCGTATCGCTGAGCAGCCGCACGAACTTGGCCGGATTGCCCAGCCACAGCTCGCGCTCGCCGACGACCTTGCCTGGGGGAATCACGCTGCCAGCACCGACGAAGCCGTATTTTTTTATCGTGGCGCCATCGAGCACCGTGGACCCCATGCCGATCAGGCAGAAGTCCTCGATCGAGCAGGCATGGATCACGGCGCCGTGACCCACGGTCACGTCTTCGCCAATGATGGTCGGGAAGCCGCCAGGCGAATACGGGCCGTCGTGGGTGACATGCACGATCGTGCCGTCCTGCACATTGCTGCGCGCACCGACGCGGATGTAATGCACATCGCCGCGCAGTACCACGCCAGGCCAGATCGATACGTCGTCACCGAGTACCACGTCACCGATCACGGTCGCAGCGGGATCAACGTAGACGCGTTCGCCGAGGGTTGGGACGAATCCTTTGTAGCTTCGTATCGAGGTCATGGAAGCATTCTAGCGTTCGCGATCGTGCGGCGGCGGTCAATCATTGCATCGCGGTGTATTCGCTTTTCTACGACCCCGCACGCCATGGTGCCAATCGATACCGTAAAGCAGGTGACGGCCTCGTTCTCTAGGCACTTTCAATTGATTTCATCACGCCTCATAACTTCCGAAGCGTAAATTCTTGCCATGCTGCGATGTAACACCGAAACCTGTTGACAGGTTGGCGTGTCTGAAAGCACTGTCCGAAGGCGGAACTTGGATATTGGGGGCGCGATTGGACTATTAACCAATTAGGCCTACGGGAGTTTCGCGAGCACGTGAACGTCAATGTCCGGAGCTGGCTCCAATTGTGCGATACGTCTAGTAAAGGGAGCTACCGGATTCTTCAATACCTCTCATGATTGATACGAATCATGGTCAATAATCAAATGGAGAAAGATTATGCAATTGAATGACGAAATCGTTTCAGGTTGGCTCAGTGGTTCCGACAGCAGCAGCGGCTACGACAATCCGGCCGGCCCGCTGTATATCGAGGGACTGGCCGTTACTGAAGCGGCACTGACGAGCGCAGGTCCCGAGATAATCACTTTGACATTGCGCGGAAGTACGACCTGTTCAGTGGCTGGTGGTTGCGCTTGCTGTTGATCTAGGTTGCCGCCTGCGTGTATCAATTTTGTTTGTGCTTACGTACGCGCAGGCGGTCTTTCCGGCCAATTTCGGCCCCATGAACTGAAAGGACTCTTGGTGCACGATGACCGAAACCAACGCATCGGATGCCTTTGCGCGCATCATCGAACACTTTGCTGCTCCAACGTGCGTTTCCTTCGCCACGCAGCTTGCGCAAATCGCATATGGACTGGATCCTGAAGAAGCGGCACTGATCCAGTCGGTTGCCGAACAGGCTCTGCAAAATAGTGCGCGGCTCAGACTTAGTCGATTAATGCTGCTGGAACTACATGCGTCCAAGTTGGCGGGTGAACTGAACGCAGGAGATGAAGCCGGCCAATTTGCACAATTCGTCGAAAACGCATTAAAGCCTGCCTTTGCCGAACATCTCGATCGCCGCTATCCACCATTGCGCGCGCGTCTGCGGCGCCTGCTGGCCCAGCAGGCCAATGCCATTCACTCGCTGGTGGTGCGCTTTATTGCCGATCGCGGAGAACTGGGGCGCCTGCTGGAACAGCCTGCCGGGCGTTTGATCGGAGTGACTTTGGGCCAAGGCGATTTGCATGCGGGTGGCCAGACCGTGGCTCGGCTGTCGCTGGATGGCGGCGAGGTCATGTACAAGCCACGTTCGCTGCGTGTCGACGAGACGCTTGAGGCGTTTCTTGGCAGCGTATTCGGTGACGCGGTCGATCGTGTGCGTGTGCCGCAGGTGATCGATCGCGGCGACTATGGTTGGGCGGCTTTTGTCGCGCATCGTTATTGCTCCGGTGAAGATGAACTGTGGACCTTCTATCGTGGCTTGGGTCACTGGCTGGCGGTATTACGCCTGCTCGGTGGTACCGACATTCACCTGGAAAACCTCATTGCCGTCGGTCCGGTGCCGATAGTGATCGATGTGGAAAGCCTGTTTTCGATCCCTTCTTCGGCTCCACCTTCCGGATACGGCCAAGCCTACGATCTTGCCGCCGCGATGATCCGCAGCTCGGTATTGCGCACGGGCATCGTGCCGTACCGCACGCCAGCGCTTGGATTCAATGGGGTCGATGTTTCCGCTGCTGGCGCACTGCCCGATCAGCAGCCATTGGTGCACAAGCCGATCATTGTCGACGAAGGCACCATGTCGGCAAGGGTCGAGGTCGTCAGCGTGGACATGGTTTCGGCATTGAACCATCCCAGTCCGCGTCCGAAGGTATCCCTTTACTGGGACCAGATCAGCGAAGGATTCCTCGAAGCCAGTGCACGTCTGCACTCCCTCGATGCCGAGGAGCGTCTTGCGCCGCTGCTGGCTCGCTTCGAGGGTTGCCGAGTGCGCGATGTCCGCCGACCCACCCAGGCTTATGTGGAGCTTGGCCGCATGCTGTGGCATCCAGCTTCGCTGCACGATGAAGACAAGGCCATCGAGCGTGTTCGCGACCTTCTCGCACGCAATGCCGCCATAATGCCGATCGCACCATCGGCGCCAGAAGAGATCATGGCCGAGATCGACGACCTGCGTCATGGCGATGTGCCGATCTTCGTTGCGTCGTTGAGCCGGTCCCAGATCGATGAGGTTTATGCCGACTGGCGGGCCATGCGCATCGAGCTTGAGGAACTGACGATACGCAGTGCGCTCGTTGCGACCGATCTCAACCAGCGTCTTCGCGATCGCGAAGAAGAGAGCAGCGGACGTTTCTACGCCGCTCAGCGGCCACACACCCACCGGCTCGACGAACGCCGACGCAAGCTGGCCGCCAGTGCGGTCGAGCGTCTGTTGCGGCTGGCCGTGCGGGGCGACGATGGCTCGGCGACCTGGATTACGCCAGAAATCGGTCGGAGTGGTTGGGCGGTTCAACCCGTCTATGCCGATGTGTACTTCGGTCTCGGCGGCATTGCGTCGGCGTTGGCTGGCTACCGGTTCGAGGTCGAGCATGGCCGTGCTGACGCAGTGTCCGGGCTCGATGAAGCATTGGCGGGAGCCTTGAAGGTCATGCGGTCCATGGAGGTAGCCGACAAACCGCAGACAGTTGGTGGTTTTTCAGGCTATGGCGCACAGATCTGGGCCTGGTTGAGCCTGTATGAGCTGCAGCAAGATCCGGAGTTGCTGGCACGTGCCATTGCGCGTGCCGAAGCTCTGGAACAAGAAGGTTTCGAAGGCGACGAACTGTTCGACATCATCGATGGCGCCAGCGGCGCGATCATTCCGTTGCTGGGGCTGGCCGAAGTCACCGGCGACTCACGCTGGCACGTGCTCGCAGCACGCGCGGCGCAGCGTCTGGAAGCGACCGCGATCATTGATGAGCGCGGTGCGCGCTGGCCGATGGCAGGGACCGCGGAGCCGGCCGGTGGATTCGCGCATGGTGCGGCCGGCGTCGCCTGGTCGCTGGCGCGGCTGGCGCTGACCGCCGCTGGCAGCGCGGAAGATCGTGCTCGTTGGGTTGCGTTGTCGGATCAGGCGTTCGCCTTTCAGGACTCACTCTACGATGAAGCGCAAGGCAACTGGATCGACATACGCGCAAACGCCGGCGACAACAGCTTCCATACCTGGTGCAACGGTAGCGTCGGCATTGGCCTGGCTGCTGGCGATCTGTATGCGCGCACGCGCGATCTGCGTCATTTGCGGACGTTGCGCCGGGCGGCTGCCGCTGGCCGCGGCAAGTGGGGTAGCAGCCATACTCTGTGCCATGGCGACATGTCGCTATGGGAACTGCATGTGCGCGCCGCGGAACTGGACCCGGACGGCTGCGCTACCGATCCGAACGAGGCCACCGCAGAGATCGTCTCTGCCATTGAAGAGCACCGCGGTATGGTCGGCGGGCTGACGCGTGCGGCTTTCACACCGGGTCTCATGACTGGACTGGCTGGGGCGATCCACGGCCTCAACCGAATGCATCCGGAGTGCACCCTCGCCTCACCGTTGCTGCTTGAACGTCGTGGGCAGAGACATAAGTTGAAGGGTGCCGTTTCGCAGAAAACGATCGAAGCGTCAGAGATGCAGGTTGAGCGATAAGCGGCCAGAAGATCGAGTCAAGCATCGCTTCAATCAAGCTATTGCAGCAGATTCAGCACCTCAATCGCATGTTGGTAGCCAGAGTCGATCGCGCGCTGCCAGTCCTTCCAATCGAGCATGCCGATATGGTCCAGTGGCGGCGTGAACAGCAGCTGGGCCTGCGCGCGGCGGCGCAAGCTGGCCTCCTCGCCATTGACCATGCCGGCGCGGACCAGGGTGGAAACCAGTCCCGGTCGCCGCACCGTTTTGTTTTGCAGCAACACTCGCCACCACGGTGGGCTGGACGATTCCTCGACATTGGTTCGCAGCGCAATATCGGCCTGCACGTCCAGCGCGGTGATGTGCGCGATGCCGTCGGCAGCCATCACGTCGGTGGGCAGGTTGTTGACCAGCGCGCCATCGACATGCACTTCGCCCTTTTGAAGCACCGGCGGCAGCACGCCGGGTATCGCGCTGGACGCGCGCAGCCACAGCCACAGCGGCCCGTGCCGGTGCACCGCCTGTCCGCCGCCGGATAACCGGGTCGACACGCAGAAGTAGGGCAGATGCAGATCTTCGATATCCAGTACGCCGAACGTGCGACGCAGCATGCGCGAGGCGTGGTGGCCGCGGGTCAGCGCCAGCAGCGGCACCGTCCAGTCCGACAGCGGGCGTCCTTCGACGAAGGCGCGCCGAAAGATCTCGGTCATCGTCTCGATATCCCAGCCGTTTGCCACGCCGGCGCCGAGGATCGCGCCGATGCTGGTGCCACCCACGGCATCGAACGCATGCCCTGCTTCACGCAGTGCGCGCAGTACGCCCAGGTGGGCCAGTCCGCGTGCGCCACCGCCAGCCAGCACCAGTCCGCGGCCGTGGCCGCTGACCAGTCGCGCCAACCGCACGATGTCGGCGTTGCCGCAGATATGGTGATGCTGCAGCTCGCCGCTGAATACGGCACGCCAGCGTTGCGCCGCGCCCAGCGCCACCTGATGGCCCGCGTGCAGCAGGATCAGATGCCGTGGCCGATGTCGCACGCGAGCCGCATGCACCGGCATCATGGTCGGCCAATCGCGTGCCGGCTGTGCGGCCAGTGCCGGCAGCAGCAGCACATCGGCCTGGCGCAGGCAGCGCTCGCGCCAGAGGGCGTCGTCGGGCCGGCTCTTGCCAGGTCTGTCGTCGCGCGGCACGTCCAGATAGATCACAAATCGATGCTGCGCCTCGCGCTCGGCAAACCAGTCGCTACCGCGTCCGCGACCCAGTTCGGCGTCGATCACCAGACAGTTGCCGTAGCTTTCCAGCGCCATCATCAGCTGCATGGTCAGCGCGCGAACGGGCACCCCACCATCCAGCGGCAGCACGGCAAAGGTACGCGGCAGGCCCGGTGCTTCTTCACCACGCTCGCGCCGCTGCAGGCGCTCGATGGCCGTGCGCGCAACACCCAGCAGCGCCTGCGGATGCATTGCCAGTACGCGCTCGAACGCAGCTCGATCGAGTCGCAACAACTCGCTGTCACGCAACGCGCGGACCATGCGTTCGCGTGTCTCGCCACCCAGCAGGCTGATCTCGCCGACGCTTTCCCCGGCGCTCACCAGATGCCGCAACACGCTGGGGCTGTCGAACACGCCGAGGCTGCCGCTTTTCACCAGATACAGCGCGTCGGCCGGTTCGCCCGGTTTGAACAGCGGTCGCCCGCCGGGCAGGCCGAACCACACCAGCTCATCACCCAACGCCTGCAGCGCTGCTGGCGGCAACTGCGCGAACATGGTGCTGGCTTGCAACAGTTGTCTGACATCCGTTCGCCACATGGCGAGGATGTTACGGGGCCAATCATGACAATACGGCGCAACCGGGGACTCAGCGGCGTGCGTTATTCAATCATCCGGTGCACTGCGTGCGGCTTTGTTGCGCTTGATTTCACGCGCTGTCGTCGCCACGCTGCAGGTCTTGAGGAAACTTGCATGAGATGCGCATGAACCAGGCCAACCCGCTGCTCGCCGACGATACTTTGCCGGCGTTTTCCCGGATTCTTCCCGAGCACGTCGAACCGGCGATCGATGCATTACTGGCCGACTATCGTGACGATATCGCTGCGCTGACCGCGCCCGATGCGCCACGCGATTTCGCTACCGTGATGCTGACCCAGGAGCGGCTGGAACAGCGGCTTTCCCGCGCCTGGGCGCCGGTTGGCCATCTGCATTCCGTGGCCGACAGCGAAGCGCTGCGCAAGGTCTACGGACCGGCCGAAGAGAAGCTCACCGACCACGCCATCGAACTGGGCCAGAACCGCGAACTCTACGCGGCGGTGCAGGCGCTGGCCGACGCACCGGATTTCGCCCAACTCCCAACACCCGAACGGGCGTTGGTCGAGCATTCACTGCGTGACTTCAAGCTTTCCGGCGTGGCGCTGGAGGAACCGGCGCGCTCGCGCTATCGCGAGATCGGCGTCGAGTTGTCCAAACTCTCCACCGAATTCTCCAACGCGGTGCTGGACGCCAGCGAGGCGTGGCAAGAACACGTGACCGACGAACGCGATCTGGCCGGCATCCCCGAATCCGGTCGCGCGGTATTGCGTCAGTACGCCGAGGACCAGAAGCTCACCGGTTATCTGGTCACGTTGAAACAACCCAGCGTGCAGGCCGTGCTCGGCTATGCCGACAACCGAGGTCTGCGCGAGCGTGTGTACTGGGCCTACCAGACGCGCGCTTCGGATCAGGGCCCGAATGCCGGCAAGTTCGATAACTCCGAACGCATCGAAAAGATCATGGCGCTGCGCCACGAGTCGGCCCAGCTGATCGGCTTCCGTAACGCGGCAGAGGAATCGCTGGCCACCAAGATGGCCGCTTCGCCGACTGAGGTGATGGAATTTCTGCACGATCTGGCTGCACGCGCCAAGCCCATAGCGCAGCATGAGCTGGCCACCCTGCGCGAATTCGCCCGCAACGATCTGAAGCTTGAAAATCTCGAACCCTGGGATGTCGGCTACGCCTCCGAAAAGCTGCGTCAGCAGCAGTTTGCGCTGGACGAGGAACAGCTCAAGCCATACTTTCCGCTACCGGCGGTCATTGATGGGCTGTTCGAGCTGACCAACAAGCTTTATGGCATTACCCTGGCAGCGCGCGACGATGTCGAAGTGTGGAATCCAGACGTGCGCTACTACGATGTGCGCGATGCCGATGGTCGCGTGTTTGCGGGGGCCTACATCGATCTTTACGCACGCAATGGCAAGCGTGGCGGTGCGTGGATGGACGTCTGTCGCGCCCGCTTCGACGATGGTGAACAGCGGCAGTTACCAGTAGCGTTCCTCACCTGCAACTTCCCACCGCCGACCGGCGGCAAGCCCGCACTGCTCACGCACGACGATGTGCTCACGCTGTTCCACGAATTTGGCCACGGGCTGCATCACTTGCTCACCGAAATCGCCCTGCCTTCGATCGGCGGCATCGATGGTGTCGAGTGGGATGCGGTCGAGCTGCCCAGCCAATTCATGGAAAACTTCGGTTGGAACCGCGAGGCGCTGGACCTCTTTGCCCGCCACTACGAAACCGGCGAACGGCTGCCCGACGAACTGTTCGAGCGCATGCTCGCTGCGCGCTATTTCCAGGCGGGCCTGTTCCTGGTGCGTCAGCTCGAATTCGCGTTGTTCGATTTCACCCTGCATCTGGAATACGACCCGGCCGAAGGCGCCCGCACGATGGGCGTGCTGGACGAGGTGCGCAAGCAGGTTGCCGTACTCTATCCGCCCGCGTGGCAACGCTTTCCGCACGGTTTCAGTCACGTGTTCGCCGGTGGTTATGCCGCAGGCTATTACAGCTATTTGTGGGCCGAGCTGCTGTCTGCCGACGCCTTCGGTGCGTTCGAGGAACAGGCGGAGAAAGGTGGCAGTGCCATTCACCGCACCACCGGCGATCACTTCCGCCGGGAAGTGTTGTCCGTCGGCGCCAGTCGCCCGGCGCTGGAAAGCTTTATCGCCTTTCGTGGCCGCAAGCCGCAGCCGGAGGCGCTGTTGCGCAGTCACGGTTTGACGTGAGCCCCAAGTAGACGGTTGCCGCTCGTTCGAGCGGCGACCGGACTTTCATCCATGACACCGGAAATCGCTCCTGCATTTCCGGTGTACCGGCCATTCATGGCCATAAAAAAAGCCCGCCGAAGCGGGCTTTTCAAATCACTCAAGTCCGAAGGACTTAGGCAACCTGGACTTCTTCAGCCTGCAGGCCTTTCTGGCCCTTGGTGACTACGAACGTGACGCGCTGACCTTCCTGCAGGGACTTGAAGCCCGTGCCCTGGATCGCGCGGAAATGCACGAACAGGTCATCACCGCTTTCCGGCGTGATGAAGCCAAAACCTTTGGCGTCGTTGAACCACTTGACTGTACCGCTCTGACGATCCGACATGTAACATTACCTTTGAAGCAGTGATGGTTTGCGGCTCGGAGCGAATAGCACTTTACCGCAGTATGAGCAGGAACCTTTAGGGTTTCCCCGAGGTCTTGCTTGTCCAGCATACACCGTAATTCCGGCTTTCGGCCAGTTTTCTCCGTCGATAGCGCGAATTCGCACCAATTTCGTGTTTTGGTAGCGCCAATTCCCAGGTGCTGGCGGCGTTTTCGTGCCGTTGGACCTCGGCCGAAGAGTTGCAGCGGTGGCGCAACCGTCTGGCTACAGCAATGCTGCCGTGTCATCAGTACTGCCGAAACAGACAAGGCTGGCTCCAGTCCATCGCATACAATATCGCCATGAAAATCGCTTCATGGAACGTCAATTCGCTGAAAGTGCGCCTGCCCCACCTTACCCAGTGGCTGGCTGATGCGCAGCCGGACATCGTGGCGTTGCAGGAAACCAAGCTGGAAGACGGCAAGTTTCCGGTGGATGAGCTGGCGGCAGCCGGCTATCGCGCGGTTTTTTCCGGCCAGAAAACCTATAACGGCGTGGCGATTCTCGCGCGTGAGCAAACCTGCGGGCCGCTCGGCGATATCGTCACCGATATTCTTGGGCTGGACGATCCACAGCGACGCATTCTGGCGGCCACTATCGGCGATCTGCGCGTAGTCGATCTCTATGTGGTCAATGGCAAGGCGGTCGGTGACGAGAAATACGCCTACAAGCTGGACTGGCTGGCCAAGGTGCGGGATTTTCTCGAAGGCGAGTTGGCGCGCCATCCGAAACTGATTGTGCTGGGCGATTTCAATATCTGCCCGGACGACCGCGACGTTTACGATCCGGTTGCCTGGGGAGAAGATATTCTCTGTTCACCGCCAGAGCGTGCCGGGCTGCGGGCCATCACCGCGCTGGGCTTGCACGACAGCTTCCGCTTGTTCGAAGCCGAGGCCGGACACTTCAGCTGGTGGGATTATCGACAGGCCGGATTTCGTCGCAATCTTGGCCTGCGTATTGACCTGATCCTCATCAGCGATACTCTGAAATCGATAGCGAAGGCCGCCACCATCGACCGCGAACCGCGACGCTGGGAGCGCCCTTCCGACCA
>Ga0302304_10001212_pt1 | contig 13568 bp, 10 predicted proteins | sample III_Palsa_E2_2_FD_198769 | JGI IMG/M metagenome (GOLD analysis project Ga0302304, IMG submission 198769) | Peat permafrost microbial communities from Stordalen Mire near Abisko, Sweden - III_Palsa_E2_2 | ecosystem: Environmental > Terrestrial > Soil > Palsa > Peat permafrost | place: Sweden...
TTGCCGTTCAAAGCAAACGAGTGCGCGAGGCTTATGAGCGCGGCGGCATCAACACTTTTAGCTGGCATATGGACAACCCCGTGGATGGCAAAACAGCCTGGGACACCAGCCGGCATACGGTTGCGGATATCATCCCCGGCGGCGCTTTTCACGAAAACTATACCGACTACCTCGATCGCGCTGCAAAATACCTCGACGGGCTAAAAGGCGACAACGGCGAGCATATCCCGATCCTCTTTCGGCCCTTTCATGAGTCAACGGGCAACTGGTTCTGGTGGGGCAAAAATACCTGTACGCCCGACCAGTTTAAAACCCTCTGGCGCTTTACCATCGACTACCTCCGCAATACCAAGAAGCTGCACAATTTACTGATCGTATATTCCGCCGCCGACTTTAACTCCGCCGCCGAATTCATGCAGCGCTATCCCGGCGATGATTATGTTGACCTGGTGGGATTTGACTATTACTGCGTAACAGACCTCCATATCTACCAATGGAACCTCGACAGGCGCCTGACCCTGGTGGACACCCTCGCCGCACAGCACCATAAACTTTCCTGCCTCGCCGAAACAGGTTACCTCAACATCCCCCTAAAAAACTGGTGGACCAGCCTGCTGCTGCCAACTATAGCTAAGCACAGCATATCCTACGTTCTGGTTTGGCGCAACGCCGGCCCCGAGCAATACTACGCCCCATACCCCGGCCAGGCCAGCGCCGAAGATTTCAAATTATTCGCCGGCGACAGCACAATGATCTTTCAAAGCCGGCTTACGCCGTTAAGTGTTTACGGCAAAGTGGCGGAATGATATGAGATGTGAGATATGAGATGTGAGATGACTCATGGTTTATGACGGGGGGTGTAAGCATTTACAACATTAGCACGGCCTGTTAGCGCGGCGGCTATCTGTCCCCGGGTACGATTCGCCTTTGCGCTTTTGGTCCCGGCGTCGGCACTTTGATAAGAGCGCTACCATGGGCATGTCCTATATTTGATTATTTTTGCCCTTAAACCAACCATAATATGGAACATATAATTGGCCGTTTCATAGATCCTTTGAGTGATTTTGGCTTTAAGCATCTGTTTAGAAACGAACCCAACAAGGATATTTTAATTGACTTCCTGAACCAGTTATTTAAAGGCCAAAAGGAAATTGCTGACCTGACTTATAGTCCGACGGAACGTGCGGGAGATCACGATCAATTAAAAAAAGTATTTTTCGACCTGCTTTGCACCGGCACCAACGGCGAACAGTTTATCATAGAAATGCAGCGGGCCGAGCAACGTAATTTCAGGAACAGAGCGGTATTCTACACCTCGCGTCTTATTAATGAACAATTGCCAAAAGGCCAAAGCCACTGGAACATCGAACTAAAGGAGGTTTATCTTATAGCAATACTTGAGTTCAATTTCAAGGAAAGTCCCGCCGGAGAATACCTGCACCACGTTGCCCTGGTTAATACTAATACGCATGAAATTTTTTACAATAAATTGGGTTATAAGTTTTTAGAATTACCTAAATTTGTAAAAACAGAAGAAGAACTGGAAACGGACCTGGACCGTTGGTTCTATTTGTTGAAGCACATGAGCCATTTGGACAAGGTGCCGGCAGTTTTAAACAAGCGTGTTTTTCAAAAGGTATTTAAAATTGCAGAAGTAAGCAAATTAACTAAGGAGGAGAAAGCAATGTACGATTCAAGCTTAAAAGCAAAATGGGATTACGAAAATTCCATAGCTTATGCAGAAGAAAAAGCCGAAGAAAGGGGCATTGAAAAAGGCATTGAAAGAGGCATTGAAAAAGGCGAATATAAAAAAGCGATAGCTATTGCCCGCGAGCTCAAAAAAGAGGGTTTAGCAATTGAATTTATTGCCAAAACAACCAAACTTTCTATTGAAGAAATAGAAAGGTTATAACCTAACAAACCTCAAAATATATACCCCCGTTTTCTTACCGACCCCAGTCAAGGCAGTTTCAAACAAGCGCGTTTTTCAAAAGGTATTTAAAATTGCAGAAGTAAGCAAATTAACTAAGGAGGAGAAAGCGATGTACGATTCAAGCTTAAAAGCAAAATGGGATTACGAAAATTCCATAGCTTATGCAGAAGAAAAAGCCGAAGAAAGGGGCATTGAAAAAGGTATTGAAAGAGGCGAGTATAAAAAAGCGATAGCTATTGCCCGCGAGCTCAAAAAAGAGGGCTTAGCAATTGAATTTATTGCCAAAACAGCCAAACTTTCTATTGAAGAAATAGAAAAGTTATAACCTAACAAACCTCAAAATATATACCCCCGTTTTCTTACCGACCCCAGTCAAGGCAGTTTTAAACAAGCGCGTTTTTCAAAAGGTATTTAAAATTGCAGAAGTAAGCAATTAACTAAGGAGGAGAAAGCGATGTACGATTCAAGCTTAAAAGCAAAATGGGATTACGAAAATTCCATAGCTTATGCAGAAGAAAAAGCCGAAGAAAGGGGCATTGAAAAAGGTATTGAAAAAAACACAAGAGAAACCGCATTAAAAATGATAAAAAGCGGTTTGGATATCAAGTTGATCGCCAATATCACAGGGCTTTCTGTTGAAGAAATACAAAAACTATAAAAAGTAAACGCGCGCGTCCAAATAACTTACAAAAGCCTTGGCAATTCGCCGGGGCTTTTAACATGTTCGGCGGTCGATGGTGCGGTGAATGAATTTAAATCCCGACTATGGGTCGAACGTCAAAGAGGGAATATTACTCCGGTTGCAGGTCATTGGAGCACGGCGGGTTACCTGTAAGCGGGGCACGAACGCCACCTCCTTTGGCCTACGCGTCAAACTCGCGCTTGAGGAGAGAGGGAGCGTTATTGTCGCGCAATAAATCTATGCGGGACAATGCCCCGTAATTTCAAAGAACTAATTATCAGCTATCTACAGCTGATTTTTGAGGAAAAACCGGGTATTATACGTGTACTTTTGAGGTGCTTTTGATGTACTTTTCGTGTACTTTCCATGTACTTTCCATGTACTTTTCTAGCTTTAGGAAGTAGGCCGGTGCCTTCGCTACCTCCTTTGCCACCTCCTTCGCTTACAGCTTCGGCGGTCGAAGACAGCTTCGGCCGCCGAAGGTTTTATTGCGCGGTTAATACGTGGTTAATGCGATGTTTTCCGCTCATTTATTGACGATCATTACGGGCTAATGCGATGTTAATGATAGTTTTGCCCCCCAACCCCCTAAAGGGGGAGTTAGAGCGTGCCGGGCGCCAGCTACACGTAAGTCACTGATTTTAAGTTATTTCAAAGAACATTTCGAAACCGGGCATCCCGCGGTACTCTTAATTTCGCCTTTTTTTGCTCTTTTTTCAGTAAGTCCGTTAAAGAGGGGGGCTATAGCTACTGAATTTGCATGCATATCCCTACCTGAGCACTACGGGCGCAGGCCCAAAGGACGCCTTTGCGAGCAGCGCCAAATCCGATTTAAAGGTGCGGCGTTTATAGTAAACATGCAAACCGGGTTTCGCTAAGGGTACAGTAACTGTAACGAGACGTTACACTACGAGTACCGTTACGAAATTTTAATGTACTCAAAATTAGCGAGATGTGACGGATAAACCGTATTAAAAATTAAGGCGCGGCCGAGCTGAATCATCGGAAATGTTCCTGATATATATAGCTTAGTTTCTTCTTGTGTTTTGGGATCAATCACCGTAAAGTACCGGGATAAATCTTCATACCTGCTGCAAAAAATATTCAGACTTGAATCAAATTTCAAGGCAAGGTCATTGTCGTGTTTATAGTTGGTTTGAGGCGAGTGTTTCGACTTTTTTTCGTCATGGACATTTGCAATCAGTTCATAATTCTGAGCCACGTTTCTTTTTAAAGAAAATCCTACCTTAAAAAGACGACTTTCACTAACTGGATTTGAAGACTGAACCGGCTTGCTAAAATCTATGAATTCCTCGCTAAATAATGAAATAATGTGCAGTGACTGACAAATCATATTGTTCTTGACAGAGAGGATCAAAGAATGCCTCAAATGGAGGCCGGAGCCGGCATGTACAGAGTAATTAACCAATAGAAAGCTTTCGTCAAGAACTTTGACCGTGTCGATGTGCGTTACATCTTTTATATAAAAGGTGTCTTTTGAACAGCTTATTGTTAAAATGTCACGATCGTCATTGAGGAAGACATTTATAGAATTTTCATTTCCACCGGCTGATCTTAATATAAACACCTGGCCGACTGCCCGGCTATTAGTTAGCCCAATAAAAAATAATGTAATTATAAAAAGGCTTTTTTTTATGGTGTTCATCGAAAGTTTGGATTTCTTAACCATGGCCCTTTCAACGCTCGATGCTTTCAATTTAGATGGCCTTCTTTATTTGATAAGCGGCTAAGGAGTTCCGGTTTGTGCGATAAATATCGACATTTATGTTTAGCCCGATACCAAATTTTTTAAACGAAAGGCTAAAATTCTTATGTGTTCAGGTGAGATATTGCATAGCTGGCAATTTTCCAATTAATCTCCAATCTCCAGCTTCTAATCTCTCATCTAAAGTGTACTTTTGCAAGGGACCAACCTGCCCTTTTGAAAACTTATGTGCGCCAAACTCCACGATGATTCCAATAACGAACTCTACAAGAGTTTATTAGATGGTAATAAAAAATTTGTCGAAAACACCTTAAAGGCCGATCCGGAATATTTTACCAACCTGGCCAAAGGGCAGTCCCCGCCGGTATTATGGATAGGCTGCGCCGATAGCCGGGTACCCGCCAACCAGATCACCAATACCCCGCCGGGGGAGATATTTGTGCACCGCAACATAGCCAATATGGTGGTGCACTCGGATATGAACATGCTATCGGTACTCGATTATGCGGTTAACGTTTTGAAGGTAAAGCACGTGATCGTTACCGGGCACTATGGCTGCGGGGGCATCATCGCAGCGATGAGCAACCAGCAGTTCGGCCTCATCGATAACTGGCTGCGCCACATCAAGGACGTTTACCGCCTGCATGCTGAAGAATTGGATAGCATAACCAACGAGGAAAAACGAACCGACCGCCTGGTGGAGTTAAACGTAATCGAAAATGTACACAACCTGTGCGCCACCTCCATTGTGCAAAACGCCTGGGAAAAGGGGCAGTTTGTAGGCGTTCACGGCTGGGTATACAGCCTTAAAACGGGCATCATTAAAGATATGCAGGTGAGCGCGTACGATACCGCTAATATGGAGAATGTGTTTAAGTTTAAGTAGGATGAGTTGTGCAGATGTGAGATGTGAGATGTGAGATTGGAAGGGTTCATAGTTCATGGTTCATGGTTCATAGCCGGAGGTGTCTTGAGTAGCAGTGGCAGTAGCAGTAGGTCGCCGTTCATGGCTCATAGCCGAATGAATGAGTGGTAGTAGTATTCAGCCTTTCGCCTTCCACATTTCGAGTTCCAAAATCGTAATTCGTAAATCGTAAATCAAACGTGACTCACCCGCCATGCAACGTTCTATAAATGACCTTGTCTATTAGTATGGAATCCAAACTAATAAACCGGCCATGATAAAAAACTACTTAAAGATCGCGTGGAGAAACCTCCTGAGAAACAAGGTTTCGTCGTTAATAAATATCGGTGGGCTTGCCGTCGGCATGGCCGTGGCCATATTGATCGGTTTATGGATTTGGGATGAAATTTCCTTTGATTCGGGCTTTAAAAATGAGGCCCGCATAGCAAGGGTAATGGATAACTCCTGGATCAACAACGAAACCCAAACCTGGAATTCGTCGGCCTTGCCGCTGGCACCCGCGTTGCGCAATAATTTTGGCAGCAGCTTTAAACATGTTATTATAAGCTCATGGACCGTGGACCATATCCTTACCTACGGCGGAAAACAGGTTATAAAAAAGGGTAACTATATGGAGCCTGCCGTTACCGATATGCTTTCGGTAACGATGCTGAAAGGCTCGGCGGCCAGCTTGAACGATCCTACTTCTGTTATCTTGTCACAAAGTACCGCGAAGGCCGTTTTTGGCGATGCGGACCCGCTAAACAAGCTGATCGTTATTGACAAACAACAGAACGCCAAAGTAACGGGCGTTTACCAGGATCTGCCGGAAAATTCTTCCTTTGGCGATCTCACCTTTATCGCGCCCTGGCAAATGCTGGCCATCAGCCAGAAATATGCCACCAGGTTTAACAATCCCTGGGGCGCCAGCTGGTTCCAAACATTTGTGCAGATAGCGGATAATGCCGATATGAAACAGGTTTCGGCAAAAATTAAAAACATTAAACTGGATGCGCTTACCAGTTTGCACAACCGCGATGCCCGCTACCGGTCGGCGCTTTTTCTGCACCCGATGAACAAATGGTACCTGTACGATGAATTTAAAAACGGACTCAATACCGGCGGCCGTATCCAATATGTATGGCTGTTTGGCATAATAGGCATGTTTGTATTGCTGCTGGCCTGCATTAATTTCATGAACCTGAGCACCGCGCGGTCCGAAAAGCGGGCAAAGGAAGTAGGCATTCGCAAGGCGATCGGATCGGTTCGGAGTCAGTTGATCATGCAGTTTTACAGCGAATCGTTGCTGATCGCGGTGCTGGCATTCTTTTTATCATTGATATTTGTGCTATTATGCCTGCCCGAGTTTAACCAGCTTGCCGATAAAAAGATAGCTATTTTATGGGGCAGCCCGGTGTTTTGGGCTATGGGTATTGCCTTCAGTTTATTTACCGGCCTTATCGCAGGGAGCTACCCGGCGCTGTATTTATCCTCGTTCAGGCCGGTGAGGGTACTGAAGGGTACGTTCAAGGTAGGCCGCTCGGCGGCTATCCCGCGTAAGGTGTTAGTGGTTTTGCAATTTGCCGTGTCGGTGATATTGATCATCGGCACCATCGTGGTTTATCAGCAGATCGAGTTTGCAAAGGATCGCCCGGTTGGCTATAGTCGTAATAATTTGTTGAACGTAGCTTTGCAAACGGATGAGCTGAATAAACAATACCTCGCTTTAAAAAACGATTTGCTCACCAGCGGCGCAGCGGTTAACGTCGCGGAATCCGAAACCCCGATAACCCAGGTTTATATTTCCAACGGCGGTTTTAACTGGCCGGGTAAGGATCCGGCGATACAGGAACAATTTATGAGCATGGCAGTAACTTCCGACTTTGGCAAAACCGTGGGCTGGCAAATTAAAGAGGGTCGGGATTTTAACCCGGCGTATATGTCCGACTCTTCCTGCTTTATCATTAATGAGGCGGCTGTGCGATTTATGGGACTTAAGCATCCAGTGGGCGAGACGATGGAATGGATCGGTAACGGCAAGTTCAAGATCATCGGCGTGGTGAAAGATATGGTAAACCAATCAGCTTACGACTCCTTTCAACCAAGCTTTTTCTACTTACCGAGGTTTCAGCAATTATCCAACATCAACATAAAAATTAACCCGCTAATAAGCGCTCATCAGGCCATCGTCAAAATAACATCCATTTTTAAGCAGTATGATCCCTCGGCATCGTTCGATATTCAATTTATTGACCAGGACTATGCCAAAAAGTTTGACAATGAAGAACGGATCGGCAAGCTGGCCACCTGTTTTGCAGGTTTGGCCATATTTATCAGCTGCCTGGGACTGTTTGGCATGGCCTCGTTTATGGCAGAGCAGCGCATAAAAGAAATTGGCGTTCGCAAAGTATTAGGCGCAACGATATTTAATTTATGGCAATTGCTGTCGAAGGATTTTGTAATGCTCGTACTTATTTCGTTGCTGATAGCATCGCCGGTTTCGTACATTTTTATGCACAACTGGCTGCAGAGCTACACGTATCGTACCGATATAAACTGGTGGATCTTTGCCGTGGCAGCGTTTGGCGCCTTAGCTATAACCTTATTGACGGTGAGTTACCAAAGTATTAAGGCAGCGCTTGCAAATCCCGTGAAGAGCCTCAGAAGTGAGTAGGCAGTGGGCAGTGGGCAGTGGGCAGTGGGCAGTGGGCAGTTTGTGCAGTTGGCAGTGGTAGTAGGCAGTGGGCAGTGGGTAGTAGGTAGTAGGTAGTAGGTAGTAGGGCGTCAATCAAAATCCAAATTAAATTTATTTTTCAAATCCATCATGGCTGGGTTTTTGGCAGCCATATGCTGGAATTTTTCGGCGGCGGTATATGGACGTTTCACGACGGCTTTTTCGTCGATGCGGGAACTCACCTCGATATTAAAGTTGCGGAGACCCATTCGCAAAAAGTTCATCAGGTTTGGGCGTTCGTCGCGGAAAAGGTTTTCCTGCACCTTGTTCTCTACAATGATCTCGTATGTATCGGGGCCGATCAGTTTAGGCGGATTGGAAGTAAAAACCGTAAGTACATTTTTTTTGCCTTCGGACTTTAAACGCGCCGCAAAGTCGCTCCAGGCCTGTAATAGCTGATCGTTGGTATAGCTGTCTTTTGCGTCGCCCTTTAAATAGGGGTCTTCTTCTTCTAAAACCGCTTCGCGCGTTTTGCCAACGTTTTTTAACGAGGGAATGTGGACCGATGTAACCGACGCATTAGCATTTGGGATAAAAACTTTGGGCTTTTCGGCAGGCGCTGTCTCCACTTTTTCAGGCGGTTTTACCGGCTGTGGCTGCCTGTTCACCTGGTAGCCTACATCGGGATCGCTCAGGATGGATACCGGTTCCGGCTGTTTTGGCGCGCTTTCGGGCTTTACTGCTACAGGCTCAGGTTTTTTTTTTAATTGCCCCCCGGCGGGCAGCGCATTCAGCGGGTTTATCGCAACCCTGAAGACGGAAGGCAGGTTACACATCTTGAGCAAAGCCAGTTCTACCTGCAAACGCTGGTTTTTGCTTAGCTTGTAGTTCAGATCGCATTGGTTGGCGATATTCAGCGCCGATAGCAAAAATGAGACCGATGATGCCTGCGATTGCTGCAGGTATTTGGACCTGATGCCCTCGCTTACTTCGAGCAGCTTTAGCGTGGCCTGGTCTTTGCCTACCAGCAAATTTCGAAAATGCTCGGAAAGGCCTGATATAAAATGGGCGCCGTCAAAACCGCGCGAGAGTATTTCGTCAAAAAGCAGCAGAGTTTGGCTGTTATCTTCGTTGAGGAGCCGGTCTGTTATGTTGAAATAATAATCGTAGTCGAGGATGTTCAGGTTGTCGATAACGGCTTTATAGGTCACGTTCCCACCGGAAAAGCTGACGATCTGGTCGAACATGGATAAGGCATCGCGTAAACCTCCGTCGGCCTTTTGGGCGATGATATGGAGGCCGTCCGGTTCGTAGCTGATGTTTTCTTTTTTAGCGATGCCCGCCAGGTGAGCGGCCATATCGTCAACCCGGATACGGTTGAAATCGAAGATCTGGCAGCGGGAAAGGATGGTGGGCAGTATCTTATGCTTTTCGGTAGTGGCCAGGATAAAGATAGCGTAGTGCGGCGGCTCTTCCAGCGTCTTTAGAAAAGCGTTGAAAGCAGCCTGCGACAGCATGTGCACTTCGTCGATGATGTAGATCTTATACCTTACAGCCTGGGGCGGAATACGCACCTGCTCGATGAGGCTGCGGATATCATCAACCGAGTTATTGCTGGCGGCATCGAGCTCGTGAACATTGAACGAGTTGCCATTTTGAAACGACTGACACGAAGCGCAAACGCCGCAAGCCTCGCCATTTGGCTGCAAATTCTCGCAATTGATGGTTTTGGCGAGGATGCGCGCACAGGTAGTTTTGCCTACGCCACGCGGCCCGCAGAATAAAAACGCCTGCGCCAGCTGGTTATTTTTGATGGCGTTTTTGAGCGTGTTGGTGATATGCTGCTGTCCGACAACGCTTTCGAAAGTTGCCGGGCGGTATTTGCGTGCCGAAACAATAAAATTATCCACAGCCACTAAGGTAACAACATTATGGAAATGATGAAAGCGGTGTGGGTAATTAGCTAATAAGTTTAGCTAAAGCGTCCGGTTAGGAGCTTTGTAACGCGATGTAATAGCTGACAACCGCCGGGGCTCCGGAATTTTCCACACCCGGCAAATCAGGCAGGGCGAAGTCGGTTTCGCCGTTGCCACCGTATTTGGTACCCAGCAAGGCAAATAAAGCCTGGTTTTGGGCAATGGATAATAATGCGCCGTTGCATAATGCCCAACCCTGCGGGGCAAAGTCGAAGGACAGCAGTTTGATTTCTCCGATCATAATAATAAAGCGTTTGAGGTTAATGATTTAGTTGGGGTAAATATAGATAAATCACAATTAAAGTTATCATTTGATTAGTATTTTAACAGGGCAACGCATCTAAATTTATATGGCTTTGAACTGTTATGCTGATGGTATAATCAATGCTTTTTTTGATGGAAGTACCAAAGCCTTTAGGTAATTATGGATATGCTTCCTGGTAAATAAGGGCATTGTCTTCAGACAAAAGCCTGTGGCCCGAAAGAAATTCCTCGTAAAACCCACAGGACACACCCCTGCCCCTCTCAAGAGGGGAACCCCTTTCACGGGCCAATTTTAAAGCACAAGTACCTGATTAACAAGCGTTATGGTTTTAAATTAATTAAATAGCATTCGATAATTAACACATATCTCTCAAGGGCGCCATCCATGCAAGCCTATTATTTAATTGCGTTTGCCATGATTATCTTAATTAACCTAGTTTTAAATATTTTTGGTTAAAATGGCGCAACAAGCGGTTTCAGTAAAGCTGACAGGTCGAACTTTTTGCTGAGAGCGAGTGTGATGACGGGCTTTGAGTTTGGCAGTATCAACCCCCTGATTTCCCCGCTAAAAGTAAGACCGTATGCAACTTCATTTAACCGGTACTGAAATAAATAAAAGCTATTCCAGTTTGCCGATGGTTTTCTATAAGTTAACGCAGATATATAATTATAATCAGTACTGTAGGGGTTGTTCGTATAGGCTCCTCCGGATATATCATTGTTGCTTATGATGAATTTTTGGGTTGTTCCGCCTACCACTGAATTGATGTAGAGGTTAAAGTCTTTCTCTTTGATATAAATGGGAAGGCCGATACCCATATAATGCGACCTGAAATCATTGGTTACGGAAGACTCCTTATAGGGAAACGCGTTTATGTTTGTCTCGGGGGGAGTATTCTTAGCCAGGTTCAAGCTATCTTTCGGGTAAGCGAAAGTTGAATTTATTGTTTGCCATAACATTTCAAGATAGACAGAAAAAAATACATGTAAGCCGTTTTCATCGGTTTTTCCATTTGTTAACTTTAAATGCGGCGAGAACAAGATGCCAATTGTTTTGACACTTGTTGTCGCGGTGGTCGGGCCTGTTGAATGGTAAAGGCTATCGGCCGTCCTGTAAATCACACCCGAACTCAATGTTGAACTATTGCTAACTGACTGGGACTCGTAAACGCCCCCCGTAAAGCTTAGATTTTGAGTCGAATCATTTTTGTGGAATTTAATCCGGGCAATATCTTTGTCAAACATATAAACTCCGGCATAAAAATTATTGGTTTTTATCTTATCCAGCAGATCGAAGTTTGTGCCTACTTCCGCCCAAAATGGTTTGTCTTTAATGCTTATTTTAATCCTCGGCCAACCACCAATTGGATTTGCAGTTCCTTTCAAGGCTATATTAACATAGGAAATGTTGTTCAAAGAGTCATTTAAATTTATAGTCTTAATGTAAACGACAACGGTTATCATACCGCCATTTTGCTTTTGTGCTGTCTTCCAATCGCTCTCCTGTATCTTTATCGGTGTTTTAACGACCTGGAAATGTTTAGACGGGACTGAATCGGTATCAAAAATCACAAAATCCAACTGATCCTGATATTTAACATAGTCCCCTTTCAAATGGAGTATCAAGTGAATTGTGTCAATAGAATTTACCGAACTACCGGCGAAGTGGCTTATTCCGATTTTGCTCTTAACGATTTCAATCTTTTCAAGTGGAACTGGATTTGTCAATGTGTTTTTAACCAGTGTTTTCGAAGGCATTAACTTTATGATATGCGTGCCCATATCGGCCAACGTGTCGAAACGCAATGTAATGTCCTGCTCATGCACAACAGGCGAAAGCTGCCGGACATATAGATTGATATTTTTTGATACAGTCGTGTCCTTTTTAATGTTCCAGTCACTGGCAGCAATGGTTATTTTGTATTTATTCGACAAATCTGCTGAAAGAATTACATGATTTGTTGTGTCGAGCGATGTCAATTTTACCAAGAAATCAGTATTTGCTCCGGTGCCTTTAGTCAATTTGAAATACAATTTGACAGGATAGTGGTTGGCCACGTCGTTCTTAAAAGTGTCTAACTGAACACTCGTAGTACTATCTACTAAAGTAATCGCCGGGTGTTTTGCAGGATTGCTTGATGATGTCGAATTAAAGTTAAGTTCAATGAAATCATCGGGGTGACCGTTGATGCTAAGATATGCACTTCCGCTTTCAGCGGGAATTTTATTAAACCGGACGGCAACCGGAACTGTATCCTTAACCGCCCCGCCGTTGCTTTTGAACAGGCTTTTACTAATGGTTAGCGTATAGCTTAAGCCTGAACCCGGCTGGCCGGCAAACGTGGGCGCCCCCGGATTATGAAGACTCGCGATAACGAATGTTACGGCGGCGTCCTGGGCCGGCGGCGGCCCTGAAATCTCCAACGGCATATTCACAATGGCATAGTAAAATGACCCGACTGTGTCTTTTATTTTACTCATTATGTTGATGGCGGGCGCCTTGTCAAGAACAATGTTAACCGCCGGCGCAGCCGTCGTCGTTTTTTTGGGAGCCGTTTTTATTTTTGTGGCTTGCACAGGTTTATTGGTTTGTGCAATCGCGCCGCCGGATGCAAAAATAATTGCCAAAGCAAGGCATGTGGCGCCAAGAACTACTTTGAGGGTTTTAGGTTGTTCCATCGCAATAAGTTTAAGACATATAAAAATAAGTCTTAACTTCTGCAAAGTCAAGTATTTATGAATATTTTGCGAAAATATTTAAAAATCGTCTTCCGGCAAATGATCGTCGTCGTCCGGATCTAAAATATCATTATCCTCTTCCAGCACATGCAGATCGTCCCGGTCGTCGGCCAGGTCCTCGAAGTCTTCATCGTCAATGTCGGACCAATCGCCGTCGCCATCTTCAATGTCGTCATCGTCACCGGGAGCATGCATCGTTACGGCCCCAGAGAAAGCTGATTTTAACCCGGGCAGGCTACTGGTATCATATTCGGTAAACAACATAATGTCAAATTTAAGGATAGAAGGCTTACAAACGTTAGCCGAAGTGATTTTTTTCTTCGTAACATTTTAGCGCATGAGGGTCATTTTGGGGATAACCGCGACCGGCCTGGACGAAAATCACTTGCGCAAATTCACAAAACCGCTTAAAACTGTTTCCGGCGTTATGAAGTTTGACGAAAGCGTACATGTATGATTGGTAAGATTACTGATGATATAACCGGTATTCCAGGCAGAATCTATTATGTTGGTTTGGCCGACGCCATAGGCATACCTGAAATGAACGGTGTCGCCGCCTATCTTATAGGTTTCGGTATCTTTCTGCCCGTTTATACTTGAATAAAGTTTGCCATAAGTGGTAAAAATGAAATAATCCCCGGCCTTACCTATGTAATTCGAGCCGGTCGTC
>Ga0302304_10001218_pt1 | contig 13531 bp, 11 predicted proteins | sample III_Palsa_E2_2_FD_198769 | JGI IMG/M metagenome (GOLD analysis project Ga0302304, IMG submission 198769) | Peat permafrost microbial communities from Stordalen Mire near Abisko, Sweden - III_Palsa_E2_2 | ecosystem: Environmental > Terrestrial > Soil > Palsa > Peat permafrost | place: Sweden...
ATTGGGGCCAAAGCCATCAACTTGTTTCATGCTTCCGTAGCGGCTGGCCATGCCTGCGGCCAGTATAAGTAGGGTAGGTTTCATATATTTTTTACAGACAGTTTAATAAATGTAAATATGACATTTTTGTTTGAAATATTAAAATACAATAATTACTAAACGCAAAAGTGTTGTTTATTGTTAGTTATTATTTAATATACCTAAAATCGTGCCCGGCTTTAATGCTCAGCAGCGTTTCGTATATCAGGCGTATCACATTATCCACATCCTGCTTGTGTATCATCTCCACAGTGGTATGCATATAGCGCAGCGGCAGTGATATTAATGCCGATGGCACCCCATCGTTAGAGTAAGCGAAGGCATCGGTATCGGTACCCGTGGAGCGCGATGAAGCCTGGCGCTGGAAGGGTATTTTTGCTTTTTCGGCTGTTTCTATCAGCAACCTGTTCAGGTTATTTTGTACCGCAGGCGCGTATGATACTACTGGGCCGCGACCGCAAGCCAAATCGCCCTGTGTAATTTTGCTGATCATCGGCGTTTGGGTATCATGCGTAACATCAGTAACTATAGCCACGTTAGGTTTGATGTGATGAGCGATCATCTCGGCGCCGCGCAAGCCGATCTCTTCCTGTACGGCATTAACTATGTACAGGCCGAAGGGCAATTCTTTTTTGTTTTCCTTCAGCAAACGGGCAACCTCGGCAATCATAAAGCCGCCGGCGCGGTTATCCAGCGCGCGGCCAACATAATAACGGTCGTTAAGCACCATAAACTCATCTTCGTAGGTAATAACGCAGCCTACATGTATGCCCAGCTTTTCAACTTCATCCTTGCTGGTACAGCCGCAATCCAGGAATATGTTTTTAAGTGTTGGCGATTCTTCCTTTTCACCGGCACCGCGCGTATGTATGGCCGGCCAGCCGAAAACGGCTTTCACAATACCCTTATCGGTATGAATGTTCACCCGTTTTGATGGCGCTATCTGGTGATCGGAACCGCCATTGCGGATAACATATATCAAACCATCGCTGGTAATATAATTCACAAACCACGATATTTCATCGGCATGCGCCTCAATAACTACCTTGTATTTAGCTTTTTTGTTGATGATACCAACAGCGGTACCATAATTATCTACATAATGCTCATCGATGTACGGTTTGATATAATCGAGCCACATTTGCTGGCCCGGCCACTCAAAACCCGTAGGCGATGGATTATTGATATATTTTTCGAAAAACAACAAGGAATCTTTAGTAACTACAGGAATATGCTCGGTGGTTTCAGGTGCAGATGTTTTCTTTTTAGACATATTAACTTACACGGCCTTTTGAATATAAGCCACAGGCAAATATAATAAAGCTGTGCATTAATAATGCCAATCAGCCGTTAAGATATAATATTTGATATGCGTTAATATCTCCAGGTATGGCCTTTCCTGGTTGCTGCCTCCCGATTCCCATTTCTTGTATCTTGGCTCTTGATTCTTGCCTCTCCTAAACACTTATTAATATTTTAACACAGGCTTCATATCATAGCCCTTACTTTGTACCGGTAAAATTCCTTTTAATAGTTTAGTTTGATTAAAAGCCGGTTTACTCAGCTAAACCGGCTTTTTTATGTGATAAATTTTTTTCCAGCACTTCATAATCGTTCCCGTTTTTTGAATAAAACTGGCCGGTATGCTCAAAGCCATACTTAATATAAAACGGGATAGCTGTAACCCAGGCATTGCACCACAATCTTTCACCACCTTCGTTTATGGCAATATCCGTAATATAATTAAGCAAAGTACTGCCTATACCCATTTTTTGTACCGATGCAGCCACCGCGAATTGCCTGAACTGGAAATCATCGCCATTTTTAAACAATGATACTATGGCCACCAGCTCATTATTACTAAAAGCGCCAAAGTGCATCGCGTCCTCATCACCCTCCAGTTCCATCTCGTATAACTGCTGAGTAGGATACAGCACCTTTTGCCGCAACCGCCAGGTAAGCTCATGCCGTATTTGTTCTATGGAGGTATCGTTCATTAAATGTTATATCTGCAAGAGCTAAAATATCTTTTTTAAACAAAAAACCCGGCCTAAACCGGGTTTTCAATCTTATTTACTTGTCCAAACGTTGTTGTCCGGGTTATAATCGGGCATCACATTATCAGGGTCATAAGTAACCGATTGTATTTCTTCGGTAGATGGATATTTGAATGTCCAGCTTTTGTTTGCTTCCCATATCTCTACAGGTAAAGTTATACGGCTTACCTTGCCGCTTTTGGTTTTTATTTCCAGCGGAACCGGCATAGGCAACTTATCCATATTATCAATGGTGATCAGCGCGCCTTTGGTGGCATCTCCGTCAACATAGGTTACATTGCTTACGGCAACATCCAAACGCCAGTTGTTTACAAACCAGCCTCTCCAAAACCATTGCAGGCTCTCACCCGTAACATTCTCTATCGTGCGGAAAAAATCATCCGGTGTTGGGTGTTTGTAGGCCCATCTTTGAATGTAAGTTTTAAACGCCAGGTCGAACCTCGTGCTATCGGTTATCTGCGTACGCAGCAATACCAAGCCCGCGCTCGGTTTTGAATATAACAGTATACCAATGTTTCTTTCCTTCATATCAGCCGGCTCGGTTAAAATAGGCTCCAATGTATTTGCCGTTAAAGCTACGCTGGCCCTGTGCATATCATAAGGCCTTTTAGGTTTATATTCCCCGTTATCAAATGCTGCGGTTGAAAGCGTGTTGATAAAAGTATTAAAACCTTCGTCCATCCAGCCATATAGGCGTTCGTTCGAGCCTACTATCATCGGGAACCAGGTATGGCCAAACTCATGGTCATTCACACTCCACAACCCCCTGCCGGTTGATTTATAACCGCAAAAAACAATACCGGGATATTCCATACCGCTTACAATACCTGCAACCGCCGTTGCGCATGGGTATGGGAACTCAAACCATTTGGCAGAGTTGTATTCGATGGATTTTTTGATGTATTCGGTCGACCGTCCCCAGGCATTATCACCAGCGCTTTCAACCGGGTAGGCCGATATGGCCATCGCCTTTCTGCCGCTTGGCAAATCCATCTTCGCCGCGTCAACAATAAACGCTGCAGATGATCCCCATGAGGCATCGCGTGAATTCTTTATCCTGAAATGCCAGGTAAGTGTCGGTTTGCCTGCCGGGCGCGATGCCGCGTCGGTAACTTCGCTGGCTGTACGTATAAATACGGTTTTCTCGCTTTGCGCGGCCTGTGCCCAGCGTTTTAACTGCTCGGGCGTATAAACATCCTGCGGATTCAATAATTCGCCTGATGACACTACAATGTGATTTGAAGGTGCGGTAATGCTTAGGTCGAAATCGCCATATTCCAGGTAAAATTCACCCGGACCCGAATAAGGAAGCGTGTTCCAGCCCATTATATCGTCATACACGCACATGCGCGGGTACCATTGGCCAATCTGGTATATCTTGCCGTTTTTGGTGGTTTGTATACCCATACGATCGGCACCATGCGTTGGCGCTATGAATGAGAACACTATCGATACCTTTACTTTTCCGCCATCGGCAGCAACCGCCTTTGGTAAATATATTTGTATACGGGTATCGTTTATCAAATATTTAGCATCAACATCGTTTACTTTAACCGATGTTATTTTAAAGCCGCCTTCAAAAACCTGGCCTTTCAGATCGTACCGGCTGCCGTTGGTGGCTATGATGGCAGATCCTCTGGAGGTTGATGTAAAAAGATTCTGATCCAGGTACATCCATAAAAAATCAAGATTTTGCGGGCTGTTATTGGTGTAAGTAAGCACTTCGGAACCGCTTATCTCGTCGGTCTGATCGTTCAGATTTGCCGTTAATTGGTAATCGGCGCGATTTTGCCAGTATTTTGGCCCTGGTTCACCATCCGCGGCACGGTATTCGGTGCCGTTTTTGGTATAAAACATCGGCCCAAAAGCATCGTGGTAGTTATACTGGCTTACGGGAGGGGTTTTCGCAGTATCGGCAGTTTGCGCCTGGCAAAAGCTGATAACAGTAATAAAAGCCGGCAGCAGACCGGCGAGCAGTTTAAATTTCATTTATTATTGTCAGTTAAAATTGCGGCAATTTACTACAAAATGAATAAGCAGGCATACACGTAAACTAATTGTTACCTAAAAGGCTTTATATTAAATAATTGCGTATTACAATCAGCTTCAGCTAATGCCCTGATTGTTTAATGAAGAAAAAAGGAATTTGTTTGTTATTTATTAAAATGCTGCTGATAGACAGCTTCATCAAATCCAAAAAACAGGAAATCGCTATCTTCAATAACCGGGCGTTTGATCATACTGGTTTTTTGCTGTAACAAAGGCAAGGCCTCGGCGGCGCTTTGTACGCTATCTTTTATTGATGGATCGAGTTGTTTCCAGGTAAGGCCCTGCTTGTTCATAAATTTGGCATAACCGGCCTTATCGTCCCATTCCTGCAGCTTTTGCGGGCTTACGCCCAGCTTTTTAAAATCGTGAAACTCGTAAGCAACCTGGTTGGCTTTGAGCCAGTCGAGCGCCTTTTTAACCGTGTTACAATTGGTAATGCCGTAAACTTTCATATTTTATTGGTTTCCACTGCCTTTATTGCTGCCTTTGGTATCATCATTTTCAATACCATGCTGGTTTTTCTTAATGTCGCTGTTCAGCCTGCCAAATCTATAGCTCAGCCTTATAGCAAAGTTACGGTATGATTGCTCATGGTCATTCACCTGCGAAAATTGAGGGGTATAAGTAGTAGAGTTACCGCTCCAGTATTTACTCCAGGGATTATTAGCAACCAATGATATGCTCGCGTTTTTGTTTAAGAACTCCTTACTTAAAACATACGAATTAAATATAAAGTAGCTCGACTTACCCTGTAGATTAACGCTGCCGCTAAAGTAACCAGTGTTTACGCCAATGCGGTAACCATTATCAAATTTGTAGCCTAAGCTGGAAAAAATGTTACCCACATAACCACTGTTTCGGTATAATTCGCCGTTATAAAAACCTTCCAGCCATACGCGGTTAAGAAGGCCGTTTATATTAAATGATAATTTTTTTGTGATGGGGATATTAGCGTTTATATTAAATCCTAATGTACGGTTACTGCCTAAGTTTTGATACGTAGTATAAGTAACGGTATCGGGTTTATTATCTACATTCTCCACACGAAGGCTGGTAACATTTTGAATGGAATTGTTAGAAAACGAATAGCTAAAGCCCGTATTTATTGAAGCCGTTGAAAAATGGCTGTAATTTAGTTCGAATACGTGGCTCAACTCCGGTTTAAGGTTTGGGTTACCGGAGCTTATGAATTGCGGATCGGACCGATCGACAAATGGATTTAACTCGTTAATGTATGGGCGCTGTATTCGCTCGGTAAATCCAAAATTGATACTATTATTTTTAAATTTGCGCTGTAAGGATACCGAAGGAATAAAATTTGCATAGCTTGTATTGAGGTTTGAGCCTACCGAACTAAAATCAGCATTTTCGGTAGTTTCTTCCAAACGCAGCCCGGCTTTGCCTGTCCAGTCGCTAAACTTTACCTGGTACGAGTTGTACAGGCTGTATACATTTTGCTCGTAATTGAAATTATTAGTTTGGCCGGCGTTCTGCTGAAATTCATTGCTTTGCCCGTTAACAAGTGTATCAACATTATAGGTGCTAAAGTTATTTCTGAAAATGGCTTTGCCACCTGCTTCCAGGCTAATGTATTTAAACGGCTGCGCATAATCCACCTGTATGGTTTGATCTCTTTCGCCCGAGATATTATACTGCCTAAAATCAGGTTGGCGGTAATTAATAGTATCGGTAAATAAATTCTGGTTGTATTCGTTGTCCGGGGAGTAGCTATATCTATATGATAGTGTCAGCAATTGATCTTTACTCTTTTTAAAACCTAACTGGTAATTAATACTTGCATCGTAGCCTTTATATTTAGATATACTATTGTTAGCTGTAGCAAACTGCGGTGAAATCAAGTTGGCTAAAGTTGTTTTTGTCAGGGAACTTTCGCCATTATCGGCCCTGCCATTATTAAAATCAATTGAAGCCGTGATCAAGTTCAGGCTATCTATCTCATAACTAAATTCGCCGTCGAAATATTTATAATTACTGTTATAATTGGCCAGGCCCGCTTCTGTTAAAACCGACTGGTTGGAAGAAAATGTTTGCGTATTATTAAACGGATTGGTGGTACGGTTTTGCCTGCCAAGCCCTGCATACCCCGAAAAACCAAATTTGCCTTCTTTTACTGTACCGTTTAAGTTGAGGCCCGGGCCCCAAAGTGTATTGTAGCGCGTGTTTATGCCCAGGTTATAACCCTGATCGGCGTTTTTTGTGGTGATGATGTTAATGATACCCGCCAGGCCTTCAGCATCGTATTTTGCCGGCGGCGTGGTGATAACCTCTATTTTAACAATATTGGTTGCCGGCATAGAGCGTAACACATCTGATGGATTTTTAGCCAGCAGCGCCGACTCTTTACCGTTAACAAGTATTTTATAATTACCGCTGCCCTTTAACTGGATGTTATCATTGGCATCCACCGTTAACAAAGGCACTTTGCGCATCATATCCAGTGCAGTAATTGATTTTGCTTCCGGGTCGGCTGATACATTGTAAGCTATACGGTCAACCTGTTGCTCCATCAGCGGCTTTGCAGCGGTTATTGAAACTTCTTTTAATTGTTTGCTTGATGTTTGTAGCAATATTTTACCCAGGTCAACGTTGCCTGCTTTGGCCAAATTAATAAGTTTATTTTTATAGCCTACAAATACTATTGCCAGTTGATAATTTTTGCCTGGTGCAGCTTTAAGTTCAAAGGTCCCGTCGTCTTTAGTCAAGTTGCTTTTTACGGGCTGCCTTGTAATCGAATCCTGCAAAACAACGGTAACATAGCTTACGGGCTGTTTGCTTATGGAGTCAAGAACCAAACCTTTTATTGCAATTAATTGGGGGGTATTTTGAGCTAATGCAAGGCTTGTTAAATAACAGCAAAGTACCGTTAGTAGAAGTTTTTTCATGCAGATATTAATAGTTGATAAGGTAGACGCAGAAATTAATAAGGTGTTACAATTAGGCAAAGATATTTACCTGTTTTGATAAAAAAAACGATTTAACAAAGTTTAACTAAATGGTTAGTTTATTTTAATATTTACTACTTATTAAACCTGGTCATGGTGAGTTCGGTACCAATGGTGGCGAAGCTTTTTACCATTTCGATAGATCGGTCTATCAGCGCAGGTAGTTCGGGTTGTTCATCCTTATCAAAGCCGCTCAATACATAATCAACCTGCCGCCCTTTCGGAAAATCATCCCCTACGCCAAAGCGCAGGCGCGCGTAATTGCTATGGCCCAATGTGGCTTCTATATGTTTTAAACCGTTATGCCCTGCGGCGCTGCCTTTTGGTTTAAGCCTTAAAGTACCCAAAGGCAAGGCGATATCATCAACCACAACCAACACATTTTCAACCGGAATTTTCAGCTCATTCATCCAGTAGTTTAAGGCTTTGCCGCTAAGGTTCATATAAGTAGTGGGTTTAATAAGGCATAGCGTGCGGCTTTTGTAAGGCACCTCGGCATAATAAGCCAGGCGCATATTGTAAAACTTGTTGTTTTCCTGCTTTACCAATTCGTCCAATACCATAAAACCGATGTTATGCCGTGTATCGGCATATTCGGGCCCTATATTTCCTAAACCTACTATTAAGTACTTCATGCCCCCTAACCCCCTGAAGGGGGAATTTTGATTTGCGTGATTATTAGCTCCATAGCGATGGGTTTGAAACCCACCGCTATGGAGAATGCGAAGATATTAATTTAAACAAAAACAGCGATAAGTAAACTCATCGCTGTTTTTTAAAATGCCCTTTTACTCCCCTTCGGGGGGTTGGGGCGAAATTATTTTTTACCTGAAGCAGCTTCCTGTTCAGCCTGGCGCAACGCACGTGAAGTAGTTACCGATACAATGGTATCTTCAATAGCGTTGGTGATGATCAGTTTTTCCAGTTTCAGATCAGAAACTTTTACCGATTTACCAACTTCAAGCGTACTGATGCTTACATCAATAGTATCCAGGTGATCTTTTGGTAATGCTTTAATACGCAGTTTCCTTAATTTCTGAACCAATTTACCACCGGTTTTAACACCAGGAGAAGTTCCGGTTAATTTGATCGGAATTTCAATGGTAACTGGTTTTTTAGGATCTAAAAGTAAAAAATCCACGTGTAAAATTTGTTCAGTTAACGGATGGAACTGAATATCCTTAATTATAGCCTGTGATGTTACACCAGCTACTTCTAAATCGATGAAATGAACAACCGGCGTATAAACTACGGTTTTCAAATCAGCTGCGGACACTGCAAAGTGGGTTTGGGTTGGCCCACCGTAAAGTACTGCCGGTACCAGGCTCTGGTAACGCAGCTCTTTAGCGTCTCGTTTCCCTACGTTCTCTCTTGGAGAACCGCTAATAGCAATTGATTTCATTTGTTTTTATTTATTGTTAATAAGACCATGGTCAATAGTCCACAGACCATGGTTTTTTCTTTATTCTTTTTTTTCTATGGACTATTGACCATAGACTATCGACTAAACTAATCCACCCTGAACAATTGGCTTATCGAGCCATGCTCATTTACATTTTCAATAGCGCTGGCAAAAAGTTTAGCAGTTGATAGTACGCGTATCTTTTCGCTGGTATATTTTAGCGGTATGGTATCGGTAACTATCAGCTCAGTTAATACCGAATTTTCAATAGTTTCATACGCTTTGCCCGATAATACCGGGTGTGTACAAACCGCCCTTACCGTGCGTGCGCCGCGTTCCATAATCAAACCTGCCGCTTTGGCCAGTGTGCCTGCCGTATCGCATATATCATCAATCAGCACTATATCCTGGTCGGTTACATCACCAATTAAGGTCATGGCCTCAATTTCGTTGGCGCGTTTACGGCGCTTATCGCAAATTACAACCTCGGCATTAAAAAACTTAGCAAAGCTGCGTGCCCTGTATGATCCGCCCATATCCGGCGAGGCAATGGTTAAATTACCTAATCCCAGGCTTTTGATATAAGGCACAAATATGATGGATGCATCCAGGTGATCTACCGGGATATCAAAAAATCCCTGTATCTGCGCGGCGTGCAGGTCCATCGTCATAATGCGGTTGATACCTGCCGCAACCAATAAGTTAGCCACCAGTTTTGAGCCTATCGCAACACGTGGCTTGTCTTTCCTGTCCTGCCGGGCTAACCCGAAATAAGGAATAACCGCCGTTACATAATGTGCCGATGCCCTGCGCGCGGCATCAATCAGCATCAGCAGTTCTATTAAATTATCGGTTGGCGGGTTGGTAGATTGTATTAAAAACACATCGCAACCACGTACCGACTCATTATAATGCGGCTGAAACTCGCCATCGCTAAACTTGGAGAGTATAACCTCGCCCAACTCCCGTCCATAAGCATCCGCAATATTTTGTGCCAGTACTTTAGTACCGGAACCTGCAAATAACTTAATAGGATTAAACTGTAAAGGCATCTTTTATTTCGAATTTTGAATGTTCATCCCGATAGCTACCGGGATCGAATTTATTTTAATTCAGCAATTGAAACCATTTCAATCAATCATTAAAAATAACAATTTCGGATTTCGATCTATCATCGTCAGAATAAATCTGAAATCGTAAATCCAAATCCGAAATCAATAATCTTGTTGCCCGACCAGGATTCGAACCTAGACAAACGGTACCAAAAACCGTCGTACTACCATTATACTATCAGGCAATCTCCTATGTGTTCCCCGATAGCTATCGGGGCATTCCAAAAAGGAATGCAAATATAAGGCGATTTTTTAAACTTTGAAAGGTATTTTTAAAAAAGTATAAGTACTTAATTTATAGCCTTATTAACCCTCGATAACCACCCCCATCGAGCAGAATTTATTGATCCGGTCTGTGATTACTTCGTCGATATTGCGGTCTTTTAAGCCTCTCAAATCCTTTAATAACTGTTTTTTTAAGGTAGTTGCCATAGCAACCGGGTCCTGGTGAGCGCCGCCCAGCGGTTCTTTAATTACGCCGTCTATCAACTTGTTCTTCAGCATTTCTGTCGAGGTTAGCTTTAAAACTTCTGCAGCACGCTCTTTATTCTCCCATGTTTTCCATAATATAGTGGAACAATTCTCGGGCGAGATAACCGAATACCAGGAATTTTCAAGCATCAAAACCCTATCGCCAATACCAATTCCTAATGCTCCGCCCGATGCGCCTTCGCCTATAATAACACAAATGATAGGCACTTTAAGCACCGACATTTCCATCAGATTACGTGCGATGGCCTCGCCCTGCCCGCGTTCTTCGGCTTCCAGGCCGGGGAACGCGCCGGGAGTATCTATCAGGGTAATAACCGGTTTGTTGAATTTTTCGGCCATTTTCATCAGCCTTAATGCCTTGCGGTAACCTTCGGGATTGGCCATACCGAAATTGCGGTACTGGCGCTCCTTGGTGTTACGCCCTTTCTGATGACCAATAAACATAGCTGTTTGCCCATTTATTGATCCAAAACCACCTATAATGGCCTTATCATCGCCAACGGTACGGTCGCCGTGCAGCTCAATAAAATCGTCGCACATTAGCTCAATATACTGTAAGGTATACGGCCTTTCCGGATGGCGCGATATCTGTACCTTTTGCCAGCCGCTAAGGTTGGCATATATTTCCTTTTGGGTAGTTAGCAGTTTTTCCTCAAGCTCAGCAATAGTTGCCGACATATCTACCTGACTCTTATCTTCGGCCTGCCTAACCTTTTCTATCTGCTGTTGCAACTCGGCCAGCGGTTTTTCAAAATCAAAAGTGATCTTCATACAGTTGTATTGGGATGGCAAATTTAAATAAATGAAACGGTATATTGCTTATTTATGATTTTCCAATGCCTCTAATTGTTTTATCTGCCCGGCGCTTAGCAACTTCTCGGTAGCAAAACAGGCCTGTAAAATGGCATTGCGCAGTTCGCCCTGGTATAATCCGTAACGGTTAGCATAAAATATAATGGAGCCATCATTAAATGCCCTTGTTTTAAAAAGGCTGTCTATCACCTGTTCATTCCGTATAATTATAGGGCCCATCTCCAGTACCTTGCGGTGCAAGCCTGTATTGATAGCGCTGATCTTACTTATTTGCACCGGACCCAAATTGAGCTGCTTTTTATATTTGATCACCTTGCCGGGCAGCGGATAATGATTTAATTCGGCAGCGGCGGCCATGTTATACAGGTCATCGCCCTTTAACAACGCGTTATATTGCTCATAACTCATGGTTTTAAGGGGCGATTGCTTAATTACGGTGTCCTTTTTAACTACAGTATCAACTACAGTTTGGGCATCAGCATTTTTATATAAAAATATTACAGTTATAAATAAGGCTACATTTTTAAACATTGTGCTCGGTTTTTTCAAATCGCAATATAATAAATATACAGTTAATAGTCTTTCTGCGTAGCAGACACCAGGGAAATCGCTTTTAAATGCTTGCCGATCATTTTTTGGCTAAAGCCCTCGTGTTTCTTATTTATCTCCGTCCCATAAAAGTGGGGCGGCAATGATTTCAAATCTTATCCGAAACAAAATTTCTTTACGGCTTATAAAACAACGTTAAGCGGCTTTAGCCTAATTTTATTGGTTGGGATTCTTTAAAAGCGATTTCCCTGTAGCCGACACATAATAGTTTACATTCTGTAAAAAAATCACCAAAAAAGAAAGGACCTGCTTTGTTTAAAACAGGTCCTTCGCTATATATATGTTGAGTTTAATTTATATTAAAATTCTTCGGCATATACCGGTTTTTTAACACCGTTATCATAAGCTTTCAGGCTTTTTTTCAATAATTTACGTGCAACGTGTATGCGGGTTTTAACAGTTCCGATAGGGATAGTTAAATGATCGGCAATTTCATGGTATTTATGGCCTTCAAAATACATGGTGAAGGGTACATAATAATCTTCGGGCAAACGATCCAAAGCGCGTTTGATATCGTCCATCACAAACTTTGATTCGCCTTGGTTTTTTGTTGAACTGAATACCAGGTTTGGTGATGATATTTCATCGCTCTTGGTAACAAATGTGCTCATTTTAACAAAACGGCGGTAGTTGTTAATGAAGGTATTTTTCATGATGGTATATAACCAGCCTTTTAAATTTGTTCCTTCTTTAAACTTATTATAATAAGTTATGGCTTTCAACATTGTATCCTGAACAAGGTCGTTAGCATCGTCTGCGTCGTGGGTGAAGTGTAGGGCGTAAGACCTTAATGAACTTGCCTGACGTAATACTAGGGTGTTAAACTCAATCTTTGTCATTCTGTTAATGTTTTGTACTGATAAATAGGCAAACATGGTACCATACCAAAAAAACATACAGAATAAAACGGACCGGGCGGCCGATAATCAGCAATTAAGCGGTAAAAAATTAATTGATCTTAGTATTAGCTAAGGCGCTTGATTAACCTATTGGAAAACAATTGCTTATATCACGATAACAAGGCTGCTTTTGGGCACTGTTTTGGGCAGAAAAACAGGGAAATAGCAAATAATTAAAATTGTTTTTAAAAAATAATTTTAGCCGATAATATTTACTTCACGCTCCAGCATAACGCCAAATTTAGTGTACACACTGTCTATGATTTGCGACGATAAGCTGTACACTTCTTCGCCCGTTGCACCGCCATGGTTCACCAAAACCAGCGCCTGGTTCATCCATGTCCCGGTGTTTCCAACTGTTTTTCCCTTCCAGCCGCATTGTTCTATCAGCCAGCCGGCAGCTAATTTAATATCGTTATCCCCTGCAGGATAATTTACAATTTCGGGGAAATTACTTTTTAACAAATTAAATTCTTCTGTAGTGATGACCGGATTTTTGAAAAAACTACCGGCATTACCAATAGTTGAAGGATCGGGCAATTTGGAAACCCGGATGTGCGATACCACCTCCGATACATCTTTAATAGTAGGCACCGCAATATGGCGTTTAGTTAGCTCATCATTAATGGCACCGTAATGCAGCTTAACATTGGGCACGGTTGATAGCTTAAACTTTACCGATGTAATGATGTATTGCCCTTTTACTTCGTTCTTAAAAATACTGTCGCGATACTCAAACTGGCAATCTTCCTTGGTAAAGGTTTTGAATTTGCCCGATGCTATTTCAAAAGCGTTACAGCTAAAAAATACATCCTTTAGCTCCACACCATAAGCGCCGATGTTTTGTATGGGCGATGCCCCTACCGAGCCGGGTATCAAACTTAAATTTTCCAGCCCGGCATATTCATGGGCCACGCAGTAGTTAACCAGGTCGTTCCACACTTCGCCGGCGCCTGCCACTACAAAAACGTCATCATGATTAATACGATGATCTATCCCGCGAATATTCATGCGGATCACCAAACCCTCAAAATCCTTTTTAAACAGCATATTACTTCCGCCGCCCAAAACCAGGCGTTCGGCTTGCTGCCATTGC
>Ga0302304_10001221_pt1 | contig 13514 bp, 13 predicted proteins | sample III_Palsa_E2_2_FD_198769 | JGI IMG/M metagenome (GOLD analysis project Ga0302304, IMG submission 198769) | Peat permafrost microbial communities from Stordalen Mire near Abisko, Sweden - III_Palsa_E2_2 | ecosystem: Environmental > Terrestrial > Soil > Palsa > Peat permafrost | place: Sweden...
GCATCGTACTGCAAGGCACCGATATGCTGGAGTCTATGGGGCATAAACTGAAGGTCGGCAACAATACTACCATTTGCCTGGAGCCCGACAGCAAGGAAGAGACCGATCGCCTTTTCAATGCCCTCTCCGCCGGCGGTTCCGACATCAATCCGATGATGGATATGTTCTGGGGCGCCTACTGGGGTACCTGTCTCGACAAATATAGCATCCGATGGATGTTCAACTTTCAGAAGCAATAAGGGCGGGCGGACGACATCTTATCTGTTCTCCATCCAGTGGAGGAAATCGCTGACTTTTTCTTTGGACACCAGTAGTTGGTCCGGCGTTGAAACAGATAATGTAACAAGCAATTTCCGGGCGAAATAAAGTTCAACTTCCTTTATGGCATAGAAGTTTATCAGGTACTGCCTGTTTAGCCTAAAAAACTGCTCAGGGGCCAATAGCTGTTGGATCTGCTCGAGGGAGTGGTTCACGGAATATTCCCGGCCGTCAAAACACATCATCGTGGAGGATTCGTATTTCACGTAGAAAAAAGCAATGTTTTTTGTAGGGACAGTGAGGTACTTCTGGTTTTTGAAAACCAGGAAGCTTTGTTTGCCTGCCGGTGCTGCGACTGTGTAGTGTTGCATAAAAATAGGTTTTTGAAATGGGCCGAAATGTAATAATGTGAGGAGTAATCACGTGGGTGGGAGGCGGTCTATCGGTACTGCAATTTCGTGATTTCTTCGCGATAATAAATGCCTGTTCCGCCTCGAACTTGGGCCGTTTCGCTGTTTTGTGGTTGTATTTTGCCTGAACTAGGGGATACCTTTAGCCAAACAAATTAAAAAATACAACCATGAAAAGCAACAAAAGTACGCTTGCCGCCCCAACCACAGGCCCGAGGACCACAGATTACGACTGGCGAGCATTTTCAGGTTTGAACCTGGTGCGTCGCCGCAATAGTTTTGTATAAACAAAAAAAGCAAAAACCATGTCAGAAAAACAAAACTTCGATCGCCGCCGCTTTCTGGGCACTGCGGCTATCACCCTCGCTGCCGGCCCGCTGGTCATGCTCGGATCTGCGAGCGCAGCATCCCTGACTTCCGGCATTTCCGGTACCTCCGGCGCAAAAAAGGGCTACCGCGGGGGACATTCTTCGTTCGGTCCGCTGAAGCAGATCGATGCCGGTCTTCTCAATATCGGATATGCGGAGGCGGGCCCTTCCGACGGGCCTGTGGTCGTCCTGCTGCATGGCTGGCCCTACGACATTCATAGCTTTGTCGATGCAACCGCTATACTGGCGGCAAAAGGGTATCGGGTAATCGTACCGTATTCGCGCGGTTACGGTACGACGACCTTTCTCTCCAGCGAAACGATGCGGAACGCCCAGCAGTCGGCCGTCGCCCTCGACGTCATCGCTCTGATGGATGCGCTCAAGATCCAGACAGCTACCATCGGCGGCTTTGACTGGGGCGGCCGTACGGCGGACGTCATGGCAACACTCTGGCCGGAACGCTGCAAGGCAATCGTTTCCGTCAGCGGCTATCTGATCAGTACCCCGGCGGGCAACCAGGAGCCGTGGCCACCCGAGCCTGCGTTCCTGTTTTGGTATCAGTACTATTTCGCCACCCCAGTCGGCAAGGCCGGCTATGCGAAATACGTTGACGAGTTCAATAAGTTCATCTGGCACCAGGCTTCGCCAAAGTGGAATTTCGACGATGCTACGTACGCCCGCACAGCAGCGTCCTTTTCCAACCCCGACCACGTTGACATCGTGATGCATGACTATCGCTGGCGGCTTGGACTGGCCGAAGGCGAGGCAAAATATGACGATCTGGAAAAGCGACTGGCCGCATTTCCTCCCATCACCGTGCCCGCGATCACCATGGAAGGTGACTCCAACGGTGCAATCCACGCGCCCAGCACGGCGTATCGCAAAAGGTTCTCGGGCAAATATGATTACCGGCTCATTACAGGCGGTGTCGGCCATAATCTGCCACAGGAAGCCCCGAAGGCTTTTGCTGACGCTATCGTCGACGTCGATAATTTCTCCAAATAAAGTTTTATCTCTATCTTCTGAACTGCCGTCGCGGCGTGTCCTTTGCGGGGATGGCGAACGCCGGTGTATGTTGAGATAAAAAGCCTTTTTGTTGAAACTTGTTTTTTACCTGGCCAATAAGCGGAAGATTTGCGGCATGAAAAAACAATATTCCCGCCTAAAGATGAGCTGTTTCTTCCTTGGGATGGCGTTCATGACAATGCCGGTCTTTTCCCAGTCGAAATCGCTTGTCGGTTCGTGGCGTCTCACTGCCGCCGACAAAATCCTGCCTGACGGGAGCAAAGTGGCTGATTATGGAACAGATCCCCGAGGTATCGCTATTTTTACTGCCGACGGCCATTACGTGGTAGAAATATTCCGGTCGGATCGCCTAAAATTCGCCTCGGGGGATCGCGCGAAAGGCACTCCGGAAGAATACAAAGATGCCGTTCTCAGTGCCAGCTGTCATTTTGGAACCTATATCGTTGACTTCGCCAAAGGGACCATCACTTTTCATATAGAGCGTGCATCTTATCCCAACTGGGATGAGACGACCCGCGTGAGCGGCATCACTCTTGAAGGAGATCAATTGACCTGGCGGGTTCCGCCCCGTCCGGATGGCTCCATCCCGGTATCTGTTTTCAGCCGAATGCCCTGATTTGAGCGGTATCATGGAGAATGCGTACAAGATGAAAATGGGAAATGAGCTATTTTGCAGCAAGAATGGATAAGACGAATTTATTAAAGCAAAAAACGACACTGATCAGGTTGCAATACCTGGTATGGGCGACTATATTACTGATCAGCTTTTTCGGCATGATATCGAGCGACGGTGTCAAGCGGTCCGCAACTTACGCCATCATCAATACCTGTTTTTACGCCCTGATCATTTACGGCAACATCCGCGTGCTGTACCCACGATTCTATCAAAAGAACCGCTATGTGCCCTATATAGCGGGATCGGTCCTGCTGTTGCTGCTGACCGGCATCTGCAAGGTCTATATCGGCTTCGCTATCCACAACCCATACTACCCGACAGCACCCAGATTGCTTGACCCGGGAACCTATGTCACTTTCCTTTTATCAGGCATCACGGTCTTTGTGCTGAGCTTTATCTTCCGGTTGGCTATTGCGTATTTCATTATCAAACAGGCGTCGGAGGAAGCCTTATTGCAACGCAGCCAGTTCGAGCTCAAACTATTAAGAGCGCAGGTACAACCGCATTTCCTCTTCAATACCCTGAACAGCATGTATTATGAGGCGTACATGGACTCACCCCGCACCGCGCTGCTGATTGAAAGGCTGTCGGATATCATGCGGTATTTTGTCGACCAAAGCAGCCTGGAGACCGTTCCGCTGGCTACTGAAGTTCAATTCCTGGACAACTATATCGCATTGGAGAAAATAAGGATCAGGCCGGAGCCCGAGATCGAATTTGAAAAACAGTATGATGGCGGCAGACCTATTCCGCCTATGCTGCTGATGACCTTTGTGGAGAATATCTTCAAACATGGCATTGACAAGATAAGCGGCATCAATAAGATCGAGATTTCACTGGTTCACCAAAATGGTTATCTTTATTTCAAAACAAAGAATGCTATTAACAGACATGCCGGACGGACGATATCGGATGGGCTGGGCCTCAAAAACCTACGCAAGCGGCTGTCTATTCTGTATGATGACCATTTTGAACTGGAGACGGTCAATGACGGTCAATATTTTACAGCTTCTTTAAAAGTACCTCTGCATGAATCTACGGTGCATGATAGTTGATGATGAACCTAATGCGGTAAACCTGCTGGAAGTGCTTGTAGGGCAAAGCACGTCGTGGCAGCTTTTGATGAAGTGTTACAACGCGCTGGATGCCATTTCCTTTTTAAAGGACAATGCTGTAGACCTTATTTTTTTAGATATCAATATGCCCCTGCTCAGCGGAATGGAGCTCGCGGGCTTATTATCCGAAGAAACGGCTATCGTCTTTACAACCGCCCATTTTGAGCATGCTGTGGAAAGCTATTCCTTCAATACTATCGACTATCTCTTAAAGCCTATTACGCTGCGGCGATTTCTGGCCGCCACAAAAAAGGTCGAGACTTACTTCAGGGCACGCATGCCTGTGACGGACAAAGAAGAAAAAACGGGCAATGAATACTTTTTTGTCAAATCAGGTACCGAGCTGCGAAAGATCCTTTTACATGAGATCCTTTTCTTTGAAAGCCGGAAAGAATACGTTCGCGTCGTCACCCAGGCTTTCGAGGTATTGACGTATCGCCGGTTAAAAGATATCGAGACGCAGCTTAGTAAGCCCTTTGTCCGGGTACATAATTCTTATATCGTCAACATCAGGCAAATGAATAAGATACAGGACAATCATATTCATATCGGTGATGTACAGATACCGATCGGTGAGAAGTTCAAGGACGGGTTGATGGAAATGATCCGGAAGAAAACATTTTGATGTTTATAACAAAAATGCCTAATTTGTTATAGATTGAAGACTGCTGCTGCCATACTGCTATTGGGAATTCTTCTATTCAACTGGTTCGGTTACCGGGTCCTGAATACATTTATGCAAGACAGATCCAACCTGCAATTGCAGTCACAGCTGGACCTCCGGCATTACGATGAAACTCAGTTGATATCCATTAAGCTGCCCGCCACGCAACTCGCCTATTACAATAATTCGGCTGTTTTCGAAAGAGTGGATGGCCAGATCGACATCAATGGCATTCCCTATCAATATGTCAAACGCCGGATTTACAACGATTCGATCGAGCTCCTGTGTATTCCCAACCGAATGGCTTTGAACCTGCGGCTCTCCGGGGAAGACTATTTCAGATTGATCAATGATATTCAGCGCTCTCAGCAAGGGCAGGGACATCCCGGCGGCGCGACTAAATTTTTTGCTGTCGATCCTTATACGGCCACTCATCCCTTTCGGATAGGAGACCCTTCCTTTATCCTGATTGGCCGGACCAATGACTATTCCTCCACCAGGCTGCATTCCCTTCCCGGCACCACAGCCGAGCGACCGCCTGCTTGTGCAGCGTTTCGCGCCTGAACCCCGCCGACGGCTTTATTTTACGGGACAAAGATTTATCACTTCTCAATGGAGTTCGAATGCCTTACATTCCACTGGAAGAGCACCTACCGGGCATTACCGGGTTGCTCGAATATCGCCAGGATAGCGCCAAGCCTATCCGGGAACTAACACAAATTTTACTACGCGGGCCATCCTCGCTGACCGAAGGCGAGCGTGAACTCATCGCCACTGTCGTGTCTTCACGCAACCAATGCCGGTTCTGCACGGCGGCGCATACGGCCGCAGCGAATGTCTTATTGCATGAAACCGAAACGTCGGAAGCGGTCAAACTGGATATCGGCACTGCTCCGGTCAGTGACAAGATGAAAGCATTGCTGCAGATCGCGGCCCTTGTACAGGCCGGCGGAAAGAAAGTTACTCCGGCGGCGATTGATGCCGCAAAGGCGGAGGGCGCGACCGACGTGGAGATCCATGATACTGTACTGATCGCCGCCTTGTTTTGCCTGTACAACCGGTATGTCGATGGGCTGGCAACAGTAACGCCTCCCGACCCAGCGTTCTATCAGGGCCTGGGAGAGCGGCTGAAGAACCATGGCTACAACCGGCTGCCGAACGGCTATGATCATTTGAAAAAGAAATAACCTAACAACCTGCTATTATTTATGGCCAATTCAACTACTGCTGCGTATATACCCGAACAAGGTGCTGCCTCGTCGACGGGGCGCGGTTCTTATGCGGCGTTGTTCACGATCTGCTTTGTAAGCAGTATGTTCGGCGGCGTCGTCTCGACGCTAATGTCGGTCTATCTTCCCGTGGCCGTCAAAGACCTGTTAGGCCAGGTGACGGATGCGAAGTTAAATGCCGTTAGCGCCTCTATTAATTCCGTCTTCATCTTTGGCTGGATGTTTGGCGGTGTGGTCTGGGGACTGGTCTGTGACCGGATCGGAAGGGCGCGGTCGGTGATGTTGTCGACGCTGTGCTATGGCTTGTTCACCGTCCTAACGTCGATATCCCCGTCCTGGGAAATGGTCGTTGTTTGTCGCCTGCTGTCCGGCTTTGGCGTCGGCGGTGTATTGGTCACCACCACTATCATCATATCGGAGGCATGGACGGGAAAGCGCCGGGCGGTGGCTCTCGGCATATTATCCATTTCCATCCCGGTAGGTATTTTTTCCGCAGGGCTTATCAATTATTTATTACCGGCATGGCGGCAGGCTTTTCTAACGGGTATTATTCCGCTGTTAGCTGCAGTTGCCGCCCTATTCTTTTTAAAAGAATCGGGTAAGTGGAAGACCGCTGAAAAGACACGGCGCGGATTTCTAGCCGCCGACTATCGCAAAAATTTGTGGACCGGCAGCCTGATCTTCGGGACCATGCTGATCGGGATGTGGGCTATTTTTTCCTGGCTGCCTACCTGGGTGCAGAGCCTGCCCGGGTCTTCCGATGCGCAGCACCAGGGAGGGATCAGCATGATGATGATGGGCGCCGGCGGCCTGACGGGAGGGTTTATTTCCGGTTGGGTGGCGCATGCTATCGGGCTGCGGAAGACCATGCTGCTGTGTTTTTCCATCTGCTGGTGCATGGCCGTCCTTCTATTCAAGCTTACTCCTTCTTTTTCGGGGGTGACCTACGCGGAGATCGCGGTACTGGCCGTCTTTTTCGGTATCAGCCAGGGAGCGTTGTCGGCCTATATCCCGGAATTGTTTCCGACGGCTATTTCCGCGGGAGCGACGGGGTTTTGTTTCAATGTGGGCAGGTTGTTTACGGCTATTGCTGTCTTCTTTGTCGGCGCTTTGGTCAGCCTGCTGGACGGTTATAGTAATACGTTGTTTATTTTTTCCTTTATTTTTTTAATCGGATGGGTTGTGACCTGGATGGCCAGGGGGAACACCCCGTCCAAAAACGGATAGTTATGGCACATATTGATTTGGGAAACGATCTCCCGGGTATCAGGGGGCCTATGGCTTATTGCCCGGAGACATCAAAACCGTTGAACGAGCTGGCTGAAACTCTTTTAAGGGACGACAACAATACGTTGTCCCGTGGCGAAAGGGAATTGATCGGCACGTATGTTTCTTATCTGAACGACTGCTTCTTTTGCCAGAATGTGCACGGCAGCCTGGCGCAACACTATATGGAATGCGACATGTCGTATATCGATGCGATCAAGGCCAATCCGGCCGCGACCGTCCTGTCCGACAAGCTGAAGGCGCTGTTGAGCATAGCCGCAAGCGTGCAGAAGGGTGGGCGATCCGTCACTACCGGCCAGATCGAAAAGGCGCGGGCGCTGGGCGCTACCGACAAGGAGATCCATGACACCGTTTTGATTGCGGCGGCGTTTTGCATGTACAACCGTTATGTGGATGGCCTGGCGACCTGGGCACCACAGGACAGGCAGTTCTATGTAGACCGTGCGCCGCGGCGTGCGGCGGAAGGGTATCTCGATTATGATCTACACAAGTAATCTATACAAACAACCAATAAATTAAACTATGCCACACATTGAAGTAAACAATGATTTTCCCGGCATCAGGGGATTGATGGCCTTTAGACCCGAAACGGCGGAACCGCTGGCTGCGCTGGCAGAAGTTCTCCTGCGGGATAACGAGGGTTTGACGCGTGGGGAAAGGGAGTTGATCGCTACCCGGGTATCTTATCTGAATGACTGCTTTTATTGTCATAATTCCCACGGGGAGCTTGCCTGCATCTATCTTGACGGGGACAGGGAGCTGGTTGACCAGGTGAGGAAGGACTACCGGCATGCGGCTATTTCCGACAAGCTGAAGGCGTTGCTGACTATCGCCAGCAAAGTGCAGCAAAGCGGTAAGGCCGTGCAACCGGAAGATATAGCCGCGGCCCGCGAGGCGGGCGCCACCGACAAGGATATCCATGACACCGTACTGATTGCCGCAGCCTTTTGCCTGTTCAACCGGTATGTGGATGGATTGGGTGCGACGACGCCGACAGATCTCAGCACCTACCCAGCGCGGGCCCGGCAAGTGGTGGAAGGGGGGTATGGGAAACATATTTACTCGACCGTTCAACCGGTAAGATAGGAAAGGACTGCTAACGATTTTTTTATTGCCTAAACCAAAATTAACCATGAGAAATTTATGTTTTTTATTGGTGGGATTGGCTTGCCTGGCCTTCCTGCCAGAACTCGTCTTTTCACAAAACCAAACGATTGCCGGCAGGATCACAGACGCCGGAGGTAACCCGGTGGGCGGCGCCTCCATCGTGATCAAAGGAACTTCCCGCGGTACGACGACCGATGCGGAAGGTAATTTCAAACTGGCTGTTGCACCCAATTCTTTAGTCACGATTACTTCTGCGGGATTCGTAGCCAGGACGTTGCGCGCGGATGAGTTGGGATCGGAGGCTAAGATACGGCTGGAGGAAGATGTCGCCCACCTGGATGAAGTGGTGGTGACGGGGCTGGCCACAACCGTGAAGAGAAGGAACCTTGCCAATGCGGTAGCGACCATCTCCGCGAAAGAGCTGAATGAAGGCGCACCTGCGGGGACATTCGATGCAGCCCTGGAAGGAAAGATCCCGGGGGCGTTGATCAATGCCAACTCGGGGGCACCGGGCGGCGGAATCTCCGTCAAGCTGCGAGGAGTGACATCAGTCTATGGCAATACGCAACCCTTGTATGTAGTGGATGGGGTATTTGTCGATAATACGGCCACTTCCGCGGGGTTGAATGCGGTGACGCTGGCACAGTCGGGCGGAGCCCCCACATCTACCCAGGACAACCCATCGAGCCGGATCGCCGATATCCGGCCGGAAGATATCGAGAACATCGAGATCTTAAAAGGCGCGTCTGCTGCAGCTGTCTACGGATCCAGGGCGGCAGCAGGGGTTATTATCATTACGACTAAAAAGGGCAGGCAAGGAAGGACGAAAGTTACTTTCTCGCAGGACCTGGGCGTCATCAAAGTACGTAAGCTGCTGGGCGTACGCCAATTCACCGCGGCTACGGCAGCCAGCCTGTCCAGTGATAGCGCTACGAGTGTGGCACTGGGGCAGGAATTTACGGCCGCTCAATCCGCAGGGCATATCTACGACTATGAAAAAGAAATCTACGGCAATACAGGCTTTGCCCGCAACAGCGTGCTGAGCGTCAGCGGCGGTACGGATAAGACCGGCGTCTATTTTTCCGTGTCGACAAAGGACGAGGGGGGTATCGAAAAGAATACCGGTTACAATAACACCAGCTTTCGGCTGAACGTCGACCAAAAGGTCGGGGATAATATCAAATTAGGCATCAGCACGAATTATGTCAACTCTTCCGCCGACAGGGGGTTTCAGGGTAACGATAATGTGGGGGTGACCACGGGTATTGCGCTTTCTTCTACGCCCGATTTTGCGCAGCTGCATCCCGACGCACAAGGCAATTACCCGGATAATCCATTTGCAGCGGCCAATCCTTTACAGACGATTGCGCTGATGCGGAACAATGAGGGTGTCAACCGTTTCATCACCGGCGTCAAATTAGAAGCGATCTTGCAGAAGAGCCGTGCGAGCCAAACAAAGTTAGTCGGGTTGGGCGGTTTCGACTTTTACAACCTGGAGACGCAGGTATTGTTCCCTGCCACGTTGCAATGGCAGGCTATCAATAAAGGGACTTCCATCGAAGGGATGACCAGGAACCTCAATACCAATTATATCGCATCGGTGGTGAATACGCTGACCCCTTCCGATAAGCTGTCTTTCACCACGTCAGCGGGGCTGACGCAGGAGACGGGGAATTACAATAACCTGTTGGATGTGGCTACTCAGGTAATTGCGGGGCAATCCAATGTTAACCAGGCGGGCGCCCTGAATGCCACTCAATTGAGGACGAAATACCAGAACAACGGTATTTTTCTACAAGAAGAGGTAAATATCAACGATGTACTGTTATTAACCGCAGGCGGCCGGTTGGATGAATCTTCCAACAACGGAAATGTCGGGCATTACTACTTCTACCCCAAGGCAGGCTTGTCATGGAACCTGACGAAGATGGGGCTGCTGCAGGCTGATTGGATCGACAATGTCAAATTGCGGGCGGCGTACGGACAGGCCAATAACGTGCCGGCTTACGGAAGTAAATTCACTGAATTGTCTATTTCCAATATTGCCGGAAATCCCGGCGTCCTTGTCAATTCGCAGGAAGGGCAGGCGAACATCGAGCCGGAGCGCCAGGAAGAATTCGAGGCCGGGGCCGACTTCAGTATGTTGAAAGGCCGACTGGGATTTGAGCTGACCTACTATAACAAGATCATCGATAACTTCCTGATGCTGACCAGCCTGCCGGCTTCATCGGGTTATGCCAGCGAATGGTTGAATGCCGGCAACCTGCGCAACAGGGGCGTCGAGTTGGGCATGAATGCGCGGCCGGTGCAGATCCGAAATATTACGTGGAATACCTCGATCAACTTCTGGCTGAACAGATCGCTGGTTACCAAATATACGATTCCACCGGTGCCGCAGGGATCATTCGGTTATGTGCTGGGGTCGTTCCAGATCCAGCAGGGGCAATCCGCTACGCAGATTGTGGGCCTCGATGGTACGGGAGGAGTCAGCAAACTGGGGGATGCAGAGCCGACCTTCCAGATGAGTACCTATAACGAATTCACGCTGTTCAATAACTGGAGCCTGCGATTCCTGCTGCACTGGAAGAAGGGAGGGCAAAATGTGGACCTGACGACGCTGGAGAACGATTTCGGCGGGACCAGCGCGGATTATGACAAGGTCACTAATAAGTTGGGGGTTCCGAATGGGCTGTACCGGGTGATGCAGGTGGGTGTCGATGCGCATGAGTTCGTGCAGAATTCGGGGTACGTGAGATTGCGGGAGATCAGCCTCTATTATTCTTTTACGCATCTGCCGGTGGCTGCAGTGAAAGGTTTGCGGGTCGGGGTATCGTTGAACAACTACCTGACGTTCACGAAATATCCATCGTATGATCCGGAAGTATCGAATTTCGGGACGGGCTTTTCCTCGGGCGTGGATGTAGATCCTTATCCGGCGAGTAAGAGAGCCGCCTTTCATCTTTCCGTCGACTTCTAAACCATCACTCAAACATTCCAAACAACTCATATGAACAAGAATACCACGATATACAGGCTTTTGTTGCTGAGCTGGGTATTGTCGCTGTGCGCCTGCAAAAAGGACTTTGGCGATCTGAACGCGCCCACGGTACAAGCTTTTACCACAAATGCCACGGAGGCCGAATTGAATAATCTTGTCAGCGGCACCGAGTCGGGTTTGCGCAATAACCTGGCGTTGTACCTGGATGATGTCGGCATTATCGGGAGAGAGATGTATCATTTCTCCAATTCGGAGCCGAGATATGTCACCGATCTGCTGGGGGCCAGCGGGGCTACGTTGAGCGGCAGTAATTTTTATATCACCAATACCTGGGCGAGCCGATACCAGGTGGTGAAGAATTGTAATATACTCGAGCAGGCGGCGGCCAGCACCTCTCTGATAACGGCACCTGAAGTGAGCGGTTACGTGGCTTTTGCGCAGACGATCAAGGCTTACCAGCTGTTACTCTGTCTGAATCAGACTGACAGCAATGGGATCAGGATAGATGTATCGGACCCTAACAACCTTGGGCCTTTTGTCGGGCCAACCGACGCCTTGACGGCCATTGCTGCACTGTTGGATTCCGGTGCGACGAATTTCAGCAATGCGACTATCGATTATACGCTGGCGGGTTTCGGCGATTTTTCGGATGCCGCGGGCCTGTTGCAGGTCAACCGGGCATTGGCGGCGCGGGTGGCGGTGTACAGACAGGACTGGGCGGGGGCATTGACGGATCTGCAAGCGTCCTTCTTTGGACTGGGGCAGGATTTGTCTTTGGGCGCCTTCGATGTCTTCAGTACCGGCAGCGGGGATCAGCTGAATACCTTTTTCATCCCGCAGAATCAGACCGGTGAGGTGCGGGTGGCGCATCCTTCTTATGCCGCGGATATCGAGGCAGGTGATACCCGCATTGGCAAGGCGACGTTAAGAACGGCGGTGGCCTCGCTTGACGGGCTGAGCAGCAACCGGGATGTGTGGGTTTATACTTCCAGTACGGCGCCCGTTCCTATTATCCGGAATGAGGAGTTGATCCTGATCTATGCCGAGGCGAATATTCAGACGAATGATCTGACGGATGCGGTCACTGCATTGAACACTATACGCAATGCATATGGGCTGCCCAATTATTCCGGGGCGGTCACGCAGGCTGCGTTGCTGACGGAGATGTTGAATCAGCGGCGTTATTCCCTGTATTGCGAGGGGCATCGGTGGGTGGATCTGAGGCGGTATAATTTATTGAGTGAACTGCCGATTGACAGGTCGGGGGACCAAGTGTGGACGGAGTTTCCGTTGCCGGTGACGGAGACGCCGTAAGCGGAGGGGGTTTCAGGTTTTCGGCCTACATTTTTTTAGAGGCGGTGCCGGCTCGGATGAGTGAGGCGCTGCCTCTTTTTTAATGTTTGGTGGGTAATATATATCCAATATGGACGCCCAAAACGGAGGTACGGGTATTGAGACTGGACGATCCAGAATGAGCCGTCGGGATTATGCGGGTGAGCCCTTGTTGGAAATCCGCTCCGATCGATACAAGGCATTTTAAGGTCAGCCCGGCTGTCAGGCTGTAGCCAAAGTCATATCGTTTAATATCGTCATACTCCTTATCTCCTATTAAAAGAGGGCCTGGGTTTTGTGTACCGTTCATCAGCGCGCCGGCATAGAGGCCGGCTCCGATCCAGGGTTTGCCGAAAGCGAGTGTAGGGGCGTACAATAGTTGGACCGGCAGATCCAGATAGTTCAATGAATATTGGGTTGTTATAGCAACAGTGCCGCCGATGTAATTATTGACCTGCGGCGTTTGACCGCCAATATTCACGTAAAGCAGCTGAGGCCGCAGATAGAAGTTGTGTGCCTTTCCCAGCGGTACATCCACGAAAACGCCGCCATAGAAAGAAGTTCGGGTGGAGGTGTTAAATGATACGGTGCTGGTGTTGCCTGTATAGGCCTCCAGGGCATCGAGCAGCCGGGAGAAATCCGGCCCCACCTTGACTCCGACTGTTACCTGGGCGTGAGTGGTGTTGAAGAACAGGAAAATTAAACCCAATACGATAGATAAGCGGATAAGCATAGGAGGTTTTTAATTATTTAGTACAAAATAACGCTTCAAAGCTTATATTTATTTTTAAACGGCATTCATTATGACCATCATTTCCAAGGAAAATGATTATCTGACTTTCATTAATATTTTTACGGTGAGCCCTGCTAATCAGCAAAAACTCATCGATTTATTAAAAGAAGCGACGGAAGTCGTTAGAAAAGTGCCGGGGTTTGTCTCATCAAGCCTTCATGCCGGCCTGGATGGTACGAAGGTGACCATGTATGCGCAGTGGAAGAGCATGGAGGATTATAATAAGATGCGAGGTAATCCTACGGCCTCTC
>Ga0302304_10001226_pt1 | contig 13444 bp, 9 predicted proteins | sample III_Palsa_E2_2_FD_198769 | JGI IMG/M metagenome (GOLD analysis project Ga0302304, IMG submission 198769) | Peat permafrost microbial communities from Stordalen Mire near Abisko, Sweden - III_Palsa_E2_2 | ecosystem: Environmental > Terrestrial > Soil > Palsa > Peat permafrost | place: Sweden...
TCTAGAACAACGTTGTTAGTCCATTGGTATTACTTTGCACGACCTAAACCTCGCCACGGATAGATCCAGATCAAAGTGGCGTCGCAAAAAGACTCGGGCATGAGGGGGCTGTAGTGCAGTCGAGGCGGGAAGGGGAATAACCCTTTCGGAAGGTAGATGCGGAGAGGGGAACTAGGGGAACAACTCAACCAATCGCCGCTTGCAGCAGCATTCAAAGAAGGGCCTCAAGCCCCGATATGAAGCTCTCAGGCGTCGCAATTTGCTTTCGCGTCCAGCGGACCTGCATCAGTGTGGCAATACGCACTGGGGCATCGCCAATCGGAATCTCGCAGCGCAGAACAGATGCTTTTTCAATAGGGAATGAAGTAACGAGGCACACACCGTGCTGACTGATATTTTGCAGGCGGCCCTTTACCGTGCAAACTTCATGCTTCTCCACTGAGCCGAGCTCTGGCAACTCGCTGACCAGTACCTCGAGGCTTTGGGGAAGCCGAACATCATGGCGTCGATCGGATTGGCTAGCGCGTTTCACGTTGAGCCATGATTACGCCAATATCGACGCAAGGTAAACTCCTCAGAGGAATTAGTTCAGCCAGCTTAAGCACCTTCTCAGGAATGAGGCCCTATGATCTTGCCTACAATCCCCGACCGAGTGGAGACATCCATCTTCACCATCACCAGCCGCAGGAAAGCCTTCACGGTATTGGGGCTGATGTTCATCCTGTTCGCAATCTCCTTGCTGGTGAGTCCCTCAACCAGCAGAGTTACGGTCTCCAACTCGCGCGGGGTCAAATCAAACTGCTGCAGAAGATCACTCAACTCCGCCACCGATGAGTAGTGACGTTCGAGAAGCAGGGCGGTACTACAAAGTGCAACCTCCTGACCTTTGCAATCGATGTGAAATGCGCGACAGATATACTGCCGCCCCCCGGAACGGTATTCTTTAACAAACTCCGGCGGGGAATCACTGCGACGATCCAGGAGGCTGGATCTGATCTTGTCTTCCAGGAACACAGATGTATGCGGAATCCGTTCCGGCTTGGTGGGAAACGCCAAAATCTGGACGGCCTCTGAATTGAATGCGATTGGCTGGAACCCCTCATTCAGTAGCAGAAAGCCCGGCATCGTAAACGCCGTAGTCATTGTTCCTACCTCCGCCTTTTGGCGCCGATTCTTTCGTGGGCCCGTACGTCGGCGAGAGATTCGATGTAGGAACGACCGGGGGAGCCGTGCATCGAAACAACTGCCTGGCATACGGTCCAAGTCACAGAAAAGTGCCGAACACCAGAAAGGGTGGCTTCGCTCAATTAGGTTGAGCTGATTTAGTTGCACACGGAGTTTTCCACGGCAATCGGACATTGTCAAGGATATTCGATTGCTCCGTTCGGGTTCGTCTATTTGGACTAATCGGAAGGGTGTATTTGAAGGTACAGTTACACGTCAGGTTACAGAAGTTAGCCGCCGGCAGCGACCGAAATTACACACCAAATGCGGTGAGACGACCCTTTCGTCGATGCTTGATTATTGCAAACCTCGATTGGTATTTCAATCGCAGCGCAAGGGTTGAACATTAGATCCACCTGACTCCGCAGTTCAGAACCTATAGTCTCCCTGGTTAGCCCATACGTGCGATTGCGGTCATCCATGCGTAGTGGTCGAATTGGAGCCGCAGGAGGACCGTATGCGCCGTTCCAGATTGTTGTCTGAGGATGATCACCTTACACCCTCTACTCTTCGAGATCACGTTTGGCTCGGGCACAAGCGCATTCTTTGGCTGGCGTCGTTGGGAACTCTGATCGCGTCTCCGTTATCCCTCTCAGGGCAGACGGATAGCTCGCCCAAGAGTGGTCAGCAAGCGGGCCCTCAAGCTCAGATATGCGACGGCGTGAAGCCCGGCGACGACCATAGTCTCTCCGTGGCCCTCGCCAAGACACCGCAGGCCGACGAAGGCAATGGCGCGATGAAGCAACAACCTACCTCGCAAGGCAGCGTTGAATCGCCACGCCAAGACCTTATACTTCCCGAGGTGAAGAGTTCACGATCCGTCCCGCAGGCGGAGGAGCCTATATGCAAGAAGAAAGAAAAGGAGACGGAGCCGCCACTCGCCGTTCCTTCGCAGCCACTTAGCAATATGCCTGTCGATCAATGGACAGCCGCTTCGGGTCTGACAGTTTCCTACACAGACGGATTGCTCACGATTAACGCGAACAACAACCGCTTGGGAGATGTGATAGAAGCAATTCGATCACGCGTCGGATTGTCCATCGATCTTCCACCGGAATCGATGGATGACCGAGTCTTCGATCACGTCGGTCCAGCGCCCCTACGCGATGCCTTGACTCAATTCTTATATGGGTCAAGGCTCAACTATGTCATTCAAACTTCATACGACGACCCGCAGAATGTAACGAAGCTGATTCTGAGTTCACAGCCCCAGTTAGCTTCCGCCCGATCCTCCCAACACAGGAACCAGCCAGCCGCCGATCTAGCAGAAGCACCGACGCTATACGGTGGGGGTGGCTTTGCCACCGAAACGCCGGCCGAGCCAGGGCCGCCCGTTCCTGTTCCAGTCCAGCCCGTTCCCACTGCCAGTAATGTGGTCGGGGTTCCAGCAGGCTTCAATGTTCGGCAAGCAGCGGCCGAATCTGGCAAGACCACAGGTCAAATTCTCGATGAGCTACAGAAACAGCAGCAGCAGGTGCTCGACGCTCAAGCTCCTCCACAATAGAGAAGTCTTTCAACTTGCGATGAGAGAGGGATTTCGTTCGCATTCCTCGTGGGCAATCCGTTGTTTTGGAACGTACTGAAGTCGATTCGGACCGGGAGGGGACGTTCATCAAATGTGTCAGATTCTGCGTTCTTGCACTCTGAGATCATGGCCTCTAAATCGTTGCCTGACCGGAATCGCGATGCGTTTTGGTCAGCATTAGTCAATTCAGGCTAGTTATCAAATTTAGGCCTGACTAATGCATTTGGAGTAGCGTGGACGACATAACTCCCCGGAGTAGGTCAACTGGGTAATTGTAAAGAAAAGAATAGTGTATAGAGTTGGGCACTGAGCGCTCCCAGCTATTGTTACCGAAAGCTGAGAATACGCTAAGGAGGACTCCGAATGAAACTCACAGCATGTAAGACGCTTTCTGTTGCCCTGGTAATCGCTGGCCTGATCACAATCGGCGCTGGCATTGCCTCGGCGCAGACCGATGTGTACAAAGTCAACTACTTCTCGAACAATATTGCCGCGGCTCCCGATGCAACGGTCCGGATCGACAATCCCGGCCTGACGTATGGGAACCTCTGCGCCATGGTGTACGTATTCGCCGCCGATCAGCAGTTGACCGAATGCTGCGGATGCGTTGTGACGCACAATGGCCTGAGAACGTTCTCGGTAAAACACGACCTGACATCCAATCCGCTCACCGGCGTCCCGGTGTCGACCGGTGTAATCAAGATCGTAGCCGCTGCAGTCAATAACAATCCGTGCGATCCGACATCCAATGTCTCTCCAAAGCCGAACGTCCGCGCGTGGGTAACTCATATCCAGAATGCGGTAGGCTCAGCCTATCCCATTACGGAAACCGAGTCCTCCGATTCAACGCTGGGCGCAACCGAACTTGCGAACCTGCAGGCACAATGCGCGTTCGTGAATATTCTGGGCAGCGGAGCTGGCATTTGCACCTGCGGCACTGGTGACTGATCCAGCTTCACGCCTCGGCATGTGGAGACTGTCGAGCCAAAGCGTGCCGGGTACTCGAGGAATGCTATCGTGCCAGGGACAGACATCGTCCCCCACCCTGGCACAACTTATCAATGAATCTCCTGAGTGGAAAAGGATTGATCAATGTTCATGGCACGCGTTACGACCTCGTTGGTTATGGGACTATCTTTTGTTGCCGGATGCAGTCTGTATGGACAGACAGGAGAAGGACCACTTCAGGTAGTCGCCAAGGTTAGTGGCGCCGACCTAACGCTTTCAGACCTCCAGCATCTTGAAGGTGGAAAGCTTTTGCAGGCTGAATATCAGTATTACCTCAATGAGCGCAAAGCTCTCGAAGAACTGATCGACAATCGCCTTCTGGCAGACGAAGCCCAAAGACGGGGCACTTCATTGGATCAGCTCTTGGAGACGGAAGTCTACAAGGGTGTCAAAGACCCAACGGAAGACCAGCTCGAGGTGTACTACGAAGGCCTGGATACGCAGGATTCTTTTGAATCGGTGCGTCAGGATGTGCTGCAACATATTCGCGAACTGCGCCGTAGCAAGGCCCGCGCCGCGTATGTGGAGCAACTGCGAAAGCAGGCGGAGATTCACATTCAGCTGATGCCGCCTTCGGCTCAAGTCGATATCGCCAGCGCCTATGCGCGCGGTCCGGCGAGTGCTCCGGTGGTTCTGGTAGAGTTCGCCGACTACCAATGCCCGTATTGCCAGAAAGTCAATCCGCAGATACAGCAGCTCCAGAAAGAGTATGGAGACAAGCTCACGGTCGTCTTTAAGGACTTTCCACTGCCGATGCACCACGGCTCGGAAAAAGCGGCAGAGGCATCTCGCTGCGCCGGGGAGCAGGGGAAGTTCTGGGAATATCACGACGTTCTCTTCTACAGCAAACTCACGGAATTGGATGCGTTAAAGGAACATGCGCGCGTGCTGAAACTGGATGGAGATCGCTTCGATGCATGTCTAGACGGAGGAGCCGAAGCGGGTGCAGTGAAGAAGGATCTTGACGAAGCTAAGAGTCTTGGATTGACGGGAACTCCGAGCTTCTTTGTCAACGGACATTTCTTCAGTGGTGTTGTCGACTACGCGGCTCTCAAAGATATTGTGAACCAGCAGTTGAATCGCGTAGCCGCACAACAACCGCAGATCTCTAAGAAATAGCGAGCTCTGGTAATTGCAGGGATTGTGTTTTCTATGTCTTGGTTTGAGTTGTTACGAGAGGTGGCAAATGAAGTGGGTTCAGAAGTCAATGTGGATCGCGCTCATGGCTGCCATGTTCAACGGCGTCGGCTTGTCCGCAGTGGTCGTTACCCCCGCTTCCGCGAATGTTAGTCCGAGCGGCCAACTGCAATTCACTGCAACCGGATCAGCCGACGACGTAGTGATTTGGAGTGTCTCGGGGAGTGGCTGCAGCGGCATCTCTTGCGGAGAGATCAGTTCGGATGGCCTTTACACGGCGCCTGCGACGGCGCCGTATCCTTCGATTGTAACGGTTGTTGCAATGTCTCTCGCGGATCTCACCCAGTCCGGAAGCGCCAAAGTTACGGTTGGAACGTCGGGCAACATCGGCGTAACAATCTCTCCCGTGCTCACCACGATCGCCCAGTCTGGCCAGCAGCAGTTCTCCGCTGTTGTCACGGGTAGTTCGAATGGTGCAGTGAACTGGACCGTGTCCGGCGCCGGATGCGGCGGGACTGCCTGCGGCACGATCACCTCAGGCGGTTTGTATACCGCCCCTGTTGTCATTCCCAAACCGGCGCAGGCCACCGTGACGGCGACTTCGGTTGCTGCTCCCACAAAATCCGCCTCAGCGACTGTGGATATAGAATCCGCAGCGTCGGTAACGGTTTCCGTATCACCATCGAATGCTCAGGTTAGCGCCGGGGGACAGCAGAAGTTTTCTGCGACGGTTACAGGCACAACAAACTTATCCGTGAAGTGGTCTGTTGGGGGGACAGGCTGTGCGGGCTCAGCATGTGGATCGATCTCAACTTCCGGTCTGTATACCGCGCCGGCTAGTCTTCCAGCAACACCCAAGGTGACCATCACAGCGACTTCCGTTGCTGCTCCCAGCAAGTTCGCCAGTGTGTCAGCAACGATTGTCCCTGCTTCGCCCTCGCTCAGCGTAACTCCCAGTTCTCCGCAGGTGAAGCCTGGGTCGACGCTGCAGTTCTCAGCGAGCGGACCCGGAAGCGGCGTTGTGATCTGGAGCGTCTCTGGCAGTGGATGTTCTGGCATCACCTGTGGCTCTATATCTTCGACCGGCCTCTACACTGCGCCGGCCACAGCGCCAAGTCCCGCAATTGTTGCTGTTACTGCGACCTCTCTCTCAAGTCCAACGCTGTCAGGTTCTACATTGGTCACCATTGTCGCACCAGGCCAGGTCGCCGTCGTCGTTTCGCCTGGCAATGTTCAATTGAACCCAGGCGCTCAACAACTCTTCAAGGCCACAGTAACCGGAACCAGCAACACTGCTGTTCTCTGGAGTGTCAGTGGCTACGGTTGCGCTGGTGCTGCGTGCGGCACGATCACATCCGGCGGAGTATACACCGCGCCATCCTCGTCTCCCGATCCTTCCTTTGTCTTTGTAACGGCAACGTCGGTTGCCAACTCCGCGCAATCCAGTAGCGCCTTGGTGACAATTGTCGAGCAGATTGGAGTGACCATATCGCCCACCTCGGCACAGGTCGCCGTAGGAGGCAAACAGCAGTTCTCGGCTCAGGTAACAGACTCGATTGTAACGGGTGTGACATGGAGCGTCACCGGTGCGGGCTGTTCCGGAGCGCCTTGCGGCACCATTTCTTCGGCTGGCCTCTATACAGCTCCTGGCGCAGAGCCAAAGCCCGCACAAGTGACAGTGACTGCAACCGCCAACGCGGATGGCGAGAGTGCTGCTTCGGCAACGGTGACGATCATCCTTCCCGTAGAAGTGACCCTGTCCCCGACAAGCGCCATTGTGACGGTCGGCCAGCAGCAGCAGTTCAACGTCAGTGTCGCAGGCTCAACAAACAAGGCCGTAACCTGGAGCATCAGCGGTTCTGGTTGCTCAGGAGCTACCTGCGGCAGCATCACAACCGGTGGGTTGTATACCGCTCCGAGCACTGTACCTTCGACGGCAACCGTGATTGTCAAAGCGACCTCGCAGGCCAACAACGTCTCATCGGCTTCGGCGGTAGTGACGGTTTACCCCACCGCCAATTCAAAATTGAAAGGGCAATTCGCCTTTCTTTTCTCAGGATTTGACAGCAATGGCGTATATCAGGAAGATGCAAACGACATTGCCGGTCCGACCAAAGATGCATCCATCTCCGGAACCTATCAGGTAGACGCAGACAATCGCGGCGTCTTGATCATCAGCGGGCCGCTGGGAACGCATACGTTTCGATTCGCGCTCAACTTGCTTGGGACGAAGGGAAGACTCATCTCGTTCGATACATCTGGAGTGCGTGGTTCCGGCGTCATCGAAAAGCAAGATTCAACCGCATTCGATCCGTCTGTATTGGCTGGCGGGTATGTTCTCAAGCTAACAGGCACGGACGTGAACGGTGCACGAATAGGCGCACTCGGCCTTATATTCCCAGACGGTAACGGATTTATCTCCGGCAGCAGCCTCGATGTCAACGATGGCGGCTCTGTATCACCTACATTCGCAACTTTCTCAGGAATCTATGGGGTCGATTCAACCGGTCGCGGCACTCTAGCCCTCAGCGTTCCGGGGTTTGATGGAGGAACCTTCCACTTTGCGTTCTACGTGGTCTCTGCGAATGAACTGCTTCTGGTCTCGATCGATCCGCTCACCTTCAACAATCCGATCTTCAGCGGACCAGCGGAACTACAGAGTGGAGCGCCCTATACGAGCGCCTCCTTTAGCGGCGGGTCCGTCTTCAGCTTGAGCGGCACGAACGGAACCGCTCCTGACGACACGGTCGGGCGTTTCCAGTTCAATGGCGACTCAAGTATCACGGCAGTCTCCGATCAGAACAATGGAGGCGCAATCACTGTTGGCTCCATCATGACTGGCGCATACGACATTGAACTGAATGGACGTGGAACCCTCAACCTTGATAACCCGGCCGACGGCAGCGTAACGGTTTGGTACCTGTACGCCGTCTCGCCGAACACGGCGTTCCTTATGGATGCCTCAACGAGTAACGTAGCCATTGGCGAAATGAAGGCGCAAACGGCGGTTCTTCCCTTCTCCAATTCGAACATACTTGGCACCTATCTGTTTGGCTCCGGCGAGCCCACCATGCAGACAACTCCACTCGATTCGGGCATTGCAGGCTTTGATGGTGGAAGTGGCATCCAGGGCCTCGGCGCAGTTACCGGTGCGGAAGATATCAGCCAATCGTCAACGCTAGTTCCAAATCAAATTTTGAATGGAACATACTCGGTGTCGTCTGTTTCAAACAACGGCCGGGGCTCGATTCTGCTGACTTCGCCGAGCGGTAAGACGATCGCGGTTTGGATCACAAACGCATCTGAGTTTGTCGGCGTGAATGTCGATTCGACCACCCCTCAACCAACGATCCTGCACTTCGAGCAATGAGGAGACAAATGAAACGGCTTGCGGCTTTACTCTCGGTTGTGACTTCAATCGTGCCTTTCGGATTCTGCCAAACTCAAGAAGATGTTCCTATGCTCAAGCAAGAGGCCACGTCGGGCGACCCTGCGGCCCAGGTCCGGCTTGGGATGCGCTACGCCTTGGCAGTACCCCGCAACGTACGGGAAGCGATGCGATGGTTCCGGCTTGCGGCCGACCAGGGATACGCCGATGGACAATACCGGCTGGGAGGAATGTACGATGTTGCGCTTTCTCCGCAAAACCCCACTGAGGCGATCAAGTGGTACACACTCGCGGCAAAGCAGGGCTACAAAGATGCTCAGTATCGCCTTGGCGTGATGTATGACCAGGGCCGCGGGACAAACAAAGACTACGCCGAGTCTGCGCAATGGTATTCGAAGGCCGGAGAACAAGGGCGGCCGGAAGCGCAATACCGGCTGGGTGAGATGTACGAACGAGGGATGGGAGTTGCACAGAGTTATCCAAACGCGATGAGGTGGTATCTTATGGCCGCCCAGCAGGGACGCGCGGAAGCTGAGTACAAAGTCGGCTATCTTTATGAAAAGGGCCTTGGAACAACACCTAGCAGATCCGATGCCATCGCCTGGTACCAGAGGTCCAGCGCGCATGGCAACCCGGATGCCAGCGACGCCGTGAAGGCTCTGTCAGAGCAGTAATCTTCTCGATCGTGCCTCGATACCCTACACTGTCAATCGCACTTAACAGGCAGGGACAGCACCGTAGTTGATGCAACCGGAGCTCTGCTTGCCGACAGTCCAGATTGCCGAAGTATTCGGCTGATTGGGAAAATCTCGGAACCAGAAGATATACGAAAATCCTCCGAAAGAAATATCCTGGCCAAATCCGAACTGGTCTGCCCAGTTGCTGGGAGAGCAGTTTGCGCCAAAGTAGAGTGTCGCATTGAATGGCAGCGTAGCGGCCTCGGTGAGAGTAAAATCAATCGCCTGACGGTTTGTTCCATTCACACTCTCCATACAGCCTTGCCATGAAGTGACTACACCCGACGCATTTCCGCCGCAGGGTGGAGCAGCGGTTGTGATATCGAAGGCGACATTGGTATGCGCCTGCGCTCCTGAGGAGTCCCAAGCTTCGATCTCGAGCGTTTGGGTTCCTGGAGACAGTGTAATCTTCGGGTCGATCGACGAGGTTGGCGCACTCGAGTTCCACAAGGCGAGACCGCTTGGCGTATACACCTTCCAGCCAGCTATTTCTGCTTGCGAATTTGTGGTTGTCGCCGAAGCGATCAGTGTAACGGGCGAACATACCTGTTGATTCTGTACGGGAGAAGTGATTGCAATCGATACTACGCCTTTCGGGGCTGGAGGAGGAGTTGGCGGAGGAGGAGGCGGTGGTGGTGGAGTTCCCGATCCGGTTACCGTCAAGGTCACCGTATTGGAATAATGGGCGACTGCACCGCTGTCGTTGAGCACGACCACAGTGCGTGTTCCAGCCTTGGCCACATCCTCTGAAAAGACAAGAGCTTTCAGCGTTGTACTGCCATACGCAATGGTGAGGAGGGGTTCGCCGTTCACCTCGACAATAGCGTCTGAGCTGAAATCCACTCCGTTGACTGTCAGGGCGAAGTTGGGCGATCCGGCCGGCACGGAGCCGGGTGAAATGGTTTGAATGGTCTGCGCCGGCAAGCTTCCCGCGACCGATACGAGGAAGAGGAGCGAAAGAGTGCGAAACCGAATGATGGGGGTCATCGGGAGTCTCCCTTGAAAAAGCAATGTTGAGAGGAGAGGCCCATCGCATGGAGGAACAATGCGACGGGCCTGAGGCGGAAGTCAGGCGTGGGCTTTTGACTCGGCTTTCGTCACACTCGTTTGGACAGCCAGCGCGGATGGGATTCCCAACTGCTCCATCAAAGACATGAGGTTCCAATCTGACCATTGTTCGGCGATCTTGGCGTTGTGGATCCGGAAGATCGAGGTCCCGCTGACGGTGGCCTTCCTGTTGGTGGGCGCCAAGCCCAGGAACTGACCCTTGTGGGTGCCTGTGACGGTCCAGTGATGCACAACCTCGTTGCCTTCGGCGATCGTATCGTCGATCGTGAACCTCATGTCGGGGAAACCACGGCGGCAGTTCTCGATATGGCTGCGAATGTTAGCGGATCCAGAGGCGAGGTGGGGAAAGACAGGATCGTGATAACGGCAGTTTAAAGCGACGAATTCCGAGATCGCGTTGAGGTTTCCCTTATTCCAACACTCCTCCATGAACTTGTGTGCAATTTGCTTGTTGTCGGTTGCCTTCATGTTCTGCATTGGCATTTGTAAACCTTCCTTTCGCTAGCCGGGTGTACAGCACGATTTACAGTGGGCCAGGTGGCCCGCAATCTGGATGGCCAACGCAAATCATTGAGCGCTTGGCTCAACGAGCGCGAATCGGCGCTCCGGATGCCCGGCGAACAGACTTACACACTGGTAGAGGAGAAACTACTACCCAGAATGCCTAGCCCGCTGCCTGGAACCGTACGAAAGGCAGAGACTTCGCTACACTCTTGCACGCCAGCCCTCGGAAGAATCTTCTTCTTCATTGCTCAAAATGCAGGACGACCGGCTGCGGATTCGATGAATCTATTTCGACTCCCAATACCTCGGAGCTACTCGTGATCCACAGTGCGAACGTCGCGCCACTTGGCGAGGTCTGAAGTAAAGTTCCTCTGCCGTTATCCAAGGAACTCGATACGCTATAGCTGCCTCTGAGTGGCTGGGCGGCCAACAGGGAAGAGCTGAGGCTGACGTCTTCCGTGCCTGTTAATGTATTCACTCCATCGAAGTTGGCAACGCCCGTGTAGAGTGGCGCTGTGAAAACCAGCGGTTCCCCTAGGCCGAACAAATACGTGCCTACGATGTCTATGCCCGAGAACGGTGGCTGAGTCAACTGCGGCCTCAGTTCACCCATGCCGACCTCGGATGAGGACACGTCCATCAGATAAGCGCGGTTTGGCGCGATCGCATACATATCCCAGGTTCTGGCGTGCCCGTTTGAGTCATCGAGATTCAACGTTCCGGTCCCGTTCAGTGCGAGGCTGTAGGCTCCTGTGAGCACATTGCCGGTGGCTACGGCGCCTCCTGTATTCTGATCGAACTCCACGAGGGGTTGGGAGACACCGTCAAATGAGATTTGCCCCACTAGAACTTGCGAAACGTTGCCGCTTTCTCCGCCGAGGCTAAACACCGTTGCTCGATTGAAAGCGGATGCCAGATAGGGAGCTCCGGATTGCAGCTCTGCAGTTCCGCCAAGGATTGGATTGCTCGAACTCAAAGGGTTTGTGGAAACCAGGAACAGCTCGTTCGCTGAGACGACGTAGTAAGCGAACTGGAGCGCTCCGCCCGCGAAACCCGGAATGCTCAGATCGAGAATGCCTCGCCCGGTGCTGTCGACGCGATAGATACCCTGGAAAGAAGCAAGTGTCGGCAGAACTGTGCCTCCATCGTTGACATCCATACTGCCGCCTACTATGTCACCCAAGCCGTCGAAGTCGAAGATCGCCAATGCGCCAATTCGGGCTCCGTTGTTGTCGCTTCCTGCCAGGCTGAGGACGTAAGGACCGTTGAGCGCGGTCACAGTGGACGCAGTTGTGTCTTGTGCCTCGAAGACGCCCGAACCACGAATTCCTGAATCATCGAATTCAATGAACCTGCCGTTGCTACCCTCTGAATTGAGCGCGAAGCGGAAGGTCTGGGTCCCATTTGAGCTGGAGAATGTAAGCGTGCCGCGATTATCTCCACTTACCTGATATACGCCGTTGAACGAAAGATCTGTCACTGGCGCGAGAGTTTGGTTTACGTCTTCCTTTCCGCTTGTGATATTTCCGTTGCCGTCGGCGGTGAAAGATCCAACAGCCTGATACACACCTCTGAGGTCGAATCCGGTGAACTCGAAGGCGTACTGACCACGGAGCTTGGAGTTCTGATTGGCCACGATGGTTACGACTGCGGACGCAGACTGTGATACGTCGATCTGTGACGTCGCCTTCACGATGATGGTGGCCAGTGTGGGCACAGTGGACGGAGCGGTGTACAAGCCTCCAGAAGTGATGTTGCCGCAACTGGATCCTGAGCAGGCTGCTCCGCTGATGCTCCAGTCGACAGCGGTATTGTTGCTTCCTGCTACAGTCGCACGGAACTGCTGCTGGCCATCGATAGCCACAACAGCATTTGTGGGCGAAATGGACACGACAACTGACGGAATGATGGTCACGATCGCCGATGCCGATTTTGTGCTGTCGGCATCCGATGTCGCTTTCACCGTCACTTGTGGCGGATGTGGAATCGCGCCTGGAGCCGTATATAAACCACTCGCGCTAATCGTGCCGCAGGCGCTTCCACTGCAACCAGAACCTGTAAGACTCCAGCTCACGCTGGTATTCGTTGTACCGGTTACGGTCGCGGTGAACTGCTGACGGCTGCCGGTCACTACCTGCGTCCTGGACGGTGAAATCGTCACGGCAACAGGCGGAAGAATCGTCACGGTGGCGCTGCCTGACTTGCTGGTATCGGCGACTGAGCTCGCTGTGACGGTGACCTGATCGGGAGTTGGAACGCTGCCTGGAGCTCCGTAGAAGCCCGTTGAAGTAATCGTGCCGCAGGCCACCCCGGAGCAGCCTTTTCCCGTGACGCTCCAGGTGACGGATTGATTTGTGCTTCCAGAAACAGTTGCGGTGAACTGATAATCGCTGCCAGCTACTACCTCCGCCGTGGCGGGCGCCACGCTTACGGCCAGCGGCGGGACTATGCTCACTGTGGCAGTGCGATAGCTGTTAGGGTCTACCACGGACGCTGCTTTGACTGTTACCTGCGCAGGCATGGGGACGGATGCCGGCGCGCTATAGAGGCCTTTAGCAGATATCGATCCGCAGGATACTCCACTGCATCCACTGCCGCTCACGCTCCACACAATTCCGGTATTCGTGGAGCCGGTCTCCGTGGCCATAAACTGCTTTTGTTCACCCACAGTCAACGTCACCGCCGTTGGCGAGAGACTCACGACAATGAGCGGGACGATTGTAACGGTAGCCGTGCTCGATTTTGTGGCATCCGCCGCTGAGGTCACCGTAACAAAAACCTGTGCAGGATTCGGAATCGCAGCGGGGGCAAAGTAGAGGCCGTTAGAAGATATACTGCCGCATGATGCTCCGC
>Ga0302304_10001231_pt1 | contig 13432 bp, 12 predicted proteins | sample III_Palsa_E2_2_FD_198769 | JGI IMG/M metagenome (GOLD analysis project Ga0302304, IMG submission 198769) | Peat permafrost microbial communities from Stordalen Mire near Abisko, Sweden - III_Palsa_E2_2 | ecosystem: Environmental > Terrestrial > Soil > Palsa > Peat permafrost | place: Sweden...
AGCCAGGCCCATACCCGTATTGCCCGAGGTACCTTCAATAATGGTACCGCCGGGTTTAAGTTTACCGCTCTTTTCGGCATCCTCTATCATTTTAAGGGCCATACGGTCCTTTATGGAGTTACCGGGATTGGTGGTTTCTATCTTAGCCAAAACCGTTGCCGGGATGCCGGCTGTTACCTTGTTTAGTTTCACCATGGGCGTATTGCCAACGGTTTCCAATATATTGTTATACCACATAAAATTTCAATGTCTATTAACCCGGTATATTAAGCGGGGATTGCGTTGTAAAAATAAGTTTCTTAAATGAATATATCTGCATTATTAATAAGTAGAATTTAACCACAAGGCCACGAAGAAAGAACACAGAGAGGCACGGAGATTTTATATGTTTATATAATTAGTTTATAGTAAATTAAAACTTGCGAAGTTTTGTAAACTTCGATTTAATGTCATGTGTGGTAAATTTTTAAAAAAAATAGCCTTTATACCGGCTCTGTGCAAACCTCTGTGCGCTCTCTGTGGTTAAAAATAATCGGGCTAAATAGCCATGCGCCCGATTTTATCTTTGTGGCCCTTTGTGTAAACTTTGTGCCCTTTGTGCTTAAAACACACCGTCAAAATTTCAAATGCTTTACCGTTAAGCCGTTGTTTATCAACTGTTTTAATGATTCAATGCCGATATGCAAGTGGGTTTCCACATATTGCTCGGTTACTTTTGAATCGCTTTCGCTGGTTTTTACACCTTCGGGTATCATGGGCTGATCTGATACCAGCAGCAGCGCGCCGGTAGGTATTTTGTTGGCAAAGCCGGTTACAAATATGGTAGCGGTTTCCATATCTACGGCCATAGCCCTTAATTCCTTCAGATATTTCTTAAAATCCTTATCATGCTCCCAAACGCGGCGGTTGGTGGTGTAGCAGGTGCCCGTCCAGTAATCGCGCGCGAAATCGCGGATGGTGGTGGAGATGGCCTTTTGCATGGCAAAGGCAGGCAGCGCGGGCACGGCGGCGGGCATATAATCGTTTGATGTACCTTCGCCCCTGATGGCGGCTATGGGCAGTATCAGGTCGCCAACGCCTACCCTCTTTTTGAGGCTGCCGCATTTGCCCAAAAATATAACCGCTTTGGGGTGAATGGCCGTAAGCAGATCCATTACCGTAGCGGCTACCGAGCTGCCCATACCAAAGTTGATAATGGTAATACCATCGGCGGTTACGCTTTGCATGGGTTTTTCGAGCCCCATTACCGGCGCATTATCGTTCCATTGCGAAAATAGCTGGATGTACCTGGAGAAATTGGTAAGGATAATGTATTTACCAAAATCTTCGAGCGCGCGGCCGGTGTAGCGGGGCAGCCAGTTAGCCACAATGGCCTCTTTGGTAGTGAGCCCTGATTTTATGGGGCTTTGTACCTCCTTTATTTTTTGGGACTGATCTACTATCAATCCATCCTTTTTAATGCTTTTTTCTTCGTTCATACGGGTAGTGTTTTGTATAATATCAGTAAGCCCTTACCAGCCAGTTATAAAATGCCGGAAAATCGGTGTTCCATTGTTTTTCGTTGTGCTTATAGCCTTGCATAATTACAGTTGGCGAATTATCCTCGCTAATGCCTTTGGCCTGTACAATATCCACCATTTTTTGCATATCGGCTACCATGGTATCGTCCTCAACATCGCCGCAAACAAAATAAAAGCGGGTTTTAGAGGGCAGTTTTTGCTGTTTGGCGAATTGGTACATATCGGGCGAGATCCAGAACGCGGGCGAAAATATGCCGCCGTTGCCAAATACATTGGGGTATTTTAAAACCGCGTACATGGAAATAATGCCACCCATGGAACTGCCCGCCACCGTGGTTTGCCGCGCGTCCTTTTTGGTACGGTAATTTTGGTCGATATACGGTTTTAAGGTTTTTGCCAAAAAATCCACATAATCATCGCCCCTGCCCTTGCCATATTTAGAGTCGTAGGGGTCGTATTCAGTAATGCGGTACTCGCCGCCGTGGTCGATGCCTACAATTATGCTTTGTTTATCATCGGGCATTTTATCCATTATCTCGTCTATGCCCCACTCACCATAGCCCGATGTATAATCATCAAACAAATTCTGCCCATCGTGCATATAAATTACCGGGTACTTTTTACCGGATGTGGCATAAGCGGGCGGCAGGTAGATCCATACACGACGCTGGCGGCCCAGCTGCGGGATGTCGAATTTCTCGCTGATGATGTGTACATTGGCGCTGGCCGTATGCTTTTTAGGCTGAACGGGGTAATTATCCTGCCAATCGGCTATATTGAGCATAACGGTGGTATCGTGCAATACTTTTAGCTCACGGTTATCAATGCTTTTACCACCGGGGCCAGATTCAACTGTTTCCCAGCTACCTTTGGTTACTTTAAAGCTAAAATCCTTTACCGGCATATTGATCACGAGTTTGTATGCTCCGCCTGAATCCGGTTTTAAGCGCCATAAACTATCGGCAGGGTTCCAGTTGTTAAAATCACCGGCTAAAAAAACACTTTTGGCCGCTGTTTTAAAGGGCGGGATGCTGCCGGTTTTAAACGTAACCGTTACCTGCGCAAACAGCAGGGTTTGGCTGAATACTAAAAACGCGAACAGGATTATTTTTTTTATCATAATTGGTTATCTCTATGCCGTTGTTTGGGCGTTTCCCTGCGGGCCGCGCTATCCGCTCATACTGCGCGAGGCCTTAGGCGCCGGGCCGGTATCCGCTGCTATCACTAACGCTTTTACTCACCCGGTCTTTGCTTCGCCCGACCACCCTCTCTTCCGCTGCGCGGGAAAGAGGGTGGGGATAAGCTCATGCATTGGCGTTTTTACTCACCCCGCCTTTGCTTCGCCCGACCACCCTCTCTTCCGCTGCGCGGGAAAGAGGGTGGGGAACTAAAATATCTTATTTTACAAAAAAGCCCCGGTAAACGGGGCCTTCATATTATCAAAATAGTTTATCTATCCTTAATATCTACATAATCCCGGTTGGTGGCCCCTGTATATATCTGGCGCGGGCGACCGATAGGCTCCTTGTGCTCCTTCATCTCTTTCCATTGCGCTATCCAGCCTGGTAAACGGCCCAGGGCAAATAATACGGTAAACATATCTGTTGGGAAACCTAATGCGCGGTAAATGATACCTGAATAAAAATCAACGTTAGGGTATAATTTACGCTCGATAAAATAAGGATCCTTCAAAGCTACTTCTTCCAGCTTTTTGGCTATTTCCAGTACTTCATCGTCAATGCCCAGCTTCTCTAATATATCGTCGCAGGCCTTTTTAATGATTTTGGCGCGCGGATCGAAGTTTTTGTAAACGCGGTGTCCAAAACCCATCAAGCGGAAAGGATCGTTCTTATCTTTTGCCTTGGCTATCCATTTATCGGTATCGCCGCCATCAGCCTGAATTTTTTGCAGCATCTCTATCACTTCCTGGTTGGCGCCGCCATGCAGCGGGCCCCACAGCGCCGAAATACCGGCAGAAACCGAAGCATATATATTCGATGCCGATGAACCTACTATACGCACGGTTGATGTGGAGCAGTTTTGCTCATGATCGGCATGCAGTATCAATAAGGTGTTCATGGCGCTAACAATAACCGGGTCTATCTCCACCACTTCGGTACGCTGCCCAAAAGTCATGTTCAGGAAGTTGGTTACGTAATCGTATTTGTTTTGCGGGTAGATGTACGGGTGCCCCAATGATTTTTTGTAGATCCACGATACGATGGTGGCCATTTTGCCCAGCATTTTTATAATGCTTAGGTTAAGCTCCTCGGGTGTTTGATTTTGCTTTAACGATTCGGGGTAAAAAGCCGACAGCGAACAAACCAGCGATGAAAGCTGGCCCATAGGGTGTGATTTTGACGGAAAACCATCAAAAAACTTCTTCATATCCTCATGCACCAGCGTATGGTGGCTCAGGTCGAAGTTAAAGGCTCTCAGTTGTTCGGCAGTTGGCAGTTCGCCATAAATAAGTAAATAAGCAACCTCAATAAAGCTCGATTTAGCGGCCAGTTGCTCAATGGGGTAGCCACGGTATTTGAGTATGCCCAATTCACCATCTAAAAAAGTGATGGCGCTTTGCGTGGCACCGGTATTTTTATAGCCAATATCCAGCGTTACGTAGCCGGTTAAATCTCTGAGTTTCGAAATATCAATAGCTTTCTCGCCTTCTGAACCTTCAATAACAGGAAGATCATAGGTTTTATCGCCAATTTTTAATTGAGCTGTTTCTGACATAGAATATTTGTATTTGCAACAAATGTAATAAAATATGCCTGTAAATATCCCGATACCCCCCCGCTAATTGTAAAAATTTAGGTTCATATTACAATAGAGGTATTGGGTGTTATCAATTGGTTAATTTGATGAAAAGATGGGGTTAAGATTGAGGGTATTGAGATGTGTTGATGCTGATCGGAACGTTAGTTATTTAGATTGGTGGTTTTAATATTGGTTTGGCGCATTTGCTTAATGCGCGCCTGGTTTGGCCGGTTAGTTTGATGTTGGCAGTTGGGCTTTAGTTTAATGATGGGTTGCGGTTGGCTTTATTATATATGGTTTGGGGTTGAGGTTTGGTTTGTTTTGATGTTGGTTTGGTTTAATGTTGGTTAACATTATTCAGCGTAAGGGGTTACGAATTATAAACTGGGATAAAGTAGAGTTACTGGAACTTTGTATGAATTGTATAAAAATCGTCGGTAGGTTACCGTGCATCTGTTTGATTTCTATAATTTTGATTTGGGCGTTGCCTTCGGCCCGGGCTATCCGCTCATACTGCGCGGGCCTTAGCCACAAGGCCGGTACCCGCTGCTAACCCTAACGCGGAATTCTGTTGAGAAGGATGAAGTAAAACAACCTTTTAATTCGATCGTATAGCCTCCACCGGGTTAAGGCGCGATGCAAAATAGGCAGGTATGATGCCTGAAATTATACCTATGCTAACTGATATGCTAAGGCCCAATATGATATTGCTGATGTCGAGCACTATGGTGGTATCGGTTGCCGCTTTTATGGCCAGGGTTATTAAATAAACCAACCCCAGCCCTATGAGGCCGCCCAACAGGCAAAGGATGATGGATTCGATCAAAAACTGTAGTAAAATAAAGTAGTTTTTGGCCCCTAGCGATTTTTGTATACCTATAATATTAGTGCGCTCCTTTACCGATACGAACATGATATTAGCAATACCGAAACCACCCACCAGTATGGAGAAACCACCGATGATGGCCCCGCCGATATTTAAAAAAGCAAACAGCTGATCGAGCCCATTGGTGAGTATTGTACTTTTATTTAAAGCAAAGTCATCTTCCACTCCCGGCCTTATGCGCCTTATGGAACGCATTAAGCCCCTTAGTTCGTCTTCCAGCTGCTCTTCAGAAATACCCGGTTTACCCCTTACCACAATAGATGGCTGGTAATTTTCGTCCTGCACATCAATAACATCCCTGGTAAAATTAAGCGGCAACAAAATGCTTTTATCATCCGAATTACCTAACATATCGCTACCCTCTTTAGAAAACACACCAATTATGCTAACATTACGGCCCATTATTTTTATCTGTTTGCCAATACCTGTACCATCGGGAAATAGGACCTGTGCTATATCATAGCCAATAACCGCCACCGGTGTTCCCGCCCTCGATTCCATGTCGGTAAAATACCGGCCCTGGCTTAAATTAAAACTCCATGTTTTGTCGTGATCCTGGGTAGCAGCGCCTATTTGCGCGCCCTCAACTGTATTACTTTTATATTTTACGGTGCGGTTATCCAGATTTACCTCATAAGATATGGCCATTGCTGCCTGGCTGCGTTTTTGCAACTGGTTAAAATCACTTAACCTGGGCGAAGGGCGCTGCATGTATTTCCACCAGGGGAAATTGCCATCGCCTACTATCCAGGGCCATTTTTGAATGTAAATACTATTGCTGCCCAATTTATCCACGCTTTTTTGCAGGTTGTGGCGCAAGGTATCAACCGCCGAAAACACGGTGATAATGGTAAATATACCTATGGTTACGCCCAGTAATGAAAGCATGGTGCGCAGCTTATTTTGCCTTAACGCATCAAACGCAAACAAAAAGCTTTCCCTGAAGAGTTTTAAAAATAGCATACGTACATTTGATTACACCGATTTTATATTTTGGATTACACCGATTGCCTGGAATGATTTCACCGATGGGATATATGGATTTCACCGATGAGCTTCCTGGTTTTTGAGCCGATATAATTTTTAGACGTTGACGAGGCATTTAAGTTACATAGTTTTTTAATTTATATATATTTTTAATATTCGCAGCCGGGTATCAAACAAATTTTGAAGCCAACTGTAAATAATGCTTGTAACAACTTGTAAATAATAGGTGTAATCAAATTGTAAATCGGTGCCATCCTAAAAAATAATCGGTAAAATCACCAAAAAATACCTTACATTTGCGCCCTGAAAATTCATATATATAAGCATGAAATTATCGCAGTTTAAATTCAATTTACCCGATTCGCTAATTGCAAACTCACCGTCCAACATCCGTGATGAATCGCGTTTAATGGTATTACACCGTGAAACCGGTAAAATTGAACATAAAATTTTTAAGGATGTATTGGATTATTATGATGACCAGGATGTAATGATCCTGAACAATATAAAAGTGTTCCCGGCGCGCATGTACGGTAATAAAGAAAAAACCGGCGCTACCATCGAGGTTTTTTTATTGCGCGAGCTGAATAAAGAACTGCGCCTTTGGGACGTTTTGGTTGACCCGGCACGTAAAATACGCGTAGGTAATAAATTATATTTCGGCGACGACGATTTGCTGATAGCCGAAGTTGTTGATAACACCACCTCGCGCGGCCGTACCATCCGCTTTTTGTTTGACGGTACCGACGAGGAGTTTCGCCGCAATGTGGAAATTTTAGGCGAAACACCGTTGCCAAAATACATTAAACGTAAAGCTACCGCCGAAGATAAAGAACGTTATCAAACCATATTTGCCAAGCATGAGGGCGCTGTTGCGGCACCAACCGCCGGCCTGCACTTTAGCCGCGAACTGATGAAACGCCTGGAACTGAAAGGTGTTAATTTTGCCGAGGTTACACTGCACGTTGGTTTAGGTACTTTTCGCCCGGTTGAGGTGGAAGATTTGACCAAGCATAAAATGGACAGCGAACAGTTCATCATTGAGCAAAAACAAGCTGATATTGTAAACCTTGGCATTGAGCGTAAAAAACGCATTTGCGCCGTTGGTACAACTTCTATGCGCGCCATTGAATCGGCTGTATCGGCTAACAAAACTTTAAAATCCGCTAACGACTGGACCAGCAAGTTCATTTTCCCGCCGTATGATTTTAGCATTGCCAACTCCATGATCACCAATTTCCACACACCTGAATCAACTTTATTGATGATGGTGAGCGCGTTTGGTGGCTATGAGTATGTAATGAACGCATACGAAGTTGCCGTGAAAGAGAAATATCGCTTTTACAGCTACGGCGACGCGATGCTGATCATTTAGTCATTCGCTGCGCTTGTCATTGGTCATTTCGCTGCGCTGTCATTGGTCATTTGATAACCTGCTTACCAATGACTTAATGACCCAATGACGAATGACCCAATGACGAATGAAATAAAACATTACGCTATCATCGTAGCCGGTGGATCGGGTACCCGGATGCAGGCGGCCGTACCCAAGCAATTTTTGCTGCTGAACGGTTTGCCGGTGCTGATGCATACGCTAATGGCTTTTAACAATTGCGCAGCAAAACCGGAGCTTATTTTGGTTTTGCATGCCGGTTTTCATACTTACTGGCAGCAGTTGTGTATCGAGCATCATTTCACTATCCCCCACCAATTAGTTAAAGGCGGCGAAACACGCTTCCACTCGGTTAAAAACGGGTTGGAGATGATAGCCGCTGATGCAAGCGCCGTGGTTGCCGTACAAGATGCCGTAAGGCCGCTTACGAAAGGCGCTATAATTGATGAATCCTACCGTTACGCCGCCGAACATGGCAATGCTATTGTTGCGGTTAAAAGCAGGGATTCCATAAGGCAGGTAAAGGGCAATACATCCGTTAGTTTACTGCGCGATGAGATTTACCTGGTACAAACCCCGCAAACTTTTCAAATAAGTCAGCTTAAAAAAGCTTATGAACAGCCGTATAGCGCCCACTTTACCGATGACGCCAGCGTTGTTGAACAATCGGGCGTAGCCATTCATTTAATTGAGGGCCACCATCAGAACATCAAGATAACTTTTCCGGAAGATATCGCTATCGCGGAGATGATGCTGGGGAGTAGGTAGTCTTTAGTCCATAGTCCATAGCGGAAAGATTTACGATGATTAATTTTTCTATGGACTATCGACTACAGACTATGGACTATCGACTATGGACTATCGACTACAGACTCAAGACTATCGACTATGGACTAAAGACTCAAACCTACGCTCTGCGGATCAAACCTAAAAGCAGGGCGATTATGGCTATTACTAATAATACGTGGATAAGGCCTGTGGCTGAATATAAGAATACTCCGAGTGCCCATCCTATAATAAGGATAACGGCTACGATATACAATAAACCTCTCATGATGTTAAAGTTTTTAAGTTGAAAAATATAGGTTCAACTATACCAAAACCGTTCCAAAATGCGGGCAAACAAAAAAACCCCGCTATTAGCAGGGCTTAGTTCATTACCTTTTTGGCAATTAATATTCGTCTTCGTTAAAAAAGAAATCGTCCTTGGTCGGGTAATCCGGCCATATCTCTTCAATATTTTCGTAAGGCTCACCATCATCTTCCAAAGCCTGCAGGTTTTCAATTACCTCAACAGGAGCGCCGGAACGGATAGCATAGTCAATTAATTCATCTTTTGTTGCGGGCCAGGGTGCATCTTCAAGGTGCGATGCCAGTTCGAGTGTCCAATACATATCTTATGTTTTGTTATTATTAAGCAGAATTACGTTTTCGCAAAAGTATAATATTTTTAAATTGATTATCAATATTTTTTTGTAAAATTTTAAATGCGTGGAATCCACTCATTTTCGGGTATTTTATTGTCGCTTGCAATCTTACGTGCCAAAGTGAACAGGTAATCGCTCAGCCTGTTCAGATAAATGTTCACTTTTTCATCAACCGGGCTTTCTTCGGCCAGGTGAACGGTTATGCGTTCGGCCCTGCGGCACACACATCTTGCAATATGGCAAAATGAAATGGCATTACTGCCACCCGGCAAAATAAAATGTTTAAGCGCGGGTAATTGCTCGTCCATAGCGTCCATTTCCTGTTCCAGCAACTCAATATCGGCCAGGTGCAGGTCGGGGATCACCATTTTTGATCTTTCCGGATCGGCAGCGAGCGAGGAGCCGATGGTGAACAGCCTGTCCTGAATGTGCTTTAAAATTTCCTTATCGTGCATGCCGAGTTCCTGGTCGCGGATGAGGCCGATGTAAGAGTTCAGCTCATCAACCGTACCATAGCTTTCAATGCGCAAGTGGTGTTTCGGCACGCGGGTACCGCCTATCAGGGAGGTGTAGCCTTTGTCGCCGGTTTTGGTGTATATTTTCATTGGGATGGTATATAAATACCCGTTGTCATTTCGAACGAGGTACGAGGAGAAATCTTCTACAATTCGCATGGCGGCTATGCCCATCGACTCTGTATATCCGCTTTGCATGGCGCAGAAGATCTCTCTCTATAGTTCGAGATGACAAGTGGTTCATAAAAATACATTTTAAAATGTAAATTTAAACCTGTTTAAAAGTAAACAGTCCATTACAATAGCTGTTATACAAAAATGAGATCCATTCTATTCACCAGGTTCCTGATCATTTTTCTGGCAAGTGCCTTATTGTTAGGCTTTAAGTTCCGACACAAGCCCGCACCTGCCGGTAACCTGCGGATAAGCGGCTTTTTGAGCGAGCAGCAGTTTAACGCGCTTTTTCCGCAGCGGAACAATTTTTACAGCTACCAGGCATTTATTAAGGCTGTTAATGAGCTGGGGCGCATTAAAGTAAAAGTTACGCGCCGGGCAGCATCGGTTTACCAGTTCATCCGCGTGGATAAGGCTACGGGCAAAGCAACCGTGATAAGGCAGGATGAGGATTGGAACGAGGCCTGGGCCAAAGTAAAGCCGGATTCGAGCTATATGGTTGATTATGGGAATTTTTGTACGGAAAAAGACCTGCAAACCGATAAAAAGGAGCTGGCGGCATTTTTCGCGCAGATAGCCCATGAAACCCGGCACGGCGAGGATGGCAAGTATAACGACGGCCTGATGTATATACACGAGAACAATACCGCCCTGCCCTATGTGGCCGATAATGATGACTACCCCGCTGTACCGGGTAAAAAGTATTACGGCCGCGGGCCGATGCAGCTAAGCTATAACGGCAATTACGGCTATGCCTCGGATTGCATTTTTGGCGATAAGAAAGTATTATTAAACAACCCCGACCTGGTGCAAACCGACCCTGTGGTCGCTTTTAAAACCGCCATCTATTTTTGGATGACACCACAAACCCACAAACCTTCGGCGCATGATGTGATGATAGGTAAATGGCAGCCCAATGCCAGCGATAGAGCCAAAGGCCGCGCCCCGGGCTTCGGCATGACGATAGCTATTATTAACGGTAATATTGAATGCGGCAAAGGCTATGGCATGCCCAGCATGAACGACCGGATTGGCTTTTACCATTACTTTTTGAGCAAACTGGGTGTTAGCGATAACAATTGCGCCTGCAGCTGCGGTAAGATGCAGCCGTATGCCCCCTAACCCCCTGACCGCGTGCCGCCTTAGCTTTAGCGGTGGCGCAAGGGGGAACTTTTTGATTAGCACGGTTGTTGGGACGATGCTTTTTACTTATTCGCTTCTTAAACTTTTTACCGGGTTTATTAAAGCAGCTTTTATGGCCTGGAAGCTTACGGTTGCCAGGGCTATTAAAACGATCATCGCCCCGGATATTGCAAATACCCACCATTGTACCTGTGTGCGGTAAGCGAAGCCCTGCAGCCAGCTATTCATGGCGTACCAGGCTACCGGGGTAGCAATCAACAGGGCTATCATCACCAGCAAAATAAATTCCGACGATAACAGGGCAAATAAAGAGCTGATACTGGCGCCCAGCACTTTGCGGATACCGATCTCCTTAACCCGCTGTTCGGCGGTGAAAATGGCTAACCCTAATAAACCCAGGCATGAAATAAATATGGCCAGGAACGCGAATACATTGGATAGCTTGCCAACTACCTGTTCGCTGGTATAAAGTTTTTGGTATTCTTCATCAGAAAAAGTGTAGGTGAACGGAAAGTCGGGGTTCAGCTGCCTGCACAAAGCGCCGATGCTTGCCAGCGCCTGTTTGGTTTGCCCCGGCCGTGTGCGCACAAGAATCTCCCCATCGTCCAGTTTCCCTCTAACCAAATGAATGATGAGTGGCTGAATCTGTGTGTGTAAGGATTGAAAATGAAAATCTTTTACCAGGCCAATTATTTTACCTTTTACTCCCCACATGGTAATGTATCGCCCAACGGGGTTCGCGTAGCCTATCTTTTGCGCGGCCACCTGGTTAATGATATAATTGGCCGAGTCGGCCTGAAAATCCCTGGAGAAATCGCGGCCGGCTATCATCTTCAGTTTCATGGTAGGCACAAAATCATACCCTACAGCAAAATTCGGGAAGGATATGGTGGTGTTCGGGCTCTTTCCATCCCACAGCACGCTGGTGGTGCTGTTATCGATAAGGGTGGGATCGTCGGATATTTCGGCTACCGACCTGATACCCGGCATGGAGAGTGCCTCATTTTTAAAAACATTAAAATTAGCCCCCAGATCGCCCTCTACTGGCACATACACCAGGTTTTCGCGATCATAACCCAAATTGCGTGTTTGTATGAATTTAACCTGTTTTGATACTACTATGGTAGAGATAATGAGGATGGCGGATAACGCGAACTGGAACACCACCAGCCCTTTGCGAAACCATACCGACCCCGTATTTATTTGCATCCCTCCCTTTAAAACCTTCACCGGGTTAAATGAGGATAAAAACAAAGCCGGGTAACTGCCCGAAATAAGGCCGGTAACCAATGTTATAACAACCAGTTTAAACCAAAACGAGAACTGATCATAAGGCAGCAGGATGTGCTTTTGCGTGATGCTATTGAATACCGGCAAAAGCAACACTGCCAAAATAAGCGAAACAACTACCGCCAGCGTAGTTAACAGTAACGATTCGCCTATGAACTGCCTGATCAATACCGCGCGTACCGCTCCCATCACCTTGCGTACGCCAATTTCCCTGGCTCGTTTAACAGATTGCGCCGTGGTAAGATTCATGAAATTTACGCAGGCTATCAGCAGCACAAAAACGGCTACTATGCTAAACAGGTTAACATATTCTATACGGCCGCCATCAACCACTCCGTTGGTAAAGCTGGAATGCAAATAAACCTGGCTAAAGGGCTGCAAAGCATTCTCCGAGCGGTAAGAAGCGCTGTTATTGGAACTGGCGTACTTATCAACAAAGTGGATAAGCTTTTTATCAACCAGTGCGGGGTCGGCATCGGGCCGCAGCATCACAAAAGTTAGGGGTCCCGAATTATCCCATCTGCGCGCGCCGGGATATTCGGATAGATAAGCCTCCCAGTTTATTACATATTCAAATTTGGTTGAGGAATTTTCGGGCAGATCTTTAAAAACGGCTGTAATAATAAAATCCTTTTTGTTTTCGAACCTGATGGTTTTACCCAACGCGGCAGCCGAGTTGCTAAAAAACTCCGCTGCCATTTTTTGTGATATGACTATACTCAAAGGCGAATTTAAGGCTGTTTGCGCCGTTCCCTGCAAAAGCGGGTAGCTGAACATTTTAAACAGATCGGCCCCGGCGAATATGCCTTCGAGCTTCAGTATTTTATTACCGACCCTAAAGGTGTGGGTATTGCTCTCGTTCTCCATGCTAAGGGCATACTGTACTTCCGGAATTGTTTTTTTGAGTTCCTCTCCCATGAGCGCGGGCGTATCATAATTACCATCAATTTTATGATCGTAATATTCCCGCTCATAAACCTGGTATAAGAGCTTGCCATTGGCGTGGTAAGCATCAACACTTAACTCGCTTTGCACCCATAACAGAATGAGCAAACTGCAGGTTAGGCCGACCGACAGCCCCACTATATTAATAAAGGAATAGGTTTTGTTTTTTAACAAATTACGCCAGGCTATTTTGAGATAGTTTTTTAACATAAATCATTATTAAAAAAGTGTATGGTTATGAAAAAATCAGCTAACAAAATGCCAGTGTATTAAATTATTTATTATCAATTAGTTACGATATTTATTTGTTGTTTTATTGTACGGTATTGATACAATTGGGTGTTCGGTTTTGGGGGTTGGTTGGTTTTTTAACCACGAAGGGCACGAAGAAA
>Ga0302304_10001262_pt1 | contig 13257 bp, 10 predicted proteins | sample III_Palsa_E2_2_FD_198769 | JGI IMG/M metagenome (GOLD analysis project Ga0302304, IMG submission 198769) | Peat permafrost microbial communities from Stordalen Mire near Abisko, Sweden - III_Palsa_E2_2 | ecosystem: Environmental > Terrestrial > Soil > Palsa > Peat permafrost | place: Sweden...
CACATCTGCATATTCGCACATCTGCACATCTAACTATGTTTTTCTCCATCATCATTCCTTTATACAACCGCCCGCAGGAAATAAAAGAACTGCTGGAAACCCTTACCCTGCAAACTTATAAGCATTTTGAGGTTTTGGTGATTGAGGATGGATCTGTTATTAAGGCTGATGAAATTGTAAAAAGCTTTGCGGACAGGCTTGATATCAGGTATTACGAAAAAGTCAACGAAGGCCAGGGTTTTACCCGTAATTATGCCTTTAAATTAGCCAAGGGCGATTACTTTGTGATATTTGATTCGGATTGCCTTATACCGCCCGATTATTTACAGATAGTGAACGACAGCCTTAGCGCTAACTGGCTTGATGCCTATGGCGGCCCGGATGATGCCCACCCCTCTTTTACACCTACCCAAAAAGCCATTAGCTATTCCATGACATCGCCTTTTACAACAGGCGGTATCAGAGGCAATAAAAAAGGCATTGGCCAGTTTCACCCGCGCAGCTTTAATATGGGTATATCGCGGCAGGTATGGGAAAAAGCAGGCGGCTTTATCATCACCCGCCTGGGCGAAGATATAGAATACAGCATACGCATACACTCGCTGGGTTTTAAAATTGGTTTGATACCCGATGCTAAAGTTTACCACAAGCGCCGCACAAACTTTTTACACTTTTACAAGCAGCTGCACTTTTTTGGCAGGGCACGCATTAACGTATACAAATTTTTCCCGGAGCAGCTAAAAGCGGTGCATTTTTTTCCGGCCATGTTTACGCTGTTTTTAATTTTTACAATAGTTACTAACTTAATTGGCTGGCGTATTGGGTATTTATGCGATATTGTATTAGCCGTTATTATTTTGTTGATATTTTTTCACGCGTGGATTAAAAATAAATCAGCAAAAATTGCATTTTTGAGCATTATTGCCTCCTTAATACAACTAACTGCTTATGGTTTAGGATTTATGCAGGATTTTTGGAAGCGCGTAATATTAAAAAGATCATAATATTATAATATGTACCACCCATTTTCAGTTGCCGAAACTATTAAGACTGCGTGGCATGTATTAAAAAAGAATTTTGCCACCATAATTATATTCTCGCTGGCGGCATTTTTTATAGTATTTATCCTGGTATTTATTACCTATTACGTTATTTCTGACGACTTATTGGCATCAATAGCTATTACCGTTTTATTTATAGTAGTAAGCTTATTTTTTCTCAGTTTTATTAAACTCATTTTTCTTTTAATAGATAAAGAGTATTATGATTTTGAGTTTAAGGAAGTGGTACCGAAAATAAAAATGCTTTTCAGCTATCTTATCCTGCTGATTATAGTAAGCAGTTTATCCGTATTCTTAACTAACCTGATTGAACAGTTTCATGACGAATCTGTTAAAAAGGTTTTGGGTGTTTGTATAGGTATATTTTTTGAGTTTTTCTTTTTGCTTATACTACCTATTTGTACCTGTTTTATTGTTGACGATGGCTCTGGCCCGTTTGAATCTGTAAACCAAAGCTACCAACTAATAAAGGATACTTTTTTCAAGTATTTTATGCTTTTTGTATTGGTTGAGGTATTATTTTTTATTGCCTCGCTTACTTTAGTGGGCATACTGTTTGTCTTTCCTTTTGTAAATATTATACTTGTCGTAGCCTACCGCAAACTGGTTTACAGTCACCAGGATGTTGACGACGATATTGCCGAAACAAATTAATTATGGGTGTAAAAGCTGCTTTAAGCAAAATATTTGCCTCATTGGTTAATAAGCAGCTTAACAGCCTGCGCAAAAACGCGGTACAGCTTCAGCAAAAAACCTTCAGTCAACTCATAAACAAGGCAAAAGATACCGCTTTCGGCACCGACTATCACTTCGGCCAAATAAACAACTACGACGATTTTAAAAAGCAGGTGCCCATACGCGATTATGAAGAACTTCGCCCCTATATCGAACGTGTTACTGCCGGAGAGGCAAATGTAATGTGGCCGGGTAAGCCCATCTATCTTACCAAAACATCCGGCACCACATCGGGCGTAAAATATATACCGATTTCAAAAGAAAGCATGCCGGGGCATATAAAATCGGCACGTAACGCGCTGCTAAGCTATATACATGAAACAGGCAATGCCGGGTTTGTAGATGGCAAAATGATTTTTTTACAAGGCAGCCCTATCCTCACCCAAAAAAACGGTATCGAAACCGGCAGGTTATCGGGCATTGTAGCGCACCATGTGCCGGGCTATCTTCAAAAAAACCGCATGCCCAGTTACGAAGTTAATTGCATTGAAGATTGGGAGCAAAAAGTTGATGCGATAGTTGATGAAACCATAACCGAGGATATGCGCATGATATCGGGAATACCGCCCTGGTGCCAGATGTATTTCGACAGGTTGAGGGAAAAAAGCGGCGGCAAACCGGTAAAGGATATATTCCCCAATTTTAAGCTGTTTGTTTACGGCGGCGTTAATTTTGAGCCTTACCGCGCACGTATGGAAGAAAGCATCGGCTTCGCTATTGATTCGATAGAAACCTATCCTGCATCGGAAGGCTTCATCGCTTTCCAGGATTCGCAAAAGGATAAGAGTCTGCTATTACAGGTTGATTCGGGCATATTTTACGAGTTTATACCGGTTGAGGAATATTTTAACGAAAACCCGGCGCGCATCTGTCTGCAAGACATCGAACTAAACAAAAACTACGCGCTGATATTAAATACCAACGCCGGTTTATGGGGATATAGTTTAGGTGATACCATAAAATTCACCTCAAAAAACCCTTATAAAATATTGGTTACGGGGCGCATTAAGCACTACATATCAGCCTTTGGCGAGCATGTGATTGGCGAAGAAGTGGAACATGCATTAATGAGCGTAGCAAAGGAAGAAGGCATTGATATTGTTGAGTTTACCGTTGCACCGCAAGTAAACCCGCCGCAAGGGCAATTACCTTACCACGAGTGGTTTGTTGAGTTTGGTACACAGCCAAAAGACATTAAAGCATTAGCGCAAAAAGTAGATAAAGCCCTGCAAAAGAAAAATATTTACTATTTTGACCTTATTGAAGGTAACATTTTGCAACCTTTGCTTATCCAAAGCCTAAAAAAAGACGCCTTTATTGATTATATGCGCAGCCAGGGTAAACTGGGCGGCCAAAATAAAGTACCACGACTGGCTAACGATAGGAAGATTGCTGTGCAATTAAAGGAATATATAAAATAATTGATTTTAAGGGTGTATAGTCATTTATATAAGTATCTAAATATTAGTAGTGATGAGAGCAACTCTCAACAGAAACCAATAAAAGATATTTTAAAGATTTTAGAAGAAACGGATGTCTTGGTTCAAAAGGATGAACATACTTTTCAGAATAAAGAAACCTTTCCCTGGATAGATATTAGTTGCGTTTATGCGAAAAATGGAAGCTATTCGTCAAATGACAAGAACTTAAAATATTGCAATTTAATAGTTGTTGTGTTTTCAAGAGACAGGGATAATAGCATATCTCTTACTTTGCTTAAAAATATTGCTGATAAGATTGGTTGGAAATTGACTGATGAAGCCGAGGACGAATAATTAAGTCATTGTTAAAAGGATAAAAATTGACAGACAGAAAAAACATAGCCATTCTTGGTTCTACCGGCAGCGTTGGTACGCAAACGCTTGATGTAATAAGGGAAAACGGGCAATTATTTAAGGCTTTTTTGCTTACCGCAAATTCAAATGAGGAATTGCTCATCAGGCAATCGCTCGAGTTTTTGCCGGCATATGCCATTATATGTGATAAAAGTAAATACCAGGCGGTAAAAGAGGCACTGGCACATACTGATACAAAGGTACTGGCAGGTATTGATGCTATTATTGAAACCGTCACCCATCCCGATATAGATATTGTACTTACCGCTATGGTTGGCTTTGCGGGTTTAGAGCCTACCATCGCCGCTATAAAAGCCGGTAAAGACATCGCGTTAGCCAATAAGGAAACGCTGGTTGTCGCGGGTGAACTGGTAACCGGCCTCGCCAAAAAGCATGAGGTGAAGATTTTACCGGTTGATTCGGAACACTCGGCTATTTTTCAGTGCCTTGCGGGTGAGGAAAATAACGTTATCGAAAAGATTATCCTTACCGCCTCCGGTGGGCCATTCAGGGGTAAAGACCTTGAGTTTTTGGCTGATGTGGTACGTGAAGACGCGCTGAAACACCCAAACTGGGTAATGGGCGCCAAAATCACTATTGATTCTGCCTCGCTGATGAACAAGGGACTGGAAGTAATTGAAGCCAAATGGCTCTTTAATCTTGAGCCCGAGCAAGTTGATGTAGTGGTGCACCCGCAGTCCATCATCCACTCCATGGTGCAGTTTGAAGATGGCAGTATAAAAGCGCAAATGGGTTTGCCCGATATGAAACTGCCCATACAATACGCCCTCACCTATCCAAACCGTGTAAAAAGTAATTTTAAACGCTTCGATTTTACAAAATACCCTAACCTTTCATTTGAACAGCCCGACATTAAAACTTTCCGTAACCTTGCGCTGGCTTATGAGGCGCTTAGTCGTGGTGGTAATATGCCCTGCATTATTAACGCTGCCAACGAGATAGCGGTTAGCGGTTTTTTGAATAATAGCATAGGTTTTTTAGCCATGAGCGACCTGATTGAAACCTGTATGCAAAAAATAGGTTTTATTGCCGGCCCGGGTTTAGATGATTATTTGAATACTGATAAAGAAACACGCATCTTTGCGCAAAATTTTATAAAACAAATGCCACAAGGCATTGCAATTTGATACAGATATAGATGAATATAGTAATTATGGTTGGCCAGTTGTTACTGGGGCTTTCGATTTTAGTGATACTGCATGAACTTGGCCACTTTTTAGCTGCACGCGCTTTTGGTATTAAGGTAGAGAAGTTTTACCTGTTTTTTGACGCAGGCGGTGTAAGCCTGTTTAAATTTACTTACAAAGATATTGAGTACGGCATTGGCTGGCTTCCGTTAGGAGGCTATGTTAAAATTGCCGGCATGATAGATGAATCTATGGATACCGAGCAACTTACCGGACCGCCGCAACCCTGGGAATTCCGCTCAAAACCGGCATGGCAGCGTTTGATTGTGATGCTGGGCGGTATCATTGTAAATATTGTACTGGGCATTTTCATTTTCTGGATGCTTACGCTTAAATATGGCGAAACCTATACGCCAAACTCCTCCGCGCAATATGGCATTGTACCGGGAAATGTTGGCCGCATGATTGGCCTGAAAGCGGGTGATAAAATTTACGCCATAAACGGCAAACCTGTTGTGCGTTTTGAAGATTTATCAGGCACCGATGTATTGCTTAACCACTCGGTACTGGATGTGCAGCGCGGCACACAACAATTAAAAATTACGGTACCTGCTAATATCCTGAATGATTTATCGGACCATGACCACGACCTTGACCAGTTTATTAGCATTGACCCGCGACATAAATTCTCGGTAGATTCGGTAGTTAGGGGCAGCAATGCGCAAAAGGCAGGATTATTAAAGGGTGATAGCATTGTTGCTGTTAACAGTACGCCAATTGGCTTTTTTGATGAGTTGCAGGATGAGCTAGCGAAAGATAAAAACAAGAAGATACAGATCTCGGTAAAACGCAATGGTGCTATACAACAGCTTAACGCGCAGGTTACAGCCGTGGGTACTTTGGGTTTTGAGGCTAAACGTGATACTACCCAGCTAAAAACTATACAATATGGTTTTTTAAGCGCGTTGCCTGTTGGCGCGTCAAGGGCATGGGGCAGTTTAACTGATAATGCAAAAGGATTAGGGAAAATTTTTACCGGCGATGTTAAACTTGGCAAGGCAATTGCCGGGCCTGTTGCTATTGCCACCATGTTTGGCGGCCATGTTGAATGGGTGCATTTCTGGAAACTGGTAGGTTTATTATCCATGGCACTAGCGTTGATGAACCTGTTGCCCATACCTGCGCTGGATGGCGGTCACTCGCTGTTTTTATTGTTTGAGATGGTAACCGGCAAACCACTAAGCGATAAATTTTTAGAGCGCGCCCAGATAGTTGGCTTTGTATTGATAATAGCCCTTATGATATTTGTTTTTGGTAACGATATTTTGAAGATAGTACACAAACACTAAGTAGATACTACACCCGTATCAAACAAGAAAGGCCGCTCAATTGAGCGGCCTTTCTTGTTTGATATAGTATGATTATTTTTTATGCTTCAAGTTCATCTGCCGGGATAAATGGCGGCAGATTCTTTTTCACACATGCTGCAATAATAAGATCAATTACCGCATAAAAAGCCAAAGAAATTGCAAAAGCTTCAAATTCATTAAAAAAAGTAGGCTCTAATTTGGCTTTAAATTCGCCGTTAGTAAAGCCTTTGGTAGCTGCGTCTATTTGAGTTTGGTCTAAACCAAATTTTTGCAAACGGCTTTCGGTAACCTGTTCGGTTGCATCGTTAACTTTAGAAGGCATGTCGGGATCAACATATTTAAAAAGAACGAAACTAAACAATACTGAAAGTAATGCAATAAAAAGCGACATTATTAATAAACTCACATAAGCTTTGCCAAATTTCCAGAAACCGCCTATCTTCTTTCTTATATCTAAAGCCAAAATCACCATCAACGCAACAACCAAAGCTGCACTTAATAATGTTACCGATAAATTTGTATATTGCAATAAAGGATCAATTAAACGAAAAACTATTGACAGAATAATAACAATGACCCCAATCATTAGTCCACTACGAATGGATAATGTATTAACATTGGCACTTTGAGTTTGTGATGGCATACAGATAGGTTTTTAAGTGATTAATAAATTAAAGTTATATAATATTATGATACTATACATCTTTTAAAAATATTTTTTCACTAACCAAAACAAATTATCATTCCACAATATCTACTTCAACCAAAACAGGCGGGTCTTTTTTAAAGGCGGCGGCAAAAATAACAGCCAATACAAACAGTAATATGATGGTGGTGAGGTAACCTGCTATTCGTTTCGGCTTGGGGCAGCTTTTGTTGCTTATACATTATCTTCGAACTTGTCATCATTGAGGCTTCTGTTTTGCCAATCATATCGGGCTGAAAAAGTTTAACAAAAATGAGGTCCCTGCCTATTGTAAGGATAGCGAAGTTGACAAAAAACATAATGAAAGCGGTGGTAACCACCTGCTTAAAAATAAGGTAGCCGCCTGCTTTTTTCCGGATATTAAGTATAAAAAAAACACTGACAATAAGCGGAATGATGTAAGAACAGAAAAAAGGAACTGCTAAAACCTGCAAGGGGCTGGTGGCATTATTCAAAATAAAATAAAACGAAATTATACTTAAAGCCAGTACAATCAATCCCAAAAACACACCTTTTATTAACCCGTCTTTTTTAATTTGGGTATCTATACTTTTTAGTTCTGTAGCCATAATTTAATTAAACACTTGTAAAATATTTACCACCGCCAAATCAAAGGCGGGGTTTGGGGCATGGGCCGCGATGTTCTTTTTTTCCTCTGCGGATGGGTCGGTATTTTGGAAGAAGCACATCATGGGGTAAAATAACTCTTTTAGTTCGGAGTCTTCAGGTAATTCTGCTGCTACCGTTTTAATTTCGGCTACAGGGCTTTCCATCAGTATCTGGTTGGCAATAACGGGTTCGTATATCTGGTACTCGTCCTGGAACTCATCCTCATCAACCAATAAAAACTCCTTTAGGTAATCATCAAGTCCCGGCTCAATGTTTTCGTCTTCGCACTCGTTAAGGTATAGCAGCAAATTCAGCAACTCGGTGCCCCTGTCTAATGTTTCTTCTTCAATAGCTTCCCATTCGGGTGTTTCCAGGTAATCGTCTTCCAGCTTTTTTACATCGGCGCTAAAAAAGTTAATCAGCAGCAGGTCGAAAAACACCTCGCGCAATTCTTCTATAGCAGGGGTATCATCAAATACCTCGTCCAAATCATCAACTTTTGTTAAAAAATCTTCATCAGTTGAAAACAGCTCTATAAAGTCGCCGATAAGCGGTTTGGCATCAAAGTCGCTGTGGGCAGTAAAAGCAGTTAAGGCCGCTCCTATTGCCGATTCTATTTTTTGGTCGATCATGGTGATTATGCTTTAAAAATTTGATTGTTATTTAAAGCTAACAACACTTTCCCCGTTAAGTTGTGGCCAATAAAGGGAGAATTATAAGATTTGGACTTGTTATTTTGTTTAGTGTATTCCCATTGCGCGGCGGTATCTAAAAGTGTTAGGTTGGCTTTATTGCCTTCGGCGATAACCGCGGGTTCTACCTGTAATATTTCGCGCGGGGCGACTGCTAATTTTTGTACAATCAGTTCAATACTAAGACCCGCTTTTACAACTGTGGCAAAAGCGGTTTGCAGGGCAATGATACCAAATTCGGCTACTTCAAACTCTACATCCTTAAATTCCACCTCGTGCGGTGTATGCTGCGATACAATGGCATCAATGGTACCGTCTTTTAAGCCCTTTAGCAGCGCGTTTACATCCTTTTGCGTACGAAGCGGCGGCTTAACTTTATACTGACTGTCAAAGCCTGCCAGCGCCTCGTCGGTTAGCACCAAATGGTGGGCGGCAACGTCGCAGGTTACTTTCAAGCCTTTCTTTTTCGCTTCCTTAATCAACTCCACCGACCGTACGGTTGATATGGTGCTGAAATGTATTTTGGAGCCGGTGTATTCGGCCAGGTAAAGGTCGCGGGCTATCATCAGCTCTTCGGCAAGCGAGGGTATGCCCTTCATGCCCAGCAAAGTGCTCATTTCGCCTTCATTTACCTTTGCTTTGCCGGCTATGGCGGTATCTTCGGGGTATGATAATATCAGCGCATCGAAACCTTGTGTGTATAACAATGCGCGTTCCATTAAACCAGCATCCTGAACCGGGCGGTTACCGTCGGTAAAGGCTTTGGCGCCACTCAGGTACATATCGTACATTTCGGCCATATCCTTGCCTTCGCGCTTGTGCGAGATAGCGCCCAGCGGGTAAACATCCACCAAATTATTTTTTGCCCTGTTAAACAGGTATTCTACTTCGGCTTTGGAATGTACGGGCGGTTGGGTGTTGGGCATTAAAGCCACGCCCGTAAAACCACCTGCCGCGGCGGTGCGGGTACCGGTTTTTAAATCTTCCTTGGTTTCCAAGCCCAATTCGCCAATGTTGCAGTTCAAATCAAAGAACCCGGGCGAGAGGTATTTGCCCTTTGCATCAATTACATCGGCATCACTATTAATTTTTGCAGCTATTTTGGTGATGTGCCCTTTTTCAATCAAAACGTCGGCAACTTTTTGATGAAAGGGTGAGTTGGGATCAATAATTGTTGCGGATTTGATAAGCAAATTCATTAGCGCTGCTTTTTAGAGGTTGGGTTTGCCATACTTATACCGGCTGCGAAGGTACTTGTTTTACAGGTTTATAGAACCTGGTTAAGCATATTTCGGCAGCCAGAAATATCAATGCCAAAATTATACAAAGTTTCCATAATTGTAAGCCTATATTTATTTCGTTTACAGCGCCTTTTAATGAGCCGTTACCGGCAGGTAAAACGTGGCCAGATTTGGGCAGAATTTTAGTTAAATCAGCCGGGGGTAAATAGCTCAGGTCCGATTCGCTCCGGTTATCATTAAAAGCCAGCACGGCAATGGTGCTGTCGGATTTTTGCAGATTGTAAGTTCCGGTTTCGTGCAATTGGTCGGATATATACAGCAGCGTGCTACCCTCCTGCTGCCTAACATCCGGTATAATGCTTTGCCCATTTTTAACCAGCTTTAGTATTTCCTTTTCGCTGCTTTTTACAGGAGGTATTTCTATGGCTTCATCACGCCCCAACGTATAAAACAGCGGCTGGTCGTACCCGCTCAACAGCGCTATCCTGAACATCAGCGGTAAAAACAGCGCGTGGCGCGGCAGGTTGCTATAATCCTCATCAAGCGGTACTGCCGAGATAAACACCTTGCCATTGCCCTTCGCGCTCTCCGCGAAAAACGCCCCGCCACCTGTTAGCTGCATCAGGTTTTCGCTTGCGCCTGTGGCTGCGTTTAGCTGGTAGTATTTTTTCACCACCGGCAAATCGGGGTTTTGCGGGAAGCTATCGAATATGTTTTTAAACACCGGGTTTTGCAGGTTGATGGATGCCACTTTGGTATCCTGTGTAACCAGCTTTTCGGGGTAAACGGCATTCATTTGCCTTAACAGTATTTGGTAGCTGCCCAAATCCATATCCGCCGCCGGGAAAACTACCAGCGAACCGCCTTTTGCCGCATAAGTATTTAACTGCTGAGCCAGCCCTGCGGGGATGGTTTTAATATCGCTTAACACCACCAGCGGATAGGTATTCAAACCTGCGTAATCCACATTACCTGCCGGTACGCGGGTAGCGGCAAAAAACGGGTCAGCTGCAAAAACGGCCTTTAGATAGGTATTGGGGGTGCCGTCATCAATCAGCAAAACAGGCAATTGGTGCTGTACATTAAAGCTGAAATAAAACTGGTTATCAAAGGTTACCGGGTTATCCTGTATGGTAATTTCGCCGCGCTGCCAGCCGTCTTGCAGGCCCGAGAATGCCAGTGTATCGTTTTGTGCCGAGCGCGGTTTTATGGTATAACTGCCCAATGCTTTCTGGTCGCCGTTAATTAGCACCTTCAGCGGTATTTTTTCGGCCAAAGCATCCGCGTAGTTATGCAGACGGAACACCAGTTTCTCACTTTCGCCCGGCCTATGTACCGCGCTTAACAGCCATACCGAATCGACCGCTACATTGGGCAAATTGCTGGCTTTAAGCTGTACAAAGTTTACGTGGGTAGCGCTATCGGTTTGCAGCGGTTTGCCGTTGCTGATGTTTTTTTGGAAATCGGATATGACGTAAACCGACTTCAGCATACCGGGCTGCATATTCAACAAACTTTGTTGCCGATTAATCACCTGCTGCAAATCGCGGCTTTCCGGGCTGATTTGAACCGCATCCACCGCGTCATTAAACTCATCCCTGCTTAGCAAACGCTGGTGCTTGCCTTCAAAATCCTGCGTTAGCAGCTGAAACTTGTCGTTTATACCGTAAGCCGATGCAATTTCCTTGGCCCGGCGTTTGGCTTCATCCAGCAAAGAACCTTCGCTGTTCAGCGTTTCCATGGAGTAGGAATTATCTACAAAAATACTCACCGCCTGCTGCGTACCTGCGTTTTGGTTGTTGTTATTGCTAATGTAGGGCTTGGCGAAAGCCAATACCAAAAAGGTTAAAGCCAGTAAACGCGCTGCCAGTATCAGGCGTTCTTTTAAGTTACGGCGGGATGATTGCTGCTCGTGTATCTCCTTTAAAAACTGCACATTGCTGAAATATACCTTTTGATATTTACGGAAATTAAACAGGTGTACCAACACGGGTATTACCAGTGAAATTAACGCGAATAAAAATGCGGGATACAGGAAGTGCATGTTGTATTGATGTGCAAATATGCAGATGTGCAAATGTGCAGATTATTTTTGATGATGGTAATAGGAGATGTTATTCTGAGTTTTGTTTTAATACATGAAAAACGGTAACAACAATCAAAACACAGATTACATAAAAAACAATTAAAACAAAAAAAACACTTTAAACACTTCCAACGAAAAAAACAGAAAAAACGAAAAAAACACTTTAAACATCAGGCGAATCCCTTAATCCTAAAAATCATGGTTCAGACAATTTGCGTTAGCGATAGCAGCGGGTACCGGCCTTGTGGCTAAGGCCTGTGCAGTATGAGCGGATAGCGCGGGCCAAAGGCAACGCCCAACTTAATCAAAAACTATCCTCCTGCTTCGTCTGATAAAACCTATCATTAAAATTTACCAAAAAAAGCTCCTTGGTGGCACGGGTGCAGGCGGTGTAAAACCAGCGTAAAAAATCCATGTTTACCATGTCCTCAGTTAGGTATCCCTGGTCAACAAATACAGCATCCCATTGGCCGCCCTGGGCTTTGTGGCAGGTAATGGCGTAGGCAAATTTTATTTGCAGGGCGTTGTAATATGGGTTAAGCTTTAATTCTTCGTGTTTTTGGCGCTTATTGGTGATGTGATCGTAATCCTTCATCACCTCTAAATAAAAGCGTTTTTGGTCTATCGGTTGCAAGGCGGGCGATTCGGAATACAGGGTATCGAGCATAATTTTGCAGTCTAAAACCGGGTCTTCGCTGTAATCGGTAAATTCCAGCTGCACATCCGCGAAGCGGAAACCATAAATTTCTTCAAACTTACGCACCTTGCGTATTTTAGCAATATCACCGTTGGCTATGAAGCCGGTGCTGCCTTCCTCCTGGTCCTGCAGCCAGAAATAGTTGTTTCGCACCACCATTATCTGGTCGCCACCTGTTAGTTCTTCCTCGCGCCATAAAATGCGGCCGCGTATCTGGCGGTTATACAGGTTAGCATTTTTGTTCGAGCGGCAGATGATGAGCGTATTTTCGTTGCCGTATTTGTTATAGGCGTAATTGATACCTTCTTCCAGCTTATCGCCGTTCATGCGGTACACATCCTTGTAGTTTTTGGTGACTATCTGCGGCGTAACAATTTCTTCCTGCCTAATAATATCGCGTATCCTGGTAACATTATACAATATGCCCGAATCCTTTTGCTGGCGCAGTACATCGGTTAATTCATAGCTAAAAATGCTGAGGCCATAATCGGCTTTCATCAGGTTCTCGTCCAGCGCCGGACTTTCGTCCGATCCTACCGGCGGCAACTGCGCGGTATCGCCAACCAGCAGCAGCTTACAGTTTTTATCGTTGTAAACGTATTTAACCAAATCGTGCAGCAGGGTTTCCCGGTTATTGCCGCTGATTTCATCCGAAATCATGGACGCTTCATCAATAATAAACAGCGTATCATTAGCCAAATTATCAGCAATCATGAACGACATATCCACATTCAATGCCGATTTTTTACGGTAAATACGCTTGTGAATAGTAAACGCCTTCCGGCCCGAATAGCTGGTAATTACCTTTGCCGCGCGCCCTGTCGGCGCCAGTAAAACAGATTTATAATTGTAGCTGCGCAAAGCCTTCACCAAGGCGCTCAAAACCGTGGTTTTGCCCGTGCCGGCATAGCCTTTCAGTATAAAACATTCGTTGCCTTTATCGCTGCTGATAAAAGCATCCAACCGCGCAAACAGTTCAAGCTGCTGCGGCGTGGGCGGGTGCGGGAAGGCTTTGAGGATATGTTCTGCTGGCACAGGATAAAGGTAAGAAATTTTGATGGTGGTAAATATTGTCCA
>Ga0302304_10001265_pt1 | contig 13250 bp, 11 predicted proteins | sample III_Palsa_E2_2_FD_198769 | JGI IMG/M metagenome (GOLD analysis project Ga0302304, IMG submission 198769) | Peat permafrost microbial communities from Stordalen Mire near Abisko, Sweden - III_Palsa_E2_2 | ecosystem: Environmental > Terrestrial > Soil > Palsa > Peat permafrost | place: Sweden...
TATTCTTCGCTGGAAGAAAAGTAATTGTAAGTGGTGAGTAGTGAGTGGTGAGTGGTGAATGATATTAAAAAACATCCACCACTATTCGGCTTTTGGTTTCCCCAAAAACTCTAAAACTGCCGGTATCCGCCCCGTACTACCGTTTGTTTATCCATCTGCGCCATTTGGCCTTTCATCATCTTGATTTGCTCGGCTAACAATTTGTTTTTGTCGTCTTTCGTGGCTTCCTGCAGGTACATCTGTGCTTCGCGCTTATTGCGTTTTGCCATCGCTATGCCGGCCAGGCTCAATTTTGCCAGGGCGACATTATGCGACATTTTCATCCCCAATGAAAGTGCCTTTTTGAAATACTTTTCGGATTTCAAAGGGGCTTTGCGCGTTTCGATCAAACCCATCAACAGATTATAATAGCCATGCTGGTTTTTTTTAAGCTGCTTTTCGTAGTCGGTTATTTTTAAAAGCCATAGTTCGGCTTTTTCGGACTTTTCCTTGCGCAGGAACCATTGGGTCATGATCATATTTTCATTGAAAAAATAGCTCATCAGCACAAAGCCACCCATGAATAATACAAGGATACCCCAGCCCCAAAACCCAAACACACACAGGGCAACCGCAGCACCCATCACCACGCAGGCAATTATTAACCTAACCGTATTCGACATCGTTTGATTATTATAAATTAGCATGCAAATATCCGTTTATTTGTACGCTAAATCAACATCTGAATAAATAATTATGGCAGTAGACCTGGAGCCCTCCTGGCTGGAAGTTTTGGGCGATGAATTCAGCAAACCTTATATGGTCGGGCTCAAAAAGTTTTTGAAAGACGAAAAAGACGCGGGCAACAAAATATACCCGAAAGGCGCTGACATTTTTAATGCATTCAACACCACTCCGTTCGATGAAGTAAAAGTAGTGATACTTGGGCAAGATCCTTATCATGGAGAATTCCAGGCCCATGGGCTTTCCTTTTCGGTACAAAAGGGAATTACACCGCCGCCATCCTTAAAAAACATTTACAAGGAATTGGTAACGGACATTCCTGGCTTTTATATACCCAATCACGGTGATCTGACGGCGTGGGCCAGGCAAGGCGTATTATTGCTCAACGCAAGTCTTACGGTGCGTGCCAATACGCCCGGTTCGCACCAGAAAAGGGGCTGGGAAGAATTTACCGACCATGTGATCAAAACGATATCCGATAAAAAAGAAGGTGTTGTATTTATTCTTTGGGGTGCATTTGCACAGGCCAAAGCGGAGTTGATCGATAAAACAAAACACCATATCATCAAATCCCCTCACCCCTCCCCGTTCTCAGCGCACAACGGATTTTTCGGCTCGAAACCATTTTCAAAAACGAACAATATTTTAGAAAAAGAAGGAAAACTTCCAATCGACTGGCAGGTGTAATTTTTTATTTCGGATCGGATGTTTGACCCGATAGCTATCGGGTTCGGATTTCAAATCGCGGATTCCCCAGACAGAAAATCAACGTCTATATGGCAAATAAACCTATCTTTAACAATATACGATAACAACTGATGGGCTATGCACATTTATAATTATTTACAAATTCTATTTGGCTTGTCGGAAGTGTGTTTGTTTATTTTCAAGCGATCGAAAACAGGCGCTCAAAAAAGCAATGCAGATAAAAGATCATTACTGTATTTATGGATAACTATACCCACTGTCTTAACGCTATCCGGATTTATTACACATTACAATATAGGCCCAATCCTTGACAATGACATTCTGCAGGATATTGGGTTGACTGTTATGGTTATCGGCTTCATTATCCGGTGGACCGCGGTTGTGCAATTAGGCAGATTGTTTACAGTTGACGTAGCCATTTCAGCTACGCACACGTTAAAAACCGAAGGCCTCTACAAAATCGTTCGGCATCCAAGCTACCTCGGCCTGATGCTCATTATCACCGGCCTGGCTTTATGCATGCCGAGTTTGGTTTGGATGGTGGTGACCATTAGCGCTGTGTTCATTGCAATGAACTACAGGATGAAAGTTGAAGAACAAGCCTTAACGAAAGAATTTGGCAGTCAATATGTGCACTACACCGAAAAGGTATCGAAGATAATTCCCTGGCTATATTAACATATATCGATTATTGAAGCCACTTTTACTCCCCCTTCAGGGGGTTGGGGGCGGGGTTAATACTCCAGCGGCACGATAGGCTCCTTTTTACTCGTCGACATGATCATCATCGTCTGAAAAGTTTTTACCACGGTAATGCGGCTGATCTTTTCCATAATGAGCTGCTCGTACGATTTGATATCCCTTACATATACCTTGAGCAGAAAATCGCACTGCCCGGTTACGTGATGGCATTCCGTCACTTCCTTTATATTCATTATTTCATCGATAAAGGTCTGGATGGTATTTTTCTGGTGAAAATCAAGCGATATCTGGATAAAGGTTTTTATCCCGAGGCCAAGCTTTTCTTCATCGACCAAAGCATGGTAACTTTTGATGTATTCGTTATGTTCAAGCTTGCGAACACGCTCGAGCGTTGGTGCGGGTGAAAGCCCGATTTCGTTGGAAAGCTGCAGGTTGGTGATGCGCCCGTTTTCCTGCAAAATCTTCAATATCTGGAGGTCAATTTTATCTAATTCAGCAGCCATATTAGGGCAAAGATAGAATTTTACTGAATTAACAAAATAAAATTTTTTGAAAAAGTATTTTGACAAAAATAAATTTTTCAGACTAATAAATTTAGACAAGTCTAAATTTATTATTAGATTTGCAGAAATGAACACTTTAGCCGAAGAAAACTATTTAAAGTCGATTTATCACCTGTCTCTAAATTCCACAAGCGTTAGCACCAACCAGCTTGCGGCCCTGCTCAACACCAAAGCTTCCTCGGTTACCGACATGCTGAAAAAACTGTCCGACAAGGGCCTTATAAATTATACGCCTTACCAGGGTGTCTCGCTTACAGCCGCCGGCGAAAAGATCGCCGTCAATATTGTCCGGAAGCACCGTTTATGGGAGTATTTTCTTGTTGAAAAATTGGATTTCAAATGGGACCAGGTGCATGAAATGGCCGAGGAGCTGGAACACATCTCGTCGAACGAGTTGGCCGACCGCCTGGATAAGTTTATGGGCTACCCCAAATACGACCCCCACGGCGACCCGATTCCGGACTGCAACGGCCTTTTCAAAATTCATAACCTGAAAGCGATCTCGTCTATCGGGGTAAATGAGGGCGGTGTGATTTGTGGCGTCCGCGATCACTCCACAGCCTTTTTGCAATACCTCGAAAAGCAGCAGCTGACTATCGGCAAAACCATCCTGGTTTGTGAGATCATTGAGTTTGACCATTCCGTTATCCTGCTGGCCGAAAATAAGCAGGTGCAAGTAAGCCGTGAGGTTGCAAATAATTTACTGATATCCGTATGAACGATACCCGCAATCATTCCCTGAGCAATGTTCACAGTTCGATCGTCACCGAAAACAAGATCGGTTGGCGACGGATACTCGCATTCCTGGGTCCAGCGTACCTGATCAGTGTGGGTTATATGGACCCGGGCAACTGGGCTACCGACATCGCCGGCGGAAGCGCCTTTGGATACCGGTTGATATGGGTGTTATTCGCCTCGAACCTGATAGCGCTGATATTGCAGTCGTTGAGCGCGCGGCTGGGAATAGTTCGCGGGCTCGACCTGGCGCAGGCCTCGAAAAATGCCTACCCAAAAGCTGTCAACTTTTGCCTGTACCTGCTTGCCCAAATAGCCATCATCGCCTGCGACCTTGCAGAGATCATCGGGATGGCGATCGGACTAAAATTGCTATTTAACCTGCCTTTGATCTGGGGCGTATCGTTAACGATGACAGATACTATCCTGATGCTTTTTTTAATGAACAGGGGCATGCGCAAGCTGGAACTGTTCATTATCTCCATGATCTTTATTATCGGCGCTTCGTTTTTGGTGGAAATGTTTATTGTCGGGCCGGATTTCGGAGCGATTGGCAGAGGTTTTATTCCCACCAATTTGTTTAAAAAGGACCTGGTTAGCCAGCAAATGCTTTATATATCCATTGGTATCATAGGCGCCACTGTGATGCCGCATAACCTTTACCTGCATTCTTCGCTGGTGCAAACCCGGCAGATCACCCGCACCAAAAAAGGGATGCGCACTGCTATCAGGTTTAACCTGTATGATACATCGATCGCCCTTAACCTTGCATTTGTCGTTAACGCGGCCATACTTATATTGGCAGCAAGCGCATTTTTCAAGAACGGCTATTTCCAGGTAGCAGAGATCCAGGACGCGTATAAACTCCTGGGGCACATTTTCGGTCACCTCGCTCCCATGCTGTTCGCCATCGCGCTGATCGCCTCGGGGCAAAGCTCCACCATTACGGGCACATTAGCTGGCCAGATCATCATGGAAGGCCATATCAACCTGCGCATCGAACCCTGGCTTCGGCGGCTGCTTACACGAGTGCTGGCAATTGTGCCTGCCGTGTTCACTATCATTTATTTTGGCGAGAAAGGCCTGGGGAACCTTATCATATTAAGCCAGGTGGTATTGAGCATGCAACTGGGGTTTGCCGTTATCCCGCTGATCCATTTTACGTCAAACCGTAAACGGATGGGTGAATTCGCCATCAGCCTGAAAACGAAAATTGCAGCATGGGGAAGCGCAATTCTAATAGTGGCCCTTAATGGCAAGCTGGTAAAAGACCAGGTTTTCGATTGGCTGAAACAGTATCACTCGGCCGCCCCATGGATATATATTTTGGTGATACCCCTGATTATCGCCGTTACTGGCCTGCTGGTATATGTGTTTTTAAGACCGCTATTATTTAAACACTATGATGTACCGGCCGTTGTTCCGCATGGACTCGCCACAAGTATTACGGATATTGAACCGGTGAGTTATAAAAATATAGCGATTACGATAGATTTCTCAAAGAACGACAGGAATTGCATCAGGAATGCCATTATGCAGGGAGGAAAGAACGCGCAGTATACCCTCATACACGTTGTTGAGACGGCTGGCGCCCGCTATTACGGAACCGAAATAATGGATCATGAAACCCAAAGCGACGTAGACAACCTGGACAGCTACGTGCATACGCTTACGGGACTTGGGTACAATGCAACGGCGCACATCGGCTTTGGTACTGCAGCAAGCCAGATTGCAAAGATCGTGAACGAGGATGGGATTGATTTTATCGTCATGGGTTCGCATGGGCACAAGGCGCTCAAAGACCTGATATTTGGCACCACGGTTAACTCCGTAAGGCATATGGTGAATGTGCCGGTGCTGGTTGTAAAACCACAGTAATTCGTATTACCCGTGAGACTTCCGAAGTTTTCGAAACTTCGGAAGTCTGCTGCACGTTTATTTTCGCATATATTTGCAGTCCAAAATCGGCCAGTGATGAACCAGGATGTCTACATAAAAAATAAAAAAGCTTATTTTGAATACCATATACTGGATAAGTACACGGCGGGGTTGCAACTACTGGGCACCGAAATAAAATCTATACGCCAGGGCAAAGCCAATATCAACGATGCTTTTTGCACTTTCTTGGATGAACAGCTTTATGTACGCAACCTGCACATCTCGGAATACAGCTTCGGGTCATTTTATAACCACGAAGCCAAACGCGACAGGGTGCTGCTGCTTCATAAAAAAGAACTAAAAAAACTACGCATCCGCAGCGAGGAGAAAGGCCTTACCATCGTGCCGCTTGCCCTATTCATCAGTGACCGGGGTTTCGCCAAATTGGAAATAGCGCTTGCACAGGGTAAAAAGACTTTTGATAAACGCGAGACGATGAAGGAGCGCGATACGAAGATTGAATTGAGCAGAGTGATGAAGGGATGATTTTTGTTTGGATTATTTAAAAACGACAAGGTCTATAATCGATATATTAAATAAATCGGGATATTCATCACAGGCGCTAAAAATTCAATCATTGAGAGATGGAGCATCTGTCGGATCTGAATTATTAATGTCTGTGACCCATGAACTAATGATATTCATCAATACGGACAGTAACTTGAAAGATTTGATAGGTCATGATACTAACGAGTTAAAAGATTTCTGCTGGTCAATTGGTCTGTTAGTTCGATAAAATATATAATTCACTGGTGTCTGTGTCCCCACAGACACATCCTCCTCGCAAATCATATCCTATTCTCCCTTTAGGGGGTGAGGGGGCCGCAAATCAACTCCTGCTCCCCCTTCAGGGGGCTGGGGGGCTACCACGCCTTATCCCCTACCAGTGGCACAAATCTAAAGGTATCCAGTACTATTTGTTCGTGGGAATTTTCGCCGGTTTTGAGGATGGTTACCATCTTTTGCGTGTTTTGATCACCCACGGGAATAACCAACACGCCCCCGATATTGAGTTGCCTGATAAGCTCATCGGGGACAGTTGGCGCGCCAGCGGTAACGATTATTTTATCGTAAGGAGCACGCTTGGCCAAGCCGCGGGATCCGTCACCATGGAAAAAGCGGGCATGGTAGCCCATTTCAGGTAACTGGTGGCCCGCCTTGTCATGTAGCGCCCAAATTCTTTCGATTGTATAAACCTTGGCTCCGAGCTCCACCAGGATGCAGGTTTGATAACCGCTGCCTGTGCCAATTTCAAGTACCTTATCGCCCTTTTTTATGTGTAATAGCTGTGTTTGATAAGCTACAGTAAATGGCTGCGAAATGGTTTGCCCCTCACCTATCCGGAATGCGATATCCTTGTAAGCCTGGTTCTGAAAGGTGTCCTCGAAAAACAAATGCCGCGGCACTTTGGCGATAGCCTTCAGGACGTTTTCATCTTCAATACCTTTTTTTCTTAATTCTTCTGCCAGGGCCTTTCTTAAGCCCTGTTCGCGGTAACCATCAACTATACTTGTCATTTATAACCGCTAAGATATATAAAATGCGTACATAGGGTGACGTTCCTAACAACTCAATAATAAGAATCCGGTAATATTTTCCCACAGGGCCTATTCCTCAATTACTTTAACAAACCTTCTACCGATTTATTCCATTTTGCTCGACAAGGACTTCTCGCCGGAGGTTCATAATAAACGTTCGAGTAGGCATGGTGCGAAGAATCTTAGTCCACAATCCACCATAAAAAAACTCAATAAGGGTCCACGTCTGGCTGCACAATACCGCCCTTACTCAGTTTCGTGGTCTGCAACTGGGTGATAACTTCTCTGATGATGGTCTTTGCCTTATTAATGGATACGAGGTCCTTTTCGAACTTCAGCATGATCGATTTGATATAATAGTTACGAATACGGGCCACAAGGGGATATTCGGGACCCACTACCCGATCGCCGAAGTGTTTGCGTAGTTCAGTAGCCAGGTAAGCGGCCTGGTTGTTGACCATTTCGGGGTCTTTGTGCTTTACTGCGAGGTTGATGATCCGATAGAACGGTGGGTATCTGAAATTCCGCCGCTCCTCCATTTCGGTTAGGTAAAGGCCTGCATAATCATTTTCGATGACTTGTTTTATTACCCGGTGGTTTGGATCGTAGGTTTGTATCACCACTTTACCTTGCTTGCCCCGCCTGCCCGCCCGGCCGCTCACCTGTGCCAGCATCTGGTAGCTGCGCTCATTTGCGCGATAATCAGGGAATTTGAGCAGGCTGTCCGCATTAATAACGCCAATGACGGTAACGTCGGAAAAATCGAGGCCCTTTGCCACCATCTGCGTGCCGACAAGGATATCGATTTTTTTTTCCTCCAGATCATTCAGGATATTTTGCAGTGAGTTGCGCGACCGGGTTGTATCCATATCCATCCGCGTTATGCGGGCAGCGGGCAGTATTATGGCCAATTCATCTTCCACCTTTTCGGTGCCGAAACCTTTATATTCCAGGTGCGTTGAACCGCAGGCCGGACATATGGAAGGCGCGTCTTCTTTATAGCCGCAATAGTGGCAATGTAATTTACCGCTGCTTTTGTGGAAGGTCAAGCTCACATCGCAGTTGATGCATTTCGGCGTGTATGCGCAAACTTTGCACATCAATACGGGGGCGTAACCCCTCCTGTTCTGGAACAGGATAACCTGTTCTTTTTTCGAAAGCGCCTCGTCGATATCAGCCAGTAAAACACCCGTAAAGTGCGAGCGCATGGTTTTATTTTTTAATTCAACCGGAATACTAACCACTTCAACCTCCGGCAACTTTACGCCGCCATAGCGTTCGGTAAGTTCAGCAAAACCATATTTGTGGATGCGGGCATTGTAATAGCTTTCGAAGGACGGGGTTGCCGATCCAAGTAAAACCTTCCCATGATGCATATTCGCCAGGAAGATTGCGGCATCGCGGGCATTGTAGCGTGGCGCAGGATCATATTGTTTGTAGGACGTTTCGTGTTCTTCATCGACTATGATAAGCCCCAGGTCATTAAACGGCAGGAAGACCGACGAACGGGCGCCCAGCACCACCTTATATTCGTTATTCAGCACCTTTCGCCACACTTCCACCCGCTCATTGTCATTAAACCGGGAATGATAAATGCCGATACTTGCGCCGAAATACATCCGGAGCCGCTCGATGATGTGGGTGGTCAAAGCAATTTCGGGTAAAAGATATAACACCTGGCGTCCGGAAGCGATCATTTCTTCCATCAGCCTGATATATACCTGGGTCTTTCCGGAGGAGGTTACCCCGTGAAGCAGCACAACATCTTTTTCCTTGAATTCAGCCGAAATATGTTCCCGAACTGCTTTCTGCATTTCGCTCAGCTCAAAGTTTGCATAGTCGTCTTCCTCTTCGAAATAAAGGCGGCTCACATTTTTTTCTTCGGCGATGAAAACTTCCTTTTCAATAAGCGACGCAATACTGGCGGGACCCGCCCCGCTTTCTTCGGCCAACTGGTTTTTTGTGATCCCTTTGTCCTGCTGGTGACGGGCAAGCTTTATGTAAGCTAAAACAGCATCCGCCTGTTTGGGCGCGCGCTTTTCAAGAATAACAAAAAGCTCCCTTAGTTGGTCCTGGTCCCGGTAAATGGGGTTCAGCTTTACAAAAGTCCGGGTACGCGGCTTATACCTGTCGCTAACCTCTTCGGATATGTGGATGATATTTTTTTCGAAAAGCAGCTTTAGGATGGGCATTACGGTTTTCTGGCCCAGAAGCTTTATAATATCGCTCACCGAAAGCTCGGGCTGCAGATCAAGTGCCTCAACAATTAAATATTCTTTATCATGCAGGGTGCTCCGGTCGACCTCGAAATTTTTATTCAGGACTATTCGCGTCTCACTGGCCAATTTCAGCGCCGACGGTAAGGCGGCGTTCATCACTTCGCCGGTATTGCACATGTAATAATCGGCCATCCATTGCCAAAACCTAAGTTGCGCAGCGGTGACCAGGGCACGATCATCCAAAATCTCTAAAATGTATTTGGCTTCGTATTTTTCGGGGGCGCGGGTACCAATGGACAAGATTATTGCGGTGTACAACTTGCTTTTACCAAATTGGACAACTGCCCGTTTGCCAATGCCAACCAGGCCGTTCATTTCGAACGGAACGCGGTATGTATAGTTTTTAGCAATTGCCAATGGCAGGATCACCTCAACAAAAAGGGTTTCTCTAACCACAGGATTTGCTTCCGCAAATTCTAACATGTCTTATTTGATTTTTAATGCTGCCACGCCAAGCGTTATCCAGCCGGCTATAAAAAGCAATCCGCCGATGGGGGTTACCGGACCCATAACCAATGCAATCCACGACCAGTTTAGCAGGTCCTTACAGGCAAGCAGGTAAAGTGAGCCGCTGAAGAGAACAATACCGATTGTAAAAAGAAAATAAATATGTTTTATAAGCTTGGTGCGTAGCCGCGTTATTGTTGATAGGGCGATTAATGCAAAAGCATGATAAAACTGGTATTGCACAGCGGTGTGCCAGATGTCGAGGTCCCTTAGGCTAAGAGAGCCTTGTAGGCCATGTGCGCCGAATGCCCCGGCAATAACAGCAAGCGTACCGAATATCGTGGCAGTGACTATAATTCTACGTTTCATGTTTATTATAAACAGCTAATGTAACCAATTTTGGTAAAAAGCATAGACGAGGTTAAAATGGCCAGGGAAATCGCTTTTAGAACTGTCGATGCATAAAATAGCCATTTTCAGGAAAGAGGGTTGTAAATTTAACCGCAGAGAAGCAGAGAATGCGCAGAGAACACGGAGGAAAAATTTATTATACATAGGCGGATTTTCAAACGCGATTTCCCCGTTAAAACGGCCCCTATTCTATCAAAAATGATTTTAAAAACATGTAGCCACTATTTAAGTTAACTTTGCGGGGCAGGCCACAATGAGAAAACACGTTATTATCACTGTTATTTTGCTCGTAGTTACCGCCTACGTTACGGTGGTGTATTTTAAAAACCTAAGCCCGCCGGGAAAAAATACAGCGCGTGTTATGCGTTTGATTCCTGACAGTGCGCCTATTGTGTTTGAATTCAGCAATGACGACAGCTTCTACGACATTTTCAAAGGCAATACCTTGTTTGAAGCCGTAACAGGCAAACAACAATTTGACCTACTGGACACATTAAGACAACAAGTACTGCAAAAACCACTGCTTGACAGGTACTTCAACGGCCAGGATATTTTTATTTCATTTTACCCGGTTAGCCCTGCTGGCCCCGAATATTTATATACATTAACAGCAACAAAGGGGTTCGGACCGGCGGTTATGGATCAATTGGCAAAGCAAGCTAACAGTGGCCTCGTGATCACGCCGCTGCGTATCGGTGGAAAGCTGGGCTACAATGTGTATATATCCGTCCTGAAAAAAATATTTTACCTGGTTAATAACGAAGACAACATCTACTCGGCCAGTTTTTCAAAAGACCTGATCACTAAAAGTGCCCTGTATAAACCCGAAAAAAACAGGCAATCGTTTGTTTTGCTGCCCGATCAGCAAAACGCAAATTCACTGGCCAATATCTACATCAACTATGGCCAGCTCGATCCGTTATTTAACCTGTTCTTCAGTAATAAAAACTCGGATATATTTAAAAGTTTCAGGCTATTGCCGGGCCTTGCCGCTCTAAGTTTAAACTACAAGACCGATGCGCTCATGTTTAATGGGTCGACCTCGGTTCTTAAAGATAAACCCTTGAGTTATTTAAATCTTTTTGCGGGGCAACATCCGGTTGAAAACCATCTTAAAGACATATTCCCATCGACCACTGCTTACGGAACCAATTTTTCCGTCTCGGATCCTGCGAAATTCACCAAAGACCTTGCAGGTTGGTATAATAAGGCCGGGCTAAAGAGCCAAGAAGATCAGCTTTTTAGCAAGATACAACGAGAAACCGGCATGAACATGCAGAAAAGTTTTAACGGCCTGCTGGGTAACGAATTTGCAATTATAACAACGCGATATTTTGAAAAATTTGCGCTGATAAGCATTAAGAATGGTTCACAAATGAGCACTTTATTGGCAAATGTTAGTAAAACGATAAATGAAAGTTCCGGCCAACTCAGTTACGACAAAGTGCCCTTCTTTTTACTTGGCGACGCCTTCAGCATTTTCAGGCATCCCTACTATCTAATAATAGATAACTATCTTATATTGGCTAATAGCCCCGGTGAACTGAAAAGCTACAGCGATACTTACCTTAATCAAAAGTTTTTAAGTAAAAATGCTCAATACCAGCAGTTTGACCAATTGCTGGCGGCGCAAAGCAACGTCTCGTTCCTGGTCGTATTCAAGAATACAGGGGAGATATTTAGGAGAGATATGGATGCGGATTATTACTACAGTTTTGTAAACAATGATCCGGGCTGGAAGGGTTTTTATGCCGCATCGTGGCAGTTAACTACTGCTGACAAGGACTTTTATACTAACTTTTGTCTAAGGCTGCACACCGATTCAGTTAAAAATTAGCAAGGGAAGGATAACTATAATGCAATTCTTGCGTTAAAATAGGGAATTTGATGCCAAAAATTTTAGATAGTCAAATTGTAAGTTTATCTTTAAGACGAACTACGATTTAAGCCAGGGGCTTGTATATGAAGAAATTGTTACTTATTGTATTCCTGTTATGCCTCGCGGTAACCTCGTTCAGCCAGCAATTTTCGCTCTTAAATACCGGAACTTTATACGATTCGTTTGAAAACCCTTCTGCAAGGGCATTTCTTTCGGACACGAGCAAGATGTACGCGTTTAATTTTTTGGTTCCCAATTTTAATGCTGACCTTTTCCTGAGCGGCGACGCCCAAGCCTCTTTAAAAAGCCGCGTCTTTCTCAACCAATATGATAATTCGGCCCTGAAAATAAACCAGCAGAAATTCAATAGGGCAACGTCCAATATAAATGTTTATATCCTGATGTTTAAAATGTTTACCAGTGTAAACGGCGATGAAGAAATGGGGTTTTCGTGGCAATTGAAAACAGATGGAAAGGCTAGCTTTTCGGACGAGTCCATCGCAGCGCTTAACGGCCCCGGCGACTTTGTCAGCGGTCAAAATTACACCAATATTTTGGACAGCAGGTATTACTATCAAACATACCATCAATTCAGCTTTACCTATCGCGAGCGACTAAATAAACAGGTGGCTATCGGGTTTAAATTCAGCCTGTTGGCTGGTGTTGAATATCAACAGCTAAACATAAACAGCTCGAATGCTACTTTTAACAGCGCAGCTGATACGGCGCGGGCTAATCTGCAGGGCACCTACAAGGCCGCCTATATACCCGGGCAGTTTACCGCACACGATTATTTGCCCACCTTCCGAAGCCCCGGCGCCTCGATCAGCGTAGGTTCCACTTACACAACCGAGGACAAATTCATTTTACAGGGAAATATAAAAGACCTCGGCTTTATCCACTGGAGCCCGCTATCCAAAATATACGACTTTGATGATGCAGCCACCTTTCCGGGACTTTCGTCGCCAAACCGGGAAGACACCATTTATAAATACGTCAGCAAAATAATTCACAACGGGGGCACAGAGGGCTCGTTCACGACTCCACTTGACGGAACGGCAGAATTAAGCTTGCACAAAGTCTTTTATATTGACGACGACCAGTTGTTTTCTTATGCTCCAACTCTTGTAGCCTCTAAAGAACTCTTCTACAACGGCTTTGTAGGCGCCCTGGTGAACCCGATCCAATACAAATACTATTCGCTGACGCTTACCCCCAGCTATAACGACTTGAAGGAGTTTAATTTTGGCGCCCAGTTTATGTATAGAAAGCCGAATTGGGAAATTTATATCGGTAGTGACAGATTGGGGCAAACGTTAAGCTTAAC
>Ga0302304_10001297_pt1 | contig 13111 bp, 7 predicted proteins | sample III_Palsa_E2_2_FD_198769 | JGI IMG/M metagenome (GOLD analysis project Ga0302304, IMG submission 198769) | Peat permafrost microbial communities from Stordalen Mire near Abisko, Sweden - III_Palsa_E2_2 | ecosystem: Environmental > Terrestrial > Soil > Palsa > Peat permafrost | place: Sweden...
GTACAGAAGGGCTATATGGACATTGTCTTCAGTCCGGCCGAGTTGAGGCTTATGAAGGCTATTAAACTGGCCTTTGATCCCAATAATATCTTAAATCCTGGTAAAATATTGGATAACTGAGACCGTTATATTAAACTTTGTAGTTAATACAAGTCCAAAGCTCTGATCTAAATAGTGTACGTAAAAACAGACAACCAATAATTTATGAAAAAACTGTTATTGATATTGACGGTGCTGGGGATAGTCAACATGCCATTTTTGGCGCAGGCTCAGACGCAGGATTCAACGCATAGCAACGGTGACACTTCGGCCCCGGCCACCCCACATTCAGGGTGGAAGACGTACAGGGGGGAGTCGGGCTCCAACCGCTATCGTTATCAGACGCAGTCTGATGCATCCTCATTCAAGGAGCATCTGTTCGCGGGAGGGGCTTTGTCCCTTGGTTTCTATTCCGGAGAATTCCTCATAGGCGCTAATCCATTTGTGGGTTATTCTATCAAACCCTGGCTGGACGCGGGGGTGGCAATAAATTTCCAATATTACTCCGAAAGCCCTGAGGCTACTTACAACAATTCTACTTATCATAACACATTGCTGGGCGCAGGTGTGTTTGCAAGGGTTTTCCCGGTCAGCTTTTTGTTCCTGCAGGCGCAACCGGAGTATAACGAAATCTGGGAAAAGGAATCCCTCGACGGTCAGAGTACGTATTCCGACAGCTACGGGGTGTTCAGCTTCCTGGTAGGCGGGGGGATAAAATTTGGACCTCCTGACGCTAAGAGCTGGGGCTTCATATCCGTGCTCTTTGACGTCGGCGGGAATACTCTTTCGCCTTATAACGGGCCAGGCGGAAACCTGCTTCCGATTTTCCGAGCAGGGTATAATGTAGGATTTTAGCTATGGTTTCCTGGCTGCTGGGCATTGTGCTGGCTTACTTTCTGTTGTTATTGCTGGTAGCATATAAGACTTCCAGGCATTCCAGCAATGAGACCTTTTTCATAGGCAACCGCAGTTCCAACTGGATGCTGGTTGCCTTTGGCATGATAGGGACGTCTCTTTCCGGAGTGACCTTTATTTCGGTGCCCGGCACTGTGGGAAATTATGCGGGAGGGAGCAGCCCCCAGGCTTTTACTTATTTTCAGGTAGTTCTCGGATACCTGATAGGTTATATGGTGGTGGCATTCGTATTGCTTCCTCTTTATTACCGGTTGCGCCTGACTTCCATTTACCATTATCTCAGGACCAGGTTGGGAGAAACCTCCTACAAAACGGGAGCGCTTTTCTTTATCCTTTCCAGGACGGTAGGCGCGACTGCCCGTCTGTACCTGGTCATTAATGTCCTTCAGATCTTCCTGCTGGATTCCCTGGGTGTTCCCTTTGCCGTAACAACCATCATCATATTAGGTATGATCCTCTTGTATACGTTGGAGGGGGGGGTGAAGACGATTGTGTGGACAGACACCCTGCAGACGACTTTTATGTTGCTGGGTCTCATTATCGGCGTGATATATATCATCAGCCATTTGCATCTTGACCCCGGCGGCGTATGGGCGGGTTTGAAGGCCCACGGATTTACCCGGGTGCTGAACACAGATGTAAAAAGTCCGGCGTTCTTCGGCAAGCAAATATTGGGGGGGGCCTTCATTACGATTGCCATGACTGGCTTAGATCAGGAAATGATGCAGAAGAATATCAGTGTCCGGACCCTGGGAGATTCCCAAAAGAATATGATCACGTTTAGCATAGTGATGGTATTGGTCAATGGGCTTTTTTTATTGTTAGGCGGGCTGTTATACCTCTACGCTTTTCACAACGGAGGAGCCTATTCGGATCATATATTGGTAATGAAAGGCCAGCCCGTCGCAGGAGATGACCTTTTTCCTTCCCTGGCCCTGCACTCCTTTTCCCCTGCGATCGCCCTCATCTTCATCATTGGACTGATCTCTGCCTTGTTTCCCAGCGCCGATGGGGCCCTCACAGCCCTTACGGCTTCCTTTTGCATCGATTTACTGGGCATGCAGGAAAATACGTCCCTGAGTGAAAAGCAGAAGAAGAGGACCCGGATGAAGGTGCACCTGTGTTTTGCGGTCGTATTCCTGCTCTGCATCCTTGTATTTCGCTGGATCAACGATAAATCCATTATCAAGATCATCCTGGACCTGGCCGGGTACACTTACGGACCATTGCTCGGGTTGTTTGCCTTTGGCATTTTTACCAGGCGTACCCTGAGATTCCCCAATTGGGTTCCCCTGGTCTGCCTCATGAGCCCCCTGCTTTCCTATATATTAAGCAGGGCAAGCGCCTCCTGGGCCGGGGGGTATAAAATAGGCATTGAATTATTGATCATCAATGGGCTGCTCACCTTCCTGGGATTGTGGATGATCTCTCAAAAAAAGACTACTGTATGAACGAGACATTGAAAATTTCAAAACAGCGTAAATGGACTGAATCCGAAGCACATTCCAGTTGGCAGATCTTTAAGATCATGGCGGAATTTGTGGATGGTTTTGAAACCCTTAATAAAATTGGTCCCTGTATCTCCATTTTCGGATCTGCCAGGACCAAGCCCGGAACCCATTATTACGAACTGGCCGTGCAAACGGCAAGGCGCCTGGCTGAAGAAGGATTTGGGATTATTACAGGAGGAGGACCCGGCATCATGGAAGCCGCCAATAAAGGGGCGCAATTGGCCGGGGGCAAGTCGGTCGGGCTCAATATCGAACTTCCTTTTGAACAAAAATCAAACCCCTATATCGATTCCGATAAGGGGATGTACTTTGATTATTTCTTTGTGCGGAAGGTTATGTTCACCAAGTACGCGCAGGCATTCGTCATGTTCCCCGGCGGTTTCGGGACGATCGATGAAATGTTTGAAGTGGCTACGCTGATCCAAACCCATAAGGTGGAAAGAACGCCGATGGTATTGGTGGGAAAGGCCTACTGGTCGGGTTTGCTGGATTGGATAAGAACCCAGATGCTGGAGGCGGAAAACAATATAAAAGCGGAGGATCTGGACCTGTTCGTCCTGTTTGATACCCCGGAGGAAGTGGCGGGGTATATGGTCAGCTATTATGCAAAAAACCCCCTAAAGCCGAATTTCTAGCGTTTTCCTATCTTTGTTAAAACGAACCCTACGTGGAAATAATCCATCCATTGGGGGCCGCCTACGCCGAGCGGTTTTCCCGGGAAGAATCGCCTTTATTAAAGGAGATCTCCCAGTTCACCCGACAGCACCACGCCCAGGCGCACATGCTCAGTGGCCAGGCGCAGGGAGCTTTTCTCTCATTTATATCGCGATTGCTGCAGCCCCGACGCATTTTGGAAATCGGTACTTTTACCGGATATAGTGCATTGTGCCTGGCGGAAGGGCTGGTAACGGGTGGTCTACTGCATACCATAGAATGCAGGGAAGAGGATGCGGCGCGTTCACGTGAATATTTTGCCAGGTCCTCCTGGAAGGATAGTATATTATTACACGAGGGAAATGCGTTAGATATACTGCCTGGGTTGAATGAAACCTGGGATTTGGTATTCATTGATGCGGATAAGGTGAACTATGTAGCTTATTACGAGGCTGTTTTGCCTCGGGTCCGGTCCGGGGGGGCGATACTGGCGGATAATGTACTTTTTCACGGGCAGGTGCTGGAAGAGCCGGTGAAAGGGAAGAACGCACTAGCTATCCAGGCGTTTAACCAATATGTGCAAAGCGATCCGGGGGTAAGACATGCCCTGGTTCCACTCAGGGACGGGATGATGTGTATCTATAAACTATAATGCGTAAGTACTGACTATGAATGGATTACAAAAAATACGTGCAGGGCTGACGATATTGGCTGCCTTCCTGTGTATACAGGGAACAGCCCAAAATATGACCGTTGACCAGTACGTGGCCACGTACAAGAATCTGGCCATTGCAGAAATGCAAAGAGCGGGGATTCCGGCATGTATCACCCTGGCCCAGGGCATTTTGGAGACAGAAGGGGGGAATAGCGATCTCCTGAAGCAGTCCAATAACCACTTTGGGATTAAATGCAAAAGTTCATGGACGGGCCCGACGGTGAGCCATGACGACGATGCGCTGGGGGAATGCTTCCGTAAATACAGCAGCGCTGCCGACTCTTATAAAGACCATTCAGCTTTCCTGAAAGGGAGCGACAGATACGCCTTTTTATTCCAGTTGGATCCCCTGGATTACAAAGGATGGGCGTACGGCCTCAAAAAAGCCGGGTATGCGACCAATCCTAAATATCCCCAGATCCTGATCCAATACATCGAACAATACCACCTGCAGGATTATTCCATGATTGCTATGGGAAAAATGAAGGACCCGAACCCTGACGGGGCGCTAGCCGTCCAGGAGCAGCCAGCTTCTTCGCCAGCCCCTTCTCAGGCTGTCCCCGCCGCTACGACAGCGCACTATCCCCAGGGGGAATTCAGGATCAATGAAACAAAGGTTGTATTTGCCCCTGCAGGGACTTCCTTGCTGGCGCTGGCAGACCAATATCATGTGTCCTTGTCCTACCTTGTTGATTTTAATGACCTGAAGAATGACAACGAACTGGCGGCAGACCAGTTGGTTTATTTGCAACGCAAGAGAAAGGTCGGAGGCACCCCTATTCATATCGTACTGGCTGGTGAATGTCTCTACGATATTGCTCAGGCAGAGGGTATCCGGCTGAACTCATTGTTAGAGTATAATCAGTTGGATGAAACGATGCATCCTGCCCCGGGAGAATCGCTATATCTTCAGGGAAAGGCGCCGTCCCGGCCCAAACTGGTACAAGCGGAACTGGTGACATTCAAAACAAACTAGCGGAATGGATATTCGTGTACATGATAAGACATTTAAGCCATATCTAACAGCAGCGGAGCTGGAACAAGGTATTAAGCGCGTGGCTGCTGAAATTAACCGGGATTACGCCGGTAAGCACCCTTTGTTTATAGCCATCCTGAACGGCTCCTTTATGTTTGCGTCCGATCTGTTCAAGGAATTAACTATTGACGCTGAGTTAAGTTTTATTAAATTAGCATCCTATAAGGGGATGAAATCAACGGGCCATATCGTAACGGCTATTGGGTTGGATACGGATTTATTCGGACGGGATGTGGTCATTATTGAGGATATTGTAGATACGGGGAAGACCTTATCGGCATTTTTGCCCCAATTGGAGCACCAGCAGCCGGCCTCTTTGAAAATAGCCGTACTGCTGCATAAGCCGGAGGCTACCCTTTATCCCATTCGTATCGATTATTTGGGATTTTCAGTGCCAGATATATTCCTTTTGGGGTATGGACTGGATTATGACGGATTAGGTAGGAATCTTAAGGAAATATACCAATTGTCGCAAGCATAGCGGCGCTGTTGACCTTAATTGAAAACACCTGGCTTGATTGGCGAAAACCAGATCAATTATGAGGTGGATTAGCTTGCTATTTAGCTTATCCTCTATCGTAGGAACTGCAAAGGCACAATCCTACATTCGGGGCCAGGTATTGGATGAGTCCAATAAACCTCTTTTGGGGGTTCAGATATATCTTCCCTCCAGCCAATCCTTTTTTACGACGGGCAGCTCCGGTAGTTTTGGTTTTCCCTCTCCTTATAGCTCAGATAGTGTTGTATTTACCTTACAGGGTTATTCGGTATTAAAGACCAAGCTGGCGGGAAGCCATTTCAGTACGGTTACCCTGAAAATGCTGCCGGGAACCGCCCAGGCAAGGAGGCCCAAGCTGCTGTCCCTGGTAGGCCGCCAGGGGGCAGACCAGCGCAGGAGTCTCTGGGAGGGGGGCGAAACCTACGCCAACCTCGTCGAAAACGACCCCATATCGACCGACCAATTCCTCAGCACCGGATTTGCACTCAATATTGACAAGGCCTCCTACAGTAATATACGCCGGTTTATCAACATGCAAATGAGAGTGCCTCCGGATGCGGTCCGGATTGAGGAGTTGTTGAATTATTTTAACCTGGACTACCAGCCTCCTGTCGCGCCAGATGTTTTCTCCTTTCAATCCCAGGTCACCGATTGTCCCTGGAGTGCGGAGAAAAAATTATTGTTCCTTCACATCTGCGGTCAGAAGATTAACCTGGACGAGATGCCCCCGAGTAATTTTGTCTTTTTACTGGATATCAGCGGATCCATGGAAATGCCCAATAAATTACCCCTGATCAAGTCGGCTTTCCGCGCCCTGACCAATAATCTACGAAACAAGGATACTGTGAGTATTGTTGTGTACGGAGGGACTGTGGCGACGATCCTGGAAGCGGTACCGGGAACAAGCCGGCAAAGGATATTGGATGCCATAGACGGCCTGGAAGCCCAGGGAGAAACCCCGGGAGCCGCGGGTATAGTACTCGCCTATGGGGTAGCCAAGCAACATTTTATCAAAGGGGGGAATAACCGTGTTATCCTGGCTACGGACGGAGATTTTAATGTCGGACAAACGGGTGAAGATGAGTTGGAAACGGTGATCTCTCATGAAAGGCAGAGTGGGATTTATATTACCTGCCTGGGGGTAGGGATGGGAAATTATAAGGATTCCAAATTGGAGGTCCTGGCTAAGAGGGGCAATGGAAACTTTGCCTACCTGGATAATACCCAGGAAGCCGAGAAAGTTTTGGTAAAGGAATTAAGCCAGAATTTGTATACGGTGGCCAGGGATGTATATGCTTCCGTTCAATTCAATAAGGATGCGGTCAGTACCTATAGGCTGATCGGCTTTGAAAACCGCAAGGACGCATTGCTTGATAGCTCCAGTGAAGTAGACGGGGGAGAAGTCGGCTCGGGATATGCCCTGACGGCGGTGTTTGAGGTGCAGGGAAAAGGAGACTTGTCGGCTTTCAGGGGTAGCCTTGGGAGTGTAAAGCTGACCTACCGGTTGCCGGAAGACTCTTTGTTGAGAAGCGCTGCCTATCCATGCCAGGACAATTATGCGACCTTTGATAAACTGGATAAGTCCTATTCATTTGCCGCATCGGTGGCCCTGTACGGCATGATCCTCCGGGAGTCGAAATACTCGCAGGGGGCTAATTTTAACGATGTGCTGACGCTGGCCAACCAGGGTCTTGATCCGCAGATATTCCTGGAGAATGACTTCATCAAGCAGGTGGAAAAGACCATTAAGATCTACGGCAATAAGAAAAAAAGACACGGGGAAGATTGACAACTACGGTTCGCTTGTCAATGTGGTTCCTTCGCTGTGACTGCTGAATTGAGGCGCATATTGGCATTCGACTGTCGCTATGCCTCCACTGAAAGTTCCTGCCTGTGATACATTCAGGTCATATTCCAATACATGTGTTCCCTGAGCCAACCTGGAAAAGAAAAAATGAGTGCTGGCATCCAGGGTGCTTTGATAATAGACAAGGCCTCCCTGCCAATGGTTACCGCTGATGGTGCTCACCGGCTCCAGGCAGGCAGCAGGCAGGTCTTTCAAGTGAACATAGTCCAGGTCCCGGTTGCTGCGTAATAGCAGACGTATCCTTATCCTATCTCCGATATGCACGGGCTGTCCTTCCTCTACAAGGCGCATTTCCTCCCCCTGGGCCGAATGAGATACCACGTATATTTCCTTCTTTACGGATAGCTCGGTTTGAACCGCTGTTACAGCGCGGATGTCCTGGAAGTACTGATAGTACAGCGCCCCCCAGGAAGGGGGAGGCCCGGCAAAGGGACGGTCTCCGGAAAGGGATGGAGCGCCTGCTGGCGCGGGCGTGGCTTTGATAGGTGTCACGCGGATCCGGCCCATTTCAGGATGAATCTGTCCGTCGCTCCATTGTTTTTTGAAATAACCCGTGCCTTGCGATGTTTTTTCTGCCTGACTGTTTACGAGGGTATCACCCAAACGAATCTCTACGGATGCAGCAGTCTCCAGCCAATCACTGCCTTGGAGAAGCAGCGCGTAGCAGGCATCCGCCGTGGCTTTGGTTGTGGGCCACGCTTGTGTTTGTTTTTGGGCTAATAGCCAGACACGCAATGAATTGACCAGGCGGTTGCTTTCGCCCATCTCTGCAAAGGCTTCAATGAGCAACGCCTGTGCTTCCACGGGTGATTCATACCAGTTCCAGCCTGCTGTATTGCTTTTCCAATACCGGCCGGTTTCCGGGTGGTTGATAGAAGTTTCCTCCAGTGAGGCAAGAATCTTCCGGGCAGTGGATCTGTCTTGGGATCGATACAGGGCCAGGGCAATCATGCCTTGCATGTACTTGCGTTGCCCTAACCATTGTTTGCGGGCAAGCCCTGCATAAAAGTTCCATGCTTTCCGCGTGGTATCACTCAGTGGTATGTCAGTGAAAAAGCTTCTGGCATACAGGTACTGGACATCGGATGGGCCGAGCAGCTGATCTTTACGTTTTCTATCTGCCCTGAATGATTCGGTAATCCTTGTATCAAGGTATGCCACTCCTTTTTTAATCAATGGTTGAAGCGCCTGCATAGTCGCGGGAGATAGGGCATGAAGGCGCTGCAAATGCCCTAGCCCGGCGATGATATATTGAGTAATATACGGGTCGTCCAGACCTGCACCAAACCAGGCAAAACCTCCGTTAGGTGTTTGTAGCCCGGTTAGTTTGTTAAGGGACGCCCGCTGTTGATCCGATACCGTATTGATATTCATTAGCACGGACAGCCGGCGTTTTTGAGCCGTTTCATTGTCCGCTTGCATGACCCAGGGCGTTTCTTGCAAAAGGACCGATTTCAACTCCTGGTCCTTTTGCAGGTTGGACACCAGCTCGCCGGGTTTGCTGCTGTCATTTCCCCAGGCCTCCAGTATTTCCTTCACGTGTGGTTCCTTTTGCAGTATGTGAGCGGCCAGCGTATTTGCGTAGTAGCGATTGAATATCTGCTCCGAACATTCAAAGGACGATTCCATGAGGTAAGGAATGGCCTGGACGGCATACCAAACGGGATTACTGCAGTACTCCAGCGTAAGCCGGTAAGGAACAGGATTGCCCTTGACACTTTCGCCCGGCTTTTGCAACAAGCGATCGAAATGGAATTCCCCGGCAGTGTCACCCTGCAAAGAAAGGGGGAGGCTTTCGGTAATCAGGAGCTGCCTGGGCAATACAGGGATGGACGCTTCTTCTCCGTCACTGAAATTGCCGGCACTGGCCACCAGCCTGTATGTAATCGGATCGTCAAAATGATCAGGAATGCGGACAGGGAATGTGACCGCTACACTTTGGCCCGGCGTAACAGTAAAAGATTGCTCAGGCTGGGTATTTCCAAAGGCCTGGTCGATAGGTTCCATAGTAACGGCATCGAGCAAGTACAGTCTTACCAACCCACTTAGCGATACCGTGTCCAGGCTTGTTATTTTGGTACTGAGCAACACCCTGTCACCTTCCCTGATGAAACGCGACACGTTGGGCTGCAGCATTAGTGTTTTCTCTGAGATGATTGTCCGCCGGTCCAACCCAAAAGACAGGTCCTTTGTATGGGCCAGTGTTTGAAGGTTCCAACGGGTAAGCGCGTCCGGCATGACAAAGCTGAAACTGATTTCACCGGCACTGTCGATGCGCAGCTCGGGGAAAAAGAAAGCAGTTTCATTAAAGTCTTTGCGGGTGGGGATGGTAAGTGGCGATAATAACTGTATGCTGGAGGAGACGCCCCCGGGAGCCGCGTATTTCATTTCCAGCAGATTCATGTCGACAGCCTTTTCCCTGTTTGCAGGTTTCATTATTCCTGCGGCGGTGGTTCCCCGTATAAAAATCTTACTATCCGGCATCATTTTTCCATGGGCATAGTCGCCTATACGTAGGACTTCGTCATAGTTTTTTGAGAACACCTTGATAGAATCTTTGTTTTCATAAAAATTCAAGGCTCTTTTTTCATGGAAATTGCCGGCATCAGTCCAACTGACCATTTTGTCAGTGGCGAGATTGCCGTAAAGGGGAGGCTTGCTCCAAATGTTCGGACTGAAAGGGTCCAGGGAAGCGTCATACATCCCGGCCATGATTTCTGCTGAGACCCGTTCACCTTTTTTCCCGGTGACGGTGGCCGTCCATATCTCAGGGCTGCCCGGGCTTGTTTTTTCCCTAAATGTCTTGTACCGGACGTATAAATCTTTGTTGTCCCACGGAACATTCACCTGGAAATTCGTTTGGTAGAAGCGATTTTCTGCCACATAGGCCTGGGATACGACAAAGCCACCCCTGTCGTCTTCGGAAACGGGAAGGGTGAAGGGTTGCAGCCGACCCTGCGCGGGAATAAGGGACCTATAATCGATGGGCGATTTCATTTGGCCGGGTCTGATGCCCTGACGGATAATAAACAGGTCTTTTCCAAAAGAAGAGCCCAGTTGAAAAACGGCGGCCTTCCCGGGTTGCACAGAAGCGATCTCCGCAGAGGCCCATTCATAAGCCGGGTAGGGCATTTCCATTGAGGATGGGTCATACACTTGAAAAAAGGTAACCTGTTGCACGGGTACGCCGAAAGTGTCTTTTGCATCGAGTTCTATCCGGTATACGCCACCGGTGAAATGAATTTTTGCCACAGGGAAGGTCTTATCCTGCTCTGTGATGAAAGTATCCCGGACCATTTCGGTCTGTATCGGCCAGGTGCGAAAATCAGTTTCTACATGGTACTCATCATGGGGAAAGAGCTGAATAAAGGCAGCCTCATCCAACGTGAACAGGTCGGGTCTCTCCCAATACCGTGTGCGTATGAGCCTACCCGGTGGAGCTAGCTTGCTGATGCGCACAGCTACGGAGGCTACCTGTTCCGCCCCTGCCAGATTCGTGGCGTGGATAGAAATTGAATGAAGGCTGTCCAGATTTTGTATGGCATCATCAGAAAAGCCGGTGCTCAGATTCAGCGCTTTGTACCCAACTTCAACCCGACTTTCCGTGCTATGGGTCTCTCCGTTAATATCCGTCACATTCACGTTGACCAGGTATCCAAATACAGGGTCGGCTTCCTTTGTTTGAGAAAGATCGGGAATCGCCTTGAACTGTATGCTGAATGAACCGTCAGCAGCTGTCGTAACCGAGCCCTCGCCGATCTGCTGCGTTGGCGAATATCTACTGACAGAGGTCCTCCAAAAACGGGTGAAAGGAAAGCGTGCCTCCCGGATGATGCTGTACGCTACGCTGGCCCCGCCCAGGCTATTTCCGGCATATCCTTTTGCAGAACCGTTCACAACGATCGTGTCTTCCAGTCTGTACACCCCTTTTATTGGATTTAACAGCACTTCAAACCGGGGGCGTTTGTATTCCTCCACGGAAAGGAAGCCATCAGACTGCGAAAAAGCGGGAATGACCAGGTTGAAACGACCAGTGAGTGCATGCAATGGCAAATGAAGGATGCCTTTGATAGAACCGAAATCATTGGATAAGCACTTAAGTGAATCCACCGTCTGTCCATTTGGGTCGCGAAGGTAGACCAGGATGCTATCAGGCGTGATGAAGAGTTTATTTTTGCGCGCAGGTAAACGGAAGTCTTCGGTTACTCCTATCCCCTTAAAATATACGATTTGTCCTGGGCGGTAAATACCCCTGTCCGTAAAAAGATAAAAGATAGCGTGATTGCGTTCGAAAATCAGCGAATCACTTTCCACCGGCTGTTCACTAGATGCGATGTATACGTTTTGGGCATCTTCCAAAAATAAATGGTCATTCCTGAAATGGATGTCCAGTCTGATATTCCGGTATGTACCCACCGGATCAGGCATATGAAAATGGCCGTTACCGTCGGCGTCGTAGTGCTCTTTCTTTACAAGACTGGTAGCCCGGGTGGTATAATTGTATTCCTGGGACCAAACCTGGACGCCCGCTCCTCCAAGGGGTTGGCCTGTTTCCCGGTTTAGTATAAAATAATCGTTTCCTGCTCCAGGGGTGTTCGATTGAATATAGCTGATGGACGACACGTACACGCGCAGCGCCACCAAGGGGTTTTTGTTGGTCCGGAAATCGGCGTCCTTGCTGCCTTCCAACATGTATTCGCCAACGGGCAACCCATCTATCTTGATCTCGGCGGCATGGAATTGGTAATCTCCTGTGGTGGGGAGTGCCTGTACCCACTCCCGGACGGGGCGTTGAGCCGATAAGCGGCTCCAGTATTTCAATTCATTTTCCCGCCGGTCACTGTCTGCATTTTCAGTGAACGGGATGATGCGGAGGTACAATCGATCTGCATTTTTGAAACGTACCATTGCCCTGAACGGCTTTTCTGGAAGATTGACAGCTTCTGTTTGTAATTGTATGACTGGCGTCAACAGACTGGTAAGTAATTCCTGGGCATGGATGCCACCTTCGGACAACGGGAATTCCCGGATAAGCCCGGAGCAAAGTTCAACCGCCCGGTTCAGATCGTAACGGTGGCTGGTATCATCCCCCAGGGGTTCATAGCTCATTCCCTCCAAGTGCCAACGTTCTGCCAGCAGATAGGTTGCCTGAGCCGCAGCGGCCTGGTGGGGAAAGGCATCCACCAATTCCTGCATCGCTGCTTTGTATAAGAGGCCTTTGTGGTCTGAAGTACTATACTGCAGGGCAAATGCAAGCCGTCCCAAATCTGCATCGATCAAAGCGCCGGGGCTGCTGTCCTTTTGATGAAAGGTCAGCAGGCGTTGGTAGATCAGCAGCGCCTTCCACTGCAGGGAGGCGGTATCTTTTGAGTAAAAAAAGTGGTTAATGAATATTTGCAAAGGGGCAAAGGCCAGGGTATCGTCCAGGACAAAAGCATAGGACGGACGGGTAAGATCTCGTTCATTATTTGAGAAATAGGCGAGGGCCCGATTGGCCAGCAAGTCAAAAAGGGTCGGCCTCAGCGATCGGGTATTCCCCTTGATCAGGATCGGATCGTAGGGCTCCAGGCTTGTCTTTTGAAGTAAATGCTCGTTTCCGATAGAGGCTATGTATAGCGCAGAAATCCGTTGATGGAAATCGGCCACTGTCCAGGTGTTGATATCCGGGGAAAAAGGGCCGATCAGGGAGGTACTGCCATACAGGAGGTTCCTGTGCCACTGAAAATAATTCCAGTATGCCTCAGCGGTCAGGCTCTGAAGAATGGCCCGGGCGGGTGCACTTGCGGTTCCGGTCTCTTTTTCCAGCAACCGGATACCTGCGCTGTCTGCATTTTCCTCCGTATCCTTCGTGAGTTGAAGGATATACAGAAATGAC
>Ga0302304_10001308_pt1 | contig 13031 bp, 9 predicted proteins | sample III_Palsa_E2_2_FD_198769 | JGI IMG/M metagenome (GOLD analysis project Ga0302304, IMG submission 198769) | Peat permafrost microbial communities from Stordalen Mire near Abisko, Sweden - III_Palsa_E2_2 | ecosystem: Environmental > Terrestrial > Soil > Palsa > Peat permafrost | place: Sweden...
TTGTTAACACTATAACCAGTATGCGATAGGCTACCCCGCTCATAATTAATGATATGCCATAGAATATAGTGGGCCATTTGGTGAAGTTGTTTTCGCCCATCCACGCGGTAACAAACGGAACGAGTGACATCCAGAACAATAAATGCATATTGGCCCAAAGCACAGCCCCGTTTACTGACTTTACCACCTGGAACATATGGTGATGATTGTTCCAATAAATGCCTACGTATATAAAGCTAAGCAGGTAACTTATAAATACAGGGATAAGCGGTTTCAATTCCTGCACACTATCGCCGTGAGGCACTTTAAGCTCCAGCACCATAATAGTTATGATAATAGCTATCACCCCATCGCTGAAAGCCTCTAAACGTCCTTTATCCATAGAACCGAAAATAATAAATATTTGTGAAATTGTTTATTTCAATGGCGAATGATCCAATGACAAGCGCAGCGAAATGACTCAATGACGCGCAGCATAATGATAAGTGCAGCGAATGACTAATGATCAAACAAGTCTTTCAAAACCCTTTTCGCAGCATAATACCCACACATGCCATGCACTCCTCCTCCCGGCGGCGTGGCTGCCGAACACAGGTAAATACCTTTTGCCGATGTTTTATATGGCGACCATCGCAAAGCAGGCCGGGTAAACAACTGGCCAATATCAATTACACCACAATTGATATCGCCGCCGATGTAATTGGGATTGTATTCCTCAACCTGTGCGGTGTTCATGGTATGTTTAGCCAATATTCTTTCTTTAAAACCTGGGGCAAAGCGTTCTATTTGATTTTCGATAGCGGTTGTCATATCCACGGTTGAGCCATTTGGTACATGGCAATAAGCCCACACGGTATGTTTACCAGATGGTGCACGTGTGCTATCGAACAAACTTTGCTGGGCAAGTAATACAAATGGTTTTTCGGGGTGGCGGCCGCTCCATGTTTGTTGCTCGGTATAGGCTATCTCACGCATAGTATTTCCTATGTGAACGGTACCCGCCTGTGTACATTCGGCAGCAGTAAATGGTATGGGTGCATCAAGCGCCCAATCTACCTTAAAAACGCCCATGCCGTATCGGTAACGTTCCAGTTGCCACTTATATAGTGATGAAAACTTATGCCCTGCTATCTGTAATAATTGCCTTGGCGATATATCAAATAATACAGCATGTGATGATGGCAATTGCTCCAGCGATAGTACATAAAGATCAGTTTCAATCTTTCCGCCTATCGATACAAAATAAGCAGCTAGCGCATTAGCTATACTTTTTGACCCGCCTTTTGGTATAGGCCAGCCCTGCAAATGCCCCGATGCCATTAATACCAGCGCGATGGCTGATGTGGCTACATTGGTTAAGGGCTGCATGGAATGTGCTGCCATGCCTGCCAGTAGCCCCTTTGCTTTTTCGGTATCAAACCGATTTGCGAGATAAGCAGCAGATGTTAGGGCCGGCATTCCAAACCGGGCCATAGCCAGCGGATGTTTTGGAAAATGCAGTGGACCCAGCACATCTGGTGCTATTAAGGGCCAGTCGTTAACCACCGGCTGCATCAGGTTTATATATGACCGTTCATCGGCACCAAGCAGGTGTGCAGTTTCTTCAACAGATTTTTTAAGTATGGCTGCCGTACCATCATCAAATGGATGAGCGCCCGATATTTCAGGATAGATATACTCCAGCCCATGATCGGCCAGCGGGAGTGTTTTAAAAAACGGCGATCCAGCTGCGAGCGGATGTATGGCCGAGCAAATATCATGTGTAAAACCCGGCAAAGTAAGTTCCGCCGAACGTAGTCCTCCACCTATCTCATTTTTTCCTTCTACTATTAAAACTGATAACCCTTTTTGCTGCAATAGTATAGCAGCAGCAAGTCCGTTCGGGCCTGAACCAACAATTACAGCATCAAAATCGCGTTTATCTGGCTTCATCAAACAATTAAGATATTATACGCGATGGGTATCGCTTTTCCAGTTTTTAATCGCCTTTTTAATATCTGTTGGCGATAGGTTTTCAGCTACGGCCCTGTCAACCAATGGCAGTAATTCATCATCGGGTGCAAAACGCAGCGCGGCAATTTGGCCTATGGTTATGCGGCTGTCGATAGGTTTACGGGTGAGTATAAAATAACGCAGGCCTTCTTCAGCGCGGATCGCCCTGTCCTGCGCCTTTAGCGGAAACTGACGCATAAACACAAATATTAATGCCGTGCAGATAAACAGCAAAGCAATAAGTATATCGCTCATATAACCACCGTCATTTGGCGAATGTGTTATAACATTTACTACTGATGCAATTGCCCCAATTAATATTAAACCGCTGAGTAAAAAGTGATATCCTTTTGCATAACGGTGATGATTAGCAAAATTTTGCCCGGCCATAAATTGATTTATTTTTATGCCAATATACCATTATTTGATATACCGATCCGGCTTATTAAATTGACACTGCTATTGATTTGTTACCGAACAAATACGCTACAATTGGGTTACATAGTAAATCAATAATTATAACCATGGCAAACACATCAATTTCATATCAGCCAACGTTCACCATCGGTGGCGATCTTACCGTTAACCGTTTGGGTTATGGCGCAATGCGCATTACAGGCAAAGGCATTTGGGGCCCGCCAAGCGATAAAGATGAGGCTATCCGGGTATTAAAACGCGCCGTTGAATTAGGCGTTAATTTTATTGATACAGCTGATAGCTACGGCCCGTATGTATCAGAAGAATTGATAGCCGAAGCGCTTCACCCCTATGCCAGCGGACTGGTAATTGCGACCAAAGGAGGCCTGGAGCGTACCGGCCCTGATCAATGGCCGGTGAACGGACATCCTGATCATTTAAAAACCGCGTTGGAAGGTAGTTTAAAACGCTTACAACTGGATCAGATAGATCTTTACCAATTACACCGCATCGACCCAAAGGTACCTGCCGAAAAAACTTTTGAGTTCCTGCAAAAAGCGCAGCAGGAAGGCAAGATCAAACACATCGGTTTATCAGAAGTTAATGTGGATGAGATTAAAAAAGCGCAGCAGTTTTTTGAGGTGGTATCGGTACAAAACATGTACAGTGTCGACAATCGTAAATGGGAACCTGTTTTGCAATACACAAAAGAGCAGAATATAGCCTTTATTCCATGGTTCCCGCTTAACGCGGCTAATGTTGCCAGTCAGGAAAAACTGAAAGAAGTAGCCGATAAACACGGCGCTACTGTTTATCAAACCGCATTAAGCTGGTTATTGCATCATAGTGATAACATCCTGCTTATCCCGGGTACATCAAGCGTAAAACACCTTGAAGAAAACCACAAAGCGGTTAGCGTTGAGCTTACTGCAGATGACATGCAGCACCTGGATAAGATAGCCGGATAAGCATTTTCTTTCTGAATTATTAAAGCGAAAGGTTTAATTGTGTGAAAATAAATTACATACAAATTAAACCTTTCGCATTTTATATGATCATATCAGGATATTATGAACCACTAAACTCATTATTTTGATATGAAAACATTCAGACTATCTATACTATCGCTCCTGGTATTAGGAGCCTTGGGCTGTACAAAAGGCACGGTAAATTCAAACACCGCCCCCACCGACCAGGCAGCAGACCTGGTTACCACATCACTTGCTGTTAATACCGATGGCGCTTTTAATACCATAAGTGATGCCTCGGTTGAAGCACAGGTAAAAGTAAGTGTCGACACACTATGCGGCACTATCTGGACCGATAGCATTACCCGCAAAACACCAACCGGCCAAGTACCATCGTATAACTATGCAGCAAAATTTACTTACACTTTCAGCGGAAGCGTAACTGCAGTATCATCATACAGCGGCAGTTTTACCGGCCCAAACCTATCCTCAACAAATTCAGGGAGTTCAAATTTCACACTTTCAGGTTTAGGAAAAACTTCAACCACATTGGGTTTAAGCGGCGAATACAAACGCACAGGTACTTATCAAAACAATACAGATTCGGGCAATAACAGTGTAGATGTGGTAGCAACCGACCTGGTACTTACTAAACCACAGCATATTATTAAAAGCGGAACGGCGACAATCACTGTATCAGGCACATCAACAAAAACCGGGTCATTCAGCTATAATGGCGTATTGGTATTTAATGGTGGCAACGCTGCAACATTAACGTTAAATGGTACCGTTTATACCATCGATCTTGCAACAGGTATAAAAGTAAGGCACTAATTTCTATAACAATGAACAAGCTACCGGAAACAATTCGCGGCGGCTTGTTTTATAAATTCAGGCCGATTTAAACATCAGCCACTTTGAAAGGCTTTACATCAACAGATTCCCATATTTTTTGGGTGATGTAGGGCTCATTTTGCTTCCATGCTTCCAGTTCTTCTTCGTTCTCAAACTGAAGGATCATAACCGAACCCATCATTTTACCTTCTTCATTTAAAAGAGCACCACCAACTACGTAGTTGCCTTTCTCTTTCAGATCTTTTGCTCCATCCAAATGGTGCGGCCTAACATCCATACGGCGCTTTAAAGCCCCGTCATCGGTATAATCATAACCCGTAACAATATATTGATTCATAATGCTAAAGTAATTGATTTTATGTTCTATCCGCTTTATAACAAGCAAAAATAGCTTCTGTTTACTTGATAATTACTCCCATAAATTAAAACTGTATTTTTTACATTTTATATTTTATAACCTATATATTTGCAATTATCCGATTCTGAATTTTATAAACCAATGAGAGATTTCCTACAAATAGAGTTTAAAAAAATCTACCAAAAACAAGCCGAACATGCCTATTTTTCACCAGGCAGGGTGAACCTAATCGGTGAACATATTGATTATAATGGCGGCCTTGTAATGCCATGCGCAGTAACTTTAGGCACATATTTATTAATATCTGCTAATAATGAAAACGTTTTCCGTTTCAGAAGCCTGAATTTTGACGAGCAATTCGAGATAACATTACAAAACGATTATATAAAAGAAGGTAAAGGATGGTATAATTATCCTTTAGGAGTGATCCAACATTTTGTTAAGGATAGCAAACAATTAAAAGGATTGGATTTTCTGTATTTCGGTAACATCCCTATCGGCTCAGGCCTTTCCTCATCAGCATCAATTGAAGTGGTTACAGCATTTGCGTTGAATGATCTTTTTGAGTGCGATTACTCTAAACTTGATCTTGTAAAACTGTCAAAATCAGTTGAAAACAACTTTATAGGCTTAAACAGCGGCATTATGGACCAGTTTGCGGTTGCCTTCGGCGAAAAGAACAAGGCGCTGATACTGAACTGTGATACACTCGATTATCAGGCTGTTGACAGTAACCTGGGCGATCATATCTTAGCCATCATCAACACTAATAAACCACGTAAGCTGGCTGAATCAAAATATAATGAACGTGTGTTGGAATGCCAGGCTGCTTTAAAAGTCTTGCAGCAGGAGCTGGATATCAATAACCTTTGCGATATTGACACCGCAACGTTTGAGAAATATGAGCATTTAATTACCGACGCGATAGTTAAAAAACGCGCGGAACATGTTGTTAAAGAAAACGACCGTGTTAAATTAGCCGGTGTTGCACTTTCAAATAATAACCTGGCAGAATTTGGTCGTTTGATGTATGCCTCACATGATTCGCTGCGCGACCTGTACGAAGTAAGCGGCAAAGAATTGGATACTGTTGTAGAATACAGCAAAACTAACCCCGATGTTGCCGGTGCACGTATGACAGGTGCCGGATTTGGCGGCTGTGCCATAGCATTGGTTAAGGAATCATCATTCGAGAAATTTGCAAAAGAGGTAACTGAATATTACACCCAAAAAATTGGTTACGCCCCTTCTGTTTACAGCTCATTAATTGGCGATGGTGTTGGTTTATTGAAGGAAGAATCAGCAATAAGGGCATAAAGCATCAGGATTAGGTATATTTGCCGCTTTATTGCCAAATAATACTGCAAATGACTAACGATCCGATAACCAACGACTATAAAAAGTTAAAGCTGGATGAACTGAACCGCGCCTCGGTTGATGAATTTAAGGCGCAGAAGAAACTTCCGGTTGCGGTTGTGTTGGACAATGTGCGGAGTATGCATAACATTGGCTCCATATTTCGCACATCTGATGGCTTCGCGGTTGAGCAGATCTGCCTTTGCGGTATTACCGCCCAGCCCCCTCATCGTGAAATTGAAAAAACTGCGCTCGGTGCCACACAATCCATAAACTGGCTATATTTTGAGGATACGCTGCAAGCCGTTGAACATTTGCGTAATGAGGGTTATCAAATCATTGCTATTGAACAGGCCCAAAACAGTATCATGTTAAATGATTTTAACCCTGCCGGGGATGAAAAATACGCGCTTATTTTTGGCAACGAGGTAAACGGCGTAAGCGACGAGGTAATGCAAAAGATTGACGCCTGTATCGAGATCCCACAGTTTGGCACCAAGCATTCTTTTAATATCGTAGTATCCGCAGGTATTGTTTTGTGGGATTTTTTCTCGAAGATAGTTAGATAGAATATTATGAGTACACAACCATTTGTAATTGAACAAACCTATAACGCCCCAATCGGCAAAGTGTGGTCGACATTAACTGATCATAACAAGATGAAGGAATGGTACTTCACACTAAAAGATTTTAAACCTGAAATCGGTTTTAAATTCACTTTCGAGGGCGGTTCAAAAGAAAAAACTTATATCCACCTTTGCGAAGTGACTGAAGTTATTCCCGGCAAAAAACTCACCCATAGCTGGGTATATCAAGATTACCCGGGCGAAACCTATGTAACCTGGGAACTATTTGATGAGGGTGACAAAACGCATTTAAAACTCACCCACGCAGGCCTCGAAACCTTCCCGCAAGACAATAAAGATTTTTCAAAAGAAAGCTTCTCCAAAGGCTGGACACATATTACGGGTACATCACTTAAGGAATATCTGGAGAAATAGCCTTTTGTACAAAACTTACGAAGTTTTAAAAACTTCGTAAGTTTCATTCATTTTCTCTCATATTGTCATTGCTGAGGAGGAACGACGGAGCAACCTCGTCGCATTCAATATGCAAACGACGAGGTTGCCACGCTATCGCTCGCAATGACAGAATGGGTTACAAAAAAAGCCGGACATACATCCGGCTTGAGTTGATTGGTTAATAAAGGCTGCGTATTATTCTTCCTTTTAGGAGTTAGGAGGTTAAAAAACCTGTTCGAACATATTTACAGCGTCCTTGCTTTCTAAGGTAGAGTGCCCCATCAGGAACTCATCTACTTTACGGGCACATTCACGGCCTTCGGATATTGCCCAAACCACCAGTGATTGTCCCCTGCGCATATCGCCTGCTGAAAATACTTTGCTTACGTTGGTACGGTAAGTAATGTCATTAGCGTTTACGTTTTTGCGTACATCAAGCTCAACGCCTAATTTTTTAAGCAAACCTTCATGCTGCGGATGTAAGAAACCCATCGCCAGGAAAACCCTTTGACAAGGTATCTCACGCTCAGAACCTTCAACTTCAGTGAATTTTACCGGGCGACCCAGTACATCAAGTTCCCAGTTAACGTCGGTTACTTTAATAGCCCTTAAGTTGCCATCGGCATCACCTAAAAACTCTTTTGTGTTGATACCCCAATAACGATCGGCACCTTCCTCATGCGAGCTGGTAACCTTTAACACCATTGGGAATGTTGGCCATGGCATGTGTTGCGTACGTGCCTCAGGCGGCCTAAACATCACCTCAAACTGTTTAACCGATGCTGCACCCTGGCGGTTTGATGTACCCACGCAATCAGAGCCGGTATCACCGCCACCAATTACTACTACATCTTTGCCTGTTGCAAAAATATCTTCTGTATCAAATTTGCTGTCGCCAACACGTTTGTTTTGCTGTTTCAAAAAGTCCATCGCGAAATGGATACCTTTCAACTCCCTGCCCGGCATAGGTAAATCACGCGGAATGGTTGAACCACCGCTCAATACCACCGCATCATGGCTGCGCAATACTTCATCGGCTGAAAGATCTTTACCTACTTCAACATTGTATTTAAATTCAACGCCATCTTCTTCCATTACCTGTATACGGCGGTCGATGATCCATTTTTCCAGCTTAAAATCAGGGATCCCGTAGCGTAATAAACCACCTGCTTTATCGTCGCGTTCGTAAACGGTAACCGCGTGGCCTGCTTTGCTTAATTGCGCAGCGGCAGCCAGTCCGGCCGGACCAGAGCCTATAACCGCAACCTTTTTACCTGTTTTAATAACAGGTGCTGTTGGTTTAACCAGGTTGTTAGCGTAAGCTATTTCAATAATATGCTTTTCAATTTCCTCAATGGCAACTGCCGGTTTGTTTATACCCAGCACACAGGCCGACTCGCACGGAGCAGGGCAAATTCTGCCGGTAAACTCCGGAAAGTTATTGGTTGATGATAATATCTGGTAAGCTTCTTCCCAGTTTTTACGATAAACGGCATCGTTAAATTCAGGGATGATGTTACCCAGCGGGCACCCTGAATGACAGAACGGAATGCCGCAGTTCATACACCTTGCAGATTGCTGGTTTAATTTCTCATCAGAATATAGCCCAACAAACTCATTATAATTTTTAACACGTTCTGCAGGTGATACTTTTTCAGGGAGTTCCCTATTAAACTCCTGAAATCCTGTTACTTTTCCCATTCTTAGCTTACAGTTTGATATTGTAATTTTTCTAAAACTTTTTTATACTCTTTTGGATATACCTTAACAAATTGCGCAGATACTTTATTCCAGTTATTCAACAGCTCCTGGGCTACTTTACTGCCTGTTAATTGTATGTGCTTGCGCAATAATGAAAGGATCTCCTCCTCGTCTTTAATTGATAGTGGATCAAGGTCGACCATTTCCATGTTACAGTTTTCAGCGAACGTATTATCAGGGTTATAAACCCATGCAATACCTCCGCTCATACCTGCAGCAAAGTTTCTGCCTGTTTTTCCTAATATCAGCGCGCGGCCTCCGGTCATGTACTCGCAACCGTGATCGCCTATACCCTCAACAACTGTAGTTGCACCTGAGTTACGTACGGCAAAACGCTCGCCGGCCATACCACCTATAAATACTTCACCCGATGTTGCGCCATAAAGTGCAACGTTACCAATGATGATGTTATCCTCTGGTGTGAAAGTTGCTTTTTCTGACGGATAGATAGCCAGTTGTGCACCGGATAATCCCTTACCTACATAGTCATTGGCTTCGCCTTCCAGTTCAAAGGCAATACCTTTGGTGGTGAATGCGCCGAAACTTTGTCCGGCTGAACCTTTGAATTTAATATTGATGGTATTATCAGGCAAGCCTGCTGAACCATAGATCTTTGAGATCTCGTTTGAAAGTAAAGTACCTAGTGTGCGATCGGTGTTTTTCACATCATAACTCGCAAATACCGGTGTTTTATCCTCAAGCGCAGGTTTTGCAGCTTCCCACAATTTCCAGTCGAGGATCTCATCCATACCATGATCCTGTTTTTCGCTGTTATATAATGTTAAACCTTTGGCATTAGTTACCGGATGCAATAAGCCTGAAAGATCGATCTTTTTAGCTTTCCAGTTTTGCAGGTTGTCTTTAACTTTCAGGAACTGAACACGGCCAACCATTTCATTAATGGTACGGAAACCTAATTCAGCCATTATCTCGCGTAATTCCTCAGCCATAAAGCGGAACAGGTTTACTACGTGCTCAGGTTTGCCTGAGAATAGTTTCCTTAATTCAGGATCCTGGGTGGCAACACCTACCGGGCAAGTATTTAAGTGACATTTACGCATCATGATACAGCCGCCTGCTACAAGGGCCGCAGTTGCAACACCCCATTCTTCAGCGCCTAATAATGCTGCAATAGCCAAATCGCGACCAGTTTTTAACTGGCCATCTGTTTGTAATACCACACGGCTGCGCAGTTTGTTGCGTACCAGTGTTTGGTGTGCTTCAGATAAACCAAGCTCCCATGGTAAGCCTGCATGTTTTACAGAGCTTATTGGCGATGCACCTGTACCACCGTCATATCCGGCGATCAGGATAACATCGGCATGTGCTTTTGCAACACCAGCTGCTATAGTACCTACCCCTGCTTTTGATACCAGCTTAACATTGATACGTGCGGCACGGTTAGCATTTTTAAGGTCGAATATTAATTGCGCCAAATCCTCGATTGAATAAATATCGTGGTGCGGCGGCGGCGATATCAAACCTACACCCGGTGTTGAGTGACGGGTTTTTGCGATCCAGTCATCCACCTTATGGCCCGGCAGCTGACCGCCTTCGCCCGGTTTTGCACCCTGCGCCATCTTGATCTGCAGCTCATCAGCATTAGTAAGGTAGTTTGAAGTTACCCCGAAACGTGCTGACGCCACTTGCTTAATAGCCGAGCGCATTGAATCGCCATTAGCCATTTTTATATAGCGCATTTCATCCTCACCACCCTCGCCGGTATTGCTTTTGCCGCCTATACGGTTCATGGCAATAGCCATAGTGCTGTGTGCCTCATGCGAGATAGACCCGAATGACATGGCGCCTGTTGCAAAGCGTTTCATGATGTTTTCAGCCGGTTCAACCTCATCTATGTTGATAGCCTCGCGGTGATGCGTAAAGTCAAGCAAGCCACGGATAGTGAAGTGCTTTTCGCCCTGCTCGTTAATTACGCGTGCATAGTTTTTATACACATTGTAATCGTTACTGCGGGTTGCATGCTGTAATAAATGTACAGTTGTTGGGTTAAACAAATGCGCTTCGCCGCGGCGTTTCCATTGGTAAATACCACCTTCAGGCAATAAATGGCTCTCCGTATTTGAGCTGCCAAAGCCTATTTTGTGTTTACAAAGTGATTCGCGGGCAATTTCATCAAGGCCCAAACCTTCAATACGGGTTACTGCCCCGCAGAAGTATTTGCTAACAACATCCTTGTTCAATCCTAATATCTCGAATATCTGTGAACCATGGTATGATTGCAGTGTGGAGATCCCCATTTTTGAGAAGATCTTCAGCAAGCCATCATTTACAGATTTTACATAGTTCTTTAATAAGTATTTTTCATCAAGGCTGGTTTCTAAGCTGCCATCTCTCTTAACAGTTTGAATGGTTGATAGTGCCAGGTACGGGTTAATAGCCGTAGCGCCAAATGCCAGTAAACAAGCAAAGTGGTGTACTTCCCAAACGTCGCCTGCTTCAACAACCAGACCTACAGAACCACGGCGGCCTTTTTTGATCAGGTGGTGATGCACGGCAGATACAGCCAGTAACGACGGGATAGGCGCATGCTCTGAATCGATAGCACGGTCTGATAAGATCAATACCTCGAAACCATCATCAACGGCATCCTCTGCATAACGGCACACACGCTCAATACCTTTTTGCATTGAACCCGGCAGGCCATCAGCCTTAAAGTAGGTTTGCAGCGTTTTAGCGTGGAACATGCCGGTATCAATACTTCTCAGTTTTTCTAACTGATGATTTTTCAATATCGGGTGTTTCAGCGTTACGCAATGGCAATGCATTTTATCTTCATCCAATAAATTGCCGTTGTTACCTATAAAGGTAGCCAAGCTCATTACCAAACGCTCACGTATTGGGTCGATAGGCGGATTGGTAACCTGGGCAAAGTATTGTTTAAAATAGCTTGATAAATGCTGTGGTTTATCAGATAATATCGCCAAAGGCACATCAGTACCCATTGATCCGATCGGCTCTTTACCATCAATAGCCATTGGCTTAATAATGGTATCGATATCCTCACGGCTATAACCAAACACCTGCTGGTAACGGAAAACCGCGTCGGGTGCCAGGTCGGCAAATACTAAACGTGGTTCAGCAAGTTCACCTAAATTAATTTTATAGTTCTCTAACCAACGGCCATAAGGCTGGCGCGATGCTATCTGATGTTTAATTTCATCATCGGTGATGATCTTACCTTTTTCAGTATCGATTAACAACATTTTGCCTGGCTGTAAACGGCCTTTCTTAATAACTGTCGACTCATCAATAGTTAAAACACCAGCTTCAGATGCAGCAATTACGCGGCCATCATTGGTGATCACATAGCGTAATGGGCGTAAACCGTTCCTGTCTAACAAAGCACCTACCAGTTTACCATCGGTAAAGGTTATGGCAGCAGGGCCATCCCATGGTTCCATAATTGTAGCGTGGAACTCATAGAAAGCCTTTTTTATCGGGTCCATCTGCTCGTTGCCATCCCAGGCCTCAGGCACCAGCATCATCATTACATGTGGTAATGAGCGGCCGGAGTGTAAAAGGATCTCGATGATGTTATCCAGACAAGCCGAATCCGACTGGTTGTTATCAATCACAGGCAACAACATCTCCATTTCATCATTGGTAAAATAAGATGAAGCGTATGATTTAAGGCCTGAGTAGAACCAGTTAAGGTTACCTGTCAGGGTATTGATTTCGCCATTGTGAGCGATCAGCCTGAATGGCTGCGCCAATTTCCATGACGGGAAAGTATTGGTTGAGAAACGCGAGTGGATCATGGCAAAGCCCGATGCAATACGCGGATCAGAAAGATCAGCATAATAATTGCGCAGCTGGTAAGTAGTTAGCTGGCCCTTATAGATTATAGTTTTGCATGATAGCGAGGTAAAATAAAAGTACTCAGCCGCTCCGCTAATGGTTTCGGTGATGGTTTTATTAATATATCTTCTTAATACATATAGCTTACGCTCAAAATCATCAGTATTAGTAATATGGTGCGGCCTTAAAATAAACAGCTGCTCGCAATCAGGCTCAACAGCACGGGCGGTTTCGCCAATAACTGATGAGTTTACCGCAACTTTACGGTAACCTAATTTATGCAAACCCAGCTTTTCAATGGCATTGGTTATAACATTACGGCAGGCTTTCTTAACTGAAGGATCTTTTGGAAAAAATATCATCCCTACACCGTACTCGCCGGGTTCAGGCAGGCTCATCTCAAGGTTTGAGCATTCTTCCATTAAAAATTCATGGGGTAACTGAATTAGTATACCGGCGCCATCGCCGCTATCAGGGTCACAT
>Ga0302304_10001310_pt1 | contig 13025 bp, 9 predicted proteins | sample III_Palsa_E2_2_FD_198769 | JGI IMG/M metagenome (GOLD analysis project Ga0302304, IMG submission 198769) | Peat permafrost microbial communities from Stordalen Mire near Abisko, Sweden - III_Palsa_E2_2 | ecosystem: Environmental > Terrestrial > Soil > Palsa > Peat permafrost | place: Sweden...
CTTTTTCAGGGTAGACCTTACCACTGGCCGTGACTATTTCCGTGATATTTCGCCTGACGGCTTTTTCCGCCGACACCTTTATCCCTTCGTCCTTGCCCAGCACACCTGCCTTCTTCAGCACGACCAGCAGCAGGACGAGAATGATGACGCCTATAATGATCCGAAGTACTTGCTTATTCATGATTAGGTTATTCTTTTGATAATTTTATTCCCAGTCCTTTATAAAATTCCAGCACTTTCATCTTGAACACATAATCGAACTGAGAGGAAAGCAGGTTGATCTTTGCATTGAAAAAGTTGTTCTGGTTAGTCAGCAGGTCGATGGTATTGAGCATGCCGACATTATATCTTTTCTGGGCGTATTCGTAGCTCTTTTGCGTGGCGGCCAGGGTGATCTTATTGGCTTCGAATTTCTGCAGGGCCGTTATGGCCGCAGTATATGCCTGGTAGATATTCTGTTTGAGGGTCAGGTTGTCCTGGTCGCGCTGCAGTTCCTGGTTACGAAGATTGAGGCGGGACTTGGCATAGTTGGTCCGAAGGATCCCTTGGTTCAGGATGGGGATGCTGACGTTGACCCCTATTGACTGGGCAAAATAATTATTGATCTGCGTGAAATAGCCAGGGGCTTTGGTGTCTATTATTTTATATAGCTGATACGGGGTGGTCACCGGTGTACCGCTGCCGGCCACATGTCCGACTGTATCCGTAATAGTGGCGTAAGGTACCTCCGCTTGTCCGGGCGTATTATAATAATTCGAGCCCAGGTTGCCAAACAGACTGACAACAGGTAACATGGCCCCTTTCGTTGCCCGGACGGTCTGATGGGCCGATTGGATCTGCAGCAGATCCATTTTTTGCAGCGGCTGGTTGGCCAGGGCCAGCGAATAGACCGGCTCGGGCTGCAGGTCGGCCAGCGGCTCGATGGGAATCTCTTCTATGGGCGGCGTATCCACGTCGAAGGGGACGGAGGCGTCGAGATCCATATAGGCTTTGAGGGTTAGGATGGCCTGGATGGTGTTGCCTTTAGCCGTGATATAAGTACTGCTATCCTGCGCCACCTGGGATTCCAGTTCCGCGGCGTTGAGTTCCGGAAGGGTTCCGGCCCTTACCTGTTTGCGGGTCAATTCCAGCTGATTTTGGGAAAGGTGGAGTTGCAGCAGGGAGGCCGCCGTCGTCTGGTCGGCGAGCAGCACCTGTAAATAGGCATTGGCCACGTTGAGCGAAATATCGTTTTTCAGCTTATCGGTGTTGGCGAGGGTGGCCTGCCAGGCAAACCGGTTGGCGTCGATGGTCCGCTGGAGGTAGAAGCCATTGAAAAGCGTTACGCTGCTCTGGAGAGAAAGACTATTCTGGAAGGTCGTCTGGGTCTCCAGCGTATAGGTGGCCTGATTCTGGAAGCGCCCGGAGTTAATGCCGGCTGAAGAGCCGACGGTCAGGGTAGGGATCTGGGAGAGCTTACTTTGATCGAGGGTCAGTTTGGCGATACGAGCCTGCACATCGGCCTGCTTAACGGAGATATTATTGGCCACGGCGTATTGGACACACCGTGTCAGGTCCCAGTTGCCTTGCGCGTGGACGGTAGCCTGAACGGGAACGGTATCGTGTAGAGCACGGGCGGTATCCTGCGCATGAGAATCCTGTGCACGGGTGGTGAAGGGGAAAAGTGAGACAGGTAAGGTTAGCAGGAGCAGTAGTTTTTTCATACTCATGGGGCAAATTTAAAACAAATTTTTCCAGGGTTTTAGCCGGTCCTCACTTTACGGTGCCGAATCAGGAAATACAGGGTCAGAAAACCGGCAAAAATCAGGGCGCCATATACCGCCGAGCGCGGATCGCCCAGGATAATGCTGGTCACTACGCAAACATAAGCTAATATAAACACCAGCGGCACCAGCGGATAGAATTTCATCCGGTAGATATCTTTTTCTTCTCCCGTTTTCCGGCGCCGCATAATAAAGATGGTCGAGGCGGAGGTGATGAAGGCAATACTGTCGAGAAAAATAGTATAGTTGATGATCTTTTCTACCGTGCTGGTAAAGACCAGGGTGATAAGGATCACCGCGGAGAAGGCGGTCAGCGACCAGACGATCACCCCGCGACCGGCCGTCGTGGTCCGGAAAAGGGTGGGAAGGATGCCTTCATCACCCATGGCAAACATGACCCGGGGATTGCTTAAGAGGGCGACGTTGACATATGCCATGACCGATAGGAACATCAGGACCCGGAAAATATTGTCTCCTATGGGCCCGAACAGGTGGTCCATCAGAACGGCCCCGATAGAATCGGCATTCTTCAGGTGTTCGAAACCAATGACTTTGACATAGACGAAGTTGAGGGAAAGATAAAGCACTATGATCAGGGCGACGCCATAACCGATCCCACGGGGGATGATACGGCCCGGGTCGCGCACCTCGCCGCCGAAATTGATCGTCTGCTGGTATCCGCCATAGCTGAAGGATACGGCGACAAGCCCATATCCCAGGGCAGTCAGCCAGCCCGGATGGTCGCCGGTTTTGACGGGCAGAGCGGACAGGGAATGGACCGTCACGTTATGATGACCGAATAAGGAGGTCAGCAATAGCAGGATCAGCACGATCTTAAAAACAGTCAGGATATTCTGCACCCTGCTGCTCATTTTCAGCCCTAAGAGGTTGATAATATAAAATAAGATGATCCCGCCGGCCGTTACCAGCTGTTTGAAAATCTCGGGCGTGGGACCATCATAAAAAAACCGGCCGATATATTCCGAGCCGATGATACCAACGGCAGCGACGGAGCCTGCATTGGACACAAGCTCGACACAATTGATGGCAAAGCCCAGGGATGGATGATAACCATAGGAAAAGATCTTGTAATACCCCCCGGTAACCGGGTATCGGCTGCCGATCTCCGCATACGTGAGCGCACCGCATAAGGCTATTACGCCGCCGATCAGCCACGCGAGAAAAAAGAGAAAAGGAGTGCCGGCCCTTGCAGCTGCTACTACAGGGGTCCGAAAGATGCCCATGCCAATGACCAGGCTCACGACGATCATGGCGAGATCGAAGAGGTTTAGTTGTTTATTGCTCATGCTTTGGAATGGGGTTCAAACGGCAGGCGGTTCAATCGCAGACAGCTTTGTTTTTGAGTAGTTTGAAGATAATGATTATTCTGCTCTATCTTTGTTTTTTAGCCCAAAACCACACCCTCCGGATGAAGAAAATCACCTGGCTGCTGCTTCCCGCCATCTTTTATGGAACGATCATATCCGCACAGGAGACTCATACGCCTGTATTTCTGACTGATTCGTCCGATACGCGGCCACTGAACGAGGTGGTGGTGAAAGCCTATGAGCAAAACCGGCGGCTCACGGAGGTTGATGCTCCGGTAAGCCTTGTCACCAAGGCATCTCTCGACCGCTTTAGCAACCTTAGCATCTTATCGGCCATGAACGAAAATCCTGGCGTGAGGATGGAAGAACGTTCGCCCGGCAGTTACCGGTTGAACATCAGGGGTAGTTCGATACGGTCTCCTTTTGGCGTGAGGGATGTCAAAATTTATTATAACGAGATCCCACTGACGGACCCTGGCGGCAATACGTACCTCAACGAACTCGGCTTCTACAATTTTCAGTCGATGGAAGTCATCAAAGGTACGGCCGGCAGCTTATATGGGGCAGGCATCGGGGGTGCGGTGCTGATCAACAGCATGCCCTCCGTTTGGAAAAAAAGCGCCAGCATAGATTACACGGGGGGCAGTTATAATACCAACAGCACGAATATCATGCTCCACCTGGGCGACGGCGATCACCGCACCAGCATAGCCTTCGATCACCAGACCAGTGACGGCTATCGTCAGCAGACGCAGATGCGGCGGGATGTCGGCAGTTGGGAAACATTGCTGAAACCCAGCGACAAACAAACGATCCATGCCTATATGCTGTATAGCGACCTGTACTATCAAACGCCCGGCGGTCTGACCGAGGCGGAATACAATACCGATCCAAAGATGGCGCGGCCGCCGGTAGGCACTTCTCCGGGCGCGGTGCAGGCGCAGGCAGCCATCTTTCAAAAAAACTTTACAGCCGGGTTCAGCAACACTTATCATTTTGACGAGCACTGGCAGAATACCACAGCCGTATACGGAGCATATACGGACTTTACCAATCCCGGCATCAGGGTCTATGAATACAGGCAGGAGCCTCATTTCGGCGGCCGCACCGTCTTCCAGTACAAAACCTGGCTCGGGGCCTCCCTCCTGCAGGTCAATGCCGGCGCCGAGGCACAGAAAGGGTTTTTCGAAACCCGCGATTTCGGTAACAAAAACGGTACACCGGCCGGCCTTCAGCTGGATGACAAGCTGAACAACTGGACCTATATGGCTTTCGCCCAGGCCGATCTGAAACTGCCTGACGGCTGGACGATAACCGGGGGCGCCAGCTTTAACGTCAATGCACTGAATATTACGCAATTCAACGTGACGCCTCCCGTCACCACCCCTATCCGCTTTAATAATAAAGTCGCGCCCCGTATCGCCCTGCTAAAAACGATCCTGCCGGACGTTAGCGTCTATGCCAGCGCCAGCCGCGGGTTTTCCACCCCGACGGTGCAGGAACTGGAAAAGAGCACCGGCGTCGTCGGCCCTCCCCTTCAGCCGGAAAATGGTATCGATTATGAACTCGGTGCAAGGGGCAGCTTTCTGCATGACCGGCTGTTCATCGATATCGATGGATTCGTCTTCCATATCAAAAATGCCATCGTCCAGCGTATTGACTCTAACGGCATCAGCTATTCCGTCAATGCGGGCGGGACGAATCAACATGGTCTGGAAACCTATGTCTCTTACCGACTGGTCGATCAGGCAAACGGCTTATTTACCAACGTACGGGTATTCATCAGCCACGCCTGGCATGATTTCCACTATGCAACTTTCACCCAGGACACGTCGAATTTCTCCGGGCATCACCTGCCCAGCGTAGCACCGCAAACGATCGTCAGCGGATTGGACGCCACATTGAAAATAGGGTTCTATGCCAATGTCACCTATACTTATACGGCTAAGATCCCGCTGAATGACGCGAATACCTTCTTTTCGGGGTCATACGATCTGCTGGGTAGTAGGATTGGCTGGCGGAAGATCCTCTCAAAAAAATTGCGACTGGACATCTACACCGGGATCGACAATGCCTTCAATATAAAATATTCCTTAGGTGATGATTTCAATGCGGCACTGAACCGATTCTATAATGCCGCCCCGGGAAGGAATTATTTTGCAGGGGTGTCGTTCAACTGGTCCTTCCTATAATCATTTCACGACTTTGAAAGCGACCTGGTAAAAATTATTCACCGCTCCGATCACCTCGTATTTAATGTAATAGCTCCTGATAAAATCATTCCAGGCAGCAAATTCGTGATTAGGGATATTAAATTCATCGAAGAGCACGATATCTCCTTCCCGGAGGTATGGTGCCATGCTTGTCAATGCAAAGAGGGTAGAAGAATAAAGGTCCGCGTCCATGTGAAGGACCCTGGTGACCGCCGGGTTGTCTGTATTGCGGCTATAGTCGCGAAGAAATTTGTACAAGGTATCCTGAAACAACCCTTTAATGAATGTTCCCCGGGCATCGTCCATAAAGGGGATATCAAAACTGAACGCCCCTTTCTTAAAGAAGTGCCAGTCTTCAGGCAAGCCTTCGAAAGTATCAAACCCATAAAACAGGGATTCAGGATGGTGGTTGGCTTTTACCCACCAGGCGAAAGAAGTACCTCCTGCAACACCAAATTCGAGATAGTGGATGGGTTTTTGATCCAACCCCTGCGTCTTAATGACGTATTCATGTAAATTGACGCGGTTGGCATAAGCCCGGAAGGGTTTATAAAAGTCGGAAAAGGGAACTTTTCGGTTATTCCGATTGATCCAGGAGGTGAGGAGAGAAAAATTAAGCAGGAATTTGAAGGCGAAACGAAAGGGCACGAAAAGAATCCCAATTCGGGAAACAAGTAATAAATCCTTTATGAATGAATTGCTTTTCCGGATAAAACTCATAGATATTAAAATTATCTAAATGTCTAAATACAAGGCGTGCAAAGGTACCGAAAATTACGTTTAATTAATTTGCAGGGGCAGAAATTTCTCGCTACTTTGGGTGCCGTTAACCCCTTTATTTGTATCAGTTTAGTAAACCTAATCAACCATTTATGAAATTAAATAACCTATCCGTAGGAATATTATTGGCTGGCATGTCTGCCATGTGTAGTTGCCAAAAAAACGTTTCTATTATCCCCCCGGCGCCTACCGTTAATGCCGGATCTTCACAAACCATCACTTTACCTACAAGCTCCGTAACCCTGACGGGAAGCGCGTATGATTCCTCCAGCAAGATCGTTGCATATCTGTGGAGTGAGGTTTCAGGCCCCAATGTTCCGGTCATTGCCGATGAAGGTTCTGCCTCCACCAATGTATCAGGTCTTGTGGCAGGTACTTACGTGTTTCAGTTAATGGCCACTGATCTTCTGGGTGCAACTGGTGTGGATACAGTTTCCGTCACCGTATCAGCCGGCTTAACCACTCTTGTTCTTAATACGACGTTCCCCGAGATCAGCACGTGGCCTTTTGAACTGATGATAATCGCCAACACGGCAAGTCCGGCCGGTAACGATGAATCTCCTGAATTGCTGGCTGAAACCTGGACGGTTAATGGTATCGAAGTGTACGGCAGGTCCTATTTTGAATTCAATATGACTTCCATACCGGCCAATACGACTGTCAAGTCGGCCACCCTGTATCTCTTTTCAGACACCCTGCCTAAAAACGGCAATCTGGTTGACGCCAACTATGGTTCTACCAATGACTTCTGGATCCAGCGTGTCGCCGGAGGCTGGTCCCCGACCACTACCAACTTTAACAATCAGCCTGCATGGGATACAGCCGGTGAGGTGCATGTTCCGCAGACGAGCCAGAATTTCCTTAACCTGAGCCTGAACGTTACGACCATGGTCAACAACATGATCGTCAACGGCAACAATGGCTTTGTCATGAGGCTCAATACCGAGCAGATATATAATTCGAGGATCTTCTGCTCCTCCAATTATTCGGATTCTACAAGGCATCCGTACCTGGTCGTTACCTATTAACCGATCATTGCATTTTATATAATAAATCAGCGGCCCTAACGGACCGCTGATTTTTTTTCGGCTATTTTTGTGCTGATTGACCGAAAATCTATACGTATGTCCAAAATCAGCCGACTTCTCTTCTCCTTCTTTGTCGTGATCATCACATTGCTACCCATATTGGGTTGCCACCAGCGGGTAGGTAGCAAGGAGCCGGGCACACCGGCGCCAGGCGAAGTTCGTCCGGACAGGTCCATCGTCAAATATGCGCATGGTTTCACCATCGATTATTTCGATCATTATAAGGAAGTAAAGATCCTGAACCGTTCAGGCGGAAGAATGGATACGCTGGATTACCTGCTGGTGCCGCAAGGAATGGCTGTTCCGGCAGGTCATCCTACCGCACAGGTCATCTCTACCCCGGTGCAGTCGCTGATCGTCATGTCCTCCATGCATGTCGCACAATCGGATTTTGTCGGGGTGGCCGACCGGATCATCGGGTTGGGTAACGGGCATTATGTCAACTCGACCATCGTCCGAGAGGGGATACAATCAGGAAAGATCAAGCTGGTCGGAATGGATGCCAACTTGAATAACGAGCAGGTAATTACCCTGCATCCGGGCGTGCTGATGACGATGAGCAACCCGGAGTCGGCATTTGGCCAATACAAGACACTAATCAATGCAGGGATACCTGTCCTCCCCAATGCGGAATGGCTGGAAACGACGCCCCTGGGCCGGGCCGAATGGGTCAAACTGGTCGGGGTGCTAACTGACAGGGAAGCATTCGTGAACAAGAAATTCGACAGTGTGGAACAAGCTTATCGAAAAATCGCCGCGCTCGGCAGCGGGGCCGCTGTTAAGCCTTCGGTGATCATCGGGATGCCCTTTAAAGGGACCTGGTACACGCCGGCGGGGGAAAGTTATATGGCCCAATTCCTGCGGGATGCAGGCGCTGACTATCATTGGTCGGACACTAAGGGAACCGGCAGCCTGGCGCTAACCTTCGAATCAGTGGCGCCCATCGCCCTGACGGCTGATTATTGGCTGAATGTCGGCTATGCCGATTCAAAAAACGACATCCTTTCCAAAGACCCCCGTTACAGCACCTTTCACGCCTTTCAAACGGGCGCGATCTACAACTACAACCGGCGGGTAAATGACCTGGGGTCCAATGACTACTGGGAATCCGGCGCCGTCAACCCCCAGCAGGTGCTGGCAGATATAATCCGTATCCTTCATCCCGGGTTATTGCCTGCCGATTCACTGTATTATTACAAACAAATCAAATGACAGAAAGCCCGATACAGAAGATCCGTTTGATGGGGCTGCTGTTGCTGGTGCTGCTGGTCTTTTTGCTGGACCTGTCGATGGGTACGCTGAAGATACCGGTCAGCGAAATCGTCAAGGTTTTTTTTTCACCCAAGACGGCCAACCCTACCTGGCATTTCATCATCGCGCAGATCAGGCTGCCCAAGGCCTGCGCCGCCGTGCTGGCGGGTTGCGCGTTGTCCGTCGGCGGACTACAGATGCAGACCTTGTTTCGCAACCCGCTGGCCGATCCTGCCATCCTGGGGATTACCGCCGGGGCTGGGCTGGGTGTCGCAGCAGTGATGCTGACGGGCGGCAGCATGGCCACCCTGTATGCCATCAAGGAGCTGGGCGTATCCGGCAGCTGGCTGATCATTGCCGCGGCCTGCCTGAGCGCTGGCGCCGTCATGCTGCTGGTGCTGACACTGTCCCGGCAGTTAAAGGACAACGTCCTGATGCTGATCATCGGGATCATGATTGGCAGTATTACGCTGGCCCTCACCAGTATCTGGCAATATTTCAGCGATCCGGAACAGGTCAAGGAATATTTGCTATGGACCTTCGGCTCACTGGGAGGGGTAACCGGCGCGCAATTGTCAATCCTGTCGGGAGTCGTTGCCGCCGGGCTGATCGTCGCCTTTCTTTCTTCCAAAATGCTGGATGCGTTGTTATTGGGTGAGCATTACGCCCGCAGTATGGGATTGACCACGCGCAGGGCCCGTGTCATCATCATCTGCAGCACGAGCCTGCTGGCAGGCAGCATCACCGCTTTTTGCGGCCCCATCGGATTTATCGGCATTGCGGTTCCGCATATCGCCCGCACGATATTCAATACGGCCAGTCACCGCATCCTCATTCCGGCCTGCTGCCTGATCGGGACTATATTGCTATTACTGTGTGACATAGTTGCACAGCTGCCAGGCAGCCAGAGCGTATTGCCTATCAATATCATCACTTCCCTGGTAGGGTCCCCGGTCGTCATTGTACTTCTTCTCCGCAGGAAAAATCTAAACTCGTGGTAATGGCCAGCGATCAAGTCTTATTACGAACCAGCGGCCTGCAGACGGGCTATCACTCCGGTGGGAAAAGGATTGTCGTGTCAGGTGAACTACCTGAATTGGAATTACAGCCGGGCCGGCTGGTCTGCCTACTGGGCCCCAATGGATCGGGTAAATCAACCTTATTGCGCACCCTGGCCGGTCTGCAGCCGGCGCTGAACGGCACGATCGATGTCCCAGGTGTCGAATCGCACAAGCCTGCGGAGCTGGCCAGGAAGATCAGCCTCGTGCTGACAGACCGGGTACGCGGTAACAACCTGACGGTACAATCCCTGATCGAATTGGGGAGATATCCCTATACCGGCTGGCTGGGAGTGCTGGACGAAGCGGATAAAGCTGCTGTAGAATGGGCCATCGGAGCGGCAGGTATTGGCGCGTTACGGGACCGGAAGGCACATACGCTGAGCGACGGGGAAAGCCAGAAGATGATGCTTGCCCGTGCCCTGGCGCAGGATACGCCGATACTGATGCTGGATGAACCGACAGCTCACCTTGACCTGCCCAGCCGGATCAAGCTGATGCGGTTACTGCATCGATTGGCAGGACAGACGCGCAAAGCGATACTGTTATCCACCCACGAACTGGACCTGGCATTGCAGGTGGCAGATACCGTCTGGTTGCTGGAGGCCGGTGGCCGTCTGCACCAGGGGGCGCCGGAAGACCTCGTACTAAATGGCGTTTTCGAAGCCGCTTTTGCGGAAGAGGATATCGTTTTCAATAAAGAAGCCGGCGTCTTCGTCATTCATGCCGCGCCTGGCAAGCCGGTCCTGCTGACCGGCGTGGGTATCTCCTTCTTCTGGACCGAAAGGGCTTTACGCCGGGCAGGTTTTACCGTTGCCGCGACGACCGGCGCGACGCCCGTGCTTTATCATATCCGCATTACCGATCATCCGACCCATACATCCTGGCTGCTGGACAACGAAGGGGTGAGCCGGGAATACCACTCCATCGCGGAATTGTTGCAGGCAATAAGGTAGAATGTCTATCTTCGCGCCGAATTCGGTTGACGACACATCGTCATTAAAAGGGAAGTCCGGTGTAAATCCGGCGCTATCCCCGTAGCTGTAAGTGCTGTCCTGTCCTGTGCGCATCCTGTGGATGCCACTGTTCGGGAAACGACCGGTAACTCTTCAAGCCACTGTCCGCCACTGCGGATGGGAAGGTCAACCGGGTCTCGCACAAGCCAGAAGACCTGCCCGATTCATCACCATTTTTATTAACAGCTTTCGGGAGAAAAGCAAAAAAATTAAACTGCAATGATCAGCAAACATTGGGCATTCCTATTGCTGTCGGTTACCGGCAGCGCTTCCGCTTTCGCACAAACAACCAAAGACAGCACCGGCAAACAACTGGACCAGGTGATCATCACCGCCACCAAATATCCGGTCAAGCAGAGCCAGACAGGAAAAGTGGTGATCGTCATCACGCACGAAGAAATTGAAAAGAGTGTCGGCAAACCGCTGGGCGAGCTGTTAGGCGAGCAGGCCGGCATCATCGTTAGCGGCAGCCTCAACAATCCCGGAACGAACCAGAGCGTCTTCATCCGCGGGGCAGGCTCCGGCCGGGCGCTGATACTGATTGACGGCATACCCATCAGCGATCCGACAGCAACGGACAACAGTTTCGATATCAATCTCATCCCCGTTACTATGATTGATCGTATCGAGATCTCCAAGGGTGCCCAGTCTACCTTGTACGGGTCGGACGCCATTGCCGGGGTGATCAATATCATTACCATCAAGTCCGACGTGAAGGCACCCTTTAACGTCAAAGCCAGCGGATCCGGCGGCAACTACAGGACATATAACGCCAATGCACAGGTCTTCGGAAAGGTCGCCGACCAACTGACCTATAATGTCCGCTATAACCACGACCATTCCGGCGGCTTCCCTACCGCTACCGATACTTTCAAAACCGCCTCCTCTCCGGCGCCCTTCCAGAACGACGGATTTAAGAGTGACCTGGTAGCCGGCAATCTTGGATGGAATGCCACTAGTGCGCTGGCTATCAAAGGCTTTTTTCAATACAGCCAGTATAAGGCAGATATCGATGCCGGGGCTTTCACTCCGGCCGTAGGTTATACCAGCACTACCAAAAGCCTGTTGGCAGGCGGAGGTTTTACTTATAAACTGTCCAACACGACCATCACCGGTAATTACCGCTACAATACTTCCGATCTGCACTTGCTGGAGGACAGTGTCTATGGTCAGTACTATTATTCCGATCATTATGTCGGCACCTCTCAATATGTGGAAATGTTCGCCAGTACAAACCTGGGCTATGGCTTTACACTGTTGAACGGCGCCGATTACCGGTATGCCGCCATGCATGAAGCCGGCACCTACGGCGACTTCAAGGACACCTCAGTCAGCCAGACTTCCATGTACAGCTCCCTGTTGTATAGCGGCAAGTCCGGACTGAGCGCCGAACTCGGCGGCAGGTTGAATACAGACTCCCGCTACGGCAGCAACTATACCTATACTTTTAATCCTGCATGGCTGATTGACCACAACTGGAAGATATATGGCAGCATCGCCACGGCGTTCAAGGCCCCCACCCTGTACCAGTTGTATTCTCCCTATGGCGATCCTTCCCTTCTGCCCGAGACGTCGAAGAGCTATGAAGGAGGTATACAGTTCAATGACAACTTGCTTAATACCCGCGCTACTTATTTTCACCGGAATACGAAAAATGGGATCGATTATAACTTTTTCACCAACCTCTATTATAACTACGATGAGGAATGGGGCAACGGGATCGAGTGGGAAGGCAGCATAAAGTTCGCGAAGATCTGGTCGCTGTCAGCCAACTATACCTGGACAAAAATGAAACAGCAGACGCAGAGCCATGTATCCTACGACGATACGACCTACAACTATGCCCTGCGGGTACCTGAGCATACGGTAAATATCACTCTCGGCGTGCGGCCGGTCCCTGCACTTTACCTCAGTCTCACCAGCCATTATGAAAGCAAACGCTATGATATCGGGGGATATGACGCCAACTACAATCCCTTGCCTGATGTCGTGCTGAAACCGTTTGCTATTGTGAACGGCTATGTGGAATACAAGGTGGTCAGCCATCTGAAGATCTTCGTTGAAGCCAGGAATATCTTCGACAAGAAATTTGTCACCGTTTACGGATTTAATTCCATCCCCGCGATGTTCACGGCAGGCGCGACGGTCGAATTTTAAGTACCTTAGGTCTATGTCCAAATTGATCTATATTACCGGGGGTGCCCGCAGCGGGAAGAGCCGGTATGCCCAGGAGCTGGCCTTGCGGTACAGCGACCATCCCGTTTATGTCGCTACGGCGCGGGTATGGGATGAGGAATTCCGCCAACGGATCGATCGTCACCGGCGGGAACGGGACGAACGCTGGACCTCGGTGGAAGAGGAAAAACAGCTTAGCCGGTTGCCGTTGGATGGGCGGGTTGCAGTCATCGATTGTGTGACGCTCTGGATCACGAACTTCTTTTCAGATTCGCATGCCGATATCGATGCCTGCCTCGCGGCCTGCCGCCAGGAGATCGACGCGCTGGCCATGAGGGACGCCACCCTTATCC
>Ga0302304_10001314_pt1 | contig 13018 bp, 8 predicted proteins | sample III_Palsa_E2_2_FD_198769 | JGI IMG/M metagenome (GOLD analysis project Ga0302304, IMG submission 198769) | Peat permafrost microbial communities from Stordalen Mire near Abisko, Sweden - III_Palsa_E2_2 | ecosystem: Environmental > Terrestrial > Soil > Palsa > Peat permafrost | place: Sweden...
CCAAAGGGAAATCGAAGTTGATCGTCTCGGCGACGATGCGGCGAAGTTCTTCTTCGGTCAGCGTGTCGCCGACATAGGGAGAGATCACGCGGAAGGCGATCTCTTCGCGGGAATATTGGCCGATGTTGTCGATGAATTCCTTTGGCAGAGTAGGAATGCATTCGGGAAAATAGAGCCCTTTATCGGGGGCTTGGCCGCGGATGGTGGCTTCTTTGAAGGTTACGCGGGTAACGGGGTTGTTGAGGCTATAATATAACATACATGTGCGCTTGGGTGATGAATAACTGTGGGGCCGGTCAGGCGATGACAGGCAGCGATCAGGTGATGACTTTTACTCCTTGCTGGTTGATGGTTGTTACATAGGTATGATGGTCGAGGCCGATCCGTTGGTAGATATTTTTCATGATGTCTTCCACTGCGAGGGCCGTTGTCTTGTCTTTGCTGAGCATGAAGATGGAAGGTCCGGAGCCGGAGATGCCGCCGCCGAGGGCGCCGGCTTCTTTGCAGCATTGTTTGACCGCGTCGAATCCGGGGATCAGCATGCTGCGGACGGGTTCGATGATGACATCTTCGAGGGAACGGCCGATGAGGTCAAGGTCCTGTTGGATAAACCCGGCTACCAGTCCGGCGATATTGCCCCATTGGCGGATGGCGTCTTTGAGCAGTACATGCCGCCGTAGTATCTGCCGGGCGTCGGAGGTCCGCACTTCGATCTGGGGGTGCACGACGGTGACGTGCAGCGCGGGGGCTGCGATCGGGACGATATCAAGGGGGAATATGGAGCGGATGAGGGTAACGCCACCGTAGATGCAGGGGGCGATATTGTCGGCATGTTTGACGCCTGAGGCGACTTTTTCGCCGAATAGGGCGAAGCGGACGAGGTCTTCTTTGCTATAGATGTTTCCGAGCAGGTGATTGGCTGCGACTACTGCGCCCGCGGCGCTGGCGGCGCTGGAGCCGATGCCGCTGCCGGGCTTTATTTTTTTGGTGATGGAGACTTCGAAGCCGATGGGGCGATTGAGGCGTGGGCCTGTGCTTGCCGCGGAATTGCCATTTAGTTCTGCCAGCATTTCGAGCAGCGGGGCGCCGGCGGTGTTTTGTGCCGGGTCGGAGGGCAGGGGGAATCCGTCTTTACTGGTGATGATAATCTTTGGTTCATCGAGTAGGCGGACTTCCATGATGTCGAAGGGAGCATCGAGCGCCATGCCGAGGATATCGAACCCGCAGACGAGATTGGCGACGGTGCCGGGGCATTGGACGGTGACCTGGCTGCCGACGGGTTTGGGGCTGCTGCCGGGACGACTGCTATCGGCGGGCTGGGTGCTGTTGTCGGGCGGTTGGGCGCTGCTGTGGGTTGCTTTGTTCATGATTACGAATTAATGATGCGTAAAATGTCCGCGAATACGCCCGAGGCGGTGACTTCCGCTCCGGCTCCGGCCCCCTTGACGACGAGTGGCTGTTCGCTATAGCGATCGGTGTAGAACAGTACTACGTTGTCCTTTCCGTAGAGGTGGTAGAGATCCTGTTCGGGGCCGATGTGCTGCAGGCCGACGCTGGCAATGCCATTGTCGTACTGTGCGACAAATTTCAGCTTTTTTCCTTTGGCAGCAGCGGCCTGGTATAATTGTTTGAAATGATCTTCTTCCTTTATCATGGCCGCATAAAAATCTTCGACGCTGCCCTGCATGCAGGAAGCGGGGAGGAAGGAATGATTGGCGATATCGTCCATCTCCATCCGTGAGCCTGCTTCGCGGGCAAGGATCATGATCTTGCGCATGACGTCTGTGCCGCTGAGGTCGAGGCGGGGGTCCGGTTCGGTATATCCTTCTTCTTGTGCCTGGCGGACGACGTCGGAAAAGGGTTTTTCGCCGTTATAGTGATTGAAAACGAAATTCAGTGTTCCGCTGAGTACTGCCTCGATCCGACGTACCGTATCACCGCTGCGGAGCAGGTCGTTGAGGGTGCCGATGACGGGCAGACCGGCCCCGACGTTGGTCTCGAAGAGGAAACGGGCGTTGTATTCCCGGGCGAGGTCTTTGAGCTGGCGGTAGTTGTTGTAGGGAGAAGAGCAGGCAATTTTATTGCAGGCCACGACGGAGATGCTTTTCTGCAGCAGGGAGGCATAACAGGTAGCCACATCCTGATTGGCAGTCACGTCTGCGAAGACGGAGTTGCGAAGGTTACGGGCGGTGATACCGGCTACCCATTCGTCGAGGTCCATGGGGCTGCCCAGATCGAGGCGTGCGCGCCAGTGGGCGAGGTCGATGCCTTCATTGTCGAAGATCATTTTCCGGCTGTTGGCGAGCCCGACGACCCTGACCTGGATGCGAAGCTGTTGCTGCAGCCAGTCCTGTTGTTTTTGCAACTGATCGATGAGGCGACGGCCGACGTTGCCGGCCCCGGTGATGAACAGGTTGAGCTGGCGGTAGGAGGCTTCGAAGAATTCCTCATGCAGTACGTTGATCGCCTTTTTCACGTCGCCTGCCGCGATGACGGCCGTGATATTTCTTTCCGAAGAGCCCTGGGCGATGGCCCGGACATTGACGCCATTGCGCCCCAGCGCGCCGAACATTTTGCCGCTGACGCCGGGGTGGCTCTTCATCTGTTCGCCTACGAGTGCGATGACCGAAAGACCGGTTTCGATTACCAGCGGGTCCACTGTACCGGCCGTGATCTCGGGGCTGAAGGCGTTGTCGACGGCTGCCTTGGCGATGGCGGCATTGGATTCGTCTACGCCGACACAAATAGAATGTTCGGAGGAGCCCTGGGTGATGAGGATCACGTTGATCTGTTGACCAGAGAGCGCCTCGAAAAGCCGTTTAGAGAAGCCGGGGATGCCGACCATTCCGCTGCCTTCGAGGCTGAGCAGGGCGATGCGGGGAATGCTGGAGATGCCGCGGATGCTATTGCCATTAGGGGTGGCGGCCACTTCGATGACGGTGCCGGGGTCGGATGGTGCAAAGGTGTTCTTGATCCAGACAGGGATATTCTTCTTCATGACGGGCTGGATGGTAGGCGGGTAGATCACTTTAGCGCCGAAATGGGATAGTTCCATGGCTTCCTGGTAAGAGATATGGGGGATGAGCTTGACATTGGAAACGAGTCGGGGGTCGGCGGTCATCATACCCGAAACGTCTGTCCAGATCTCGACGAGGGTGGCGTCGACGGCTGCGGCGAAGATGGCGGCGGTATAGTCAGAGCCGCCACGGCCGAGAGTAGTCGTGATGCCCTTGTCATTGGCGGCGATGAAGCCGGGAAAGATAAAGAGCGGGGACGTGGAACCGTCGATAAATTCTTTGATCTGCCGGTTGGTACAGGGAAAATCGACGGCACCATGGCCGAAGTGCGAATCGGTGGTGATGAGATCGCGCGAGTCTTTCCAGGTGTGGTCGATGTCGAGGGCGGCGAAGCGGGCGGCAACGATGAGGGAGGATAACAGTTCTCCATAGCTGACGACCTTGTCCTGGGTTCGGGCGGACAGTTCCCCGAGGAGGAAGATGCCGCTGCAGATATCTTCTATTTCGTTGCAACGGGTCTTGACAATGCTGAGGGTGCCGGATTGCCGGGTCAGAGGCAGGAGAGATCTGACTGTTTCGAGGTGACGATGTTCGATGACCTGCAATTTGTCCTTATACGACTCATCGCCGGCGGCGGCTGAGGCGGCGGCCTGGATGAGCATATCCGTGATGCCTCCGAGCGCAGATACTACGAGGATGGTACTGTCTTTTGTCTGTGCTGAGCGAACGAGGTTGATGACCTTATCTATATTTTCTGCGTTGGCTACGGAGGAACCGCCGAATTTTAAAACCTGCATGAATTGGTTAATTTTTTATCAATGAAAAAGCTGGTCTTTTGAGAAAGCAGCTTGAGTAAAGCCCGGGGGGTGATATGGAAATTGACAACCCTTAACGGGTTGTAATGGAGATAATAGTCGTAAATTCGACGGCTGATGTGGAGGGACCGATATGGTGATTGACTATCACGCCCCTAAGGTAGGAGAAATGAATGTAAAAACAAAAAATTGCCTATTTCCTGAGTGAAATAAAGTAGTTTTGCCTTTGTTTTTGATAATTTACTGCAAATGGGCCTCATTTGTTGAATAGTATTAAACCTGAACCGCCGGGCGGTTCGACTGAAAATAACTCGTTATGAATTATCAACCATCCCAGGGGTTGCAGCAATTCAAGAACCTGGTCGGCATTAAATTCCAGTTATACAATAGTCTTTTTACCTCTCTTCCTTTTCATCGTATCGAGAAAACGGGCATCCTGTTATCGTTACTACTGACGGTATGTGAGGAAGGGTATATGAAGAAGCAGAGCCCGGAAGACATCCTGGAGGATTTTTTCCGGCGGCATACGTCGCTGGCGAGTGAGCGGGAGAAGGCGGATATCTTATTCCGCTTCGTTCAATATGTAGAGCGTCAGATTGTGTTGTTCGATGCGTTGGAAGATGCTGCATTCCGTCATGTCAATGACATGGGCGGGGCGGGGACGCTGAAGCACCTGATGTCGGAAGTGATACAGGGCAACAAGGAAGAGGAACTGACTGAGAAACTGCGGGACTATTCGGTGCGGATGGTGCTAACGGCGCATCCCACCCAGTTTTATCCGGGCGCGGTACTGGGCATCATCAACGATCTGTCAAGGGCGGTGATCGAGAACAATGCGGCGGAGATCAATCTGTATATGCAGCAATTGGGAAAGACGCCTTTCCTGAAGAAGCAGAAACCAACACCTTTTGACGAGGCGGTCAGCCTGATCTGGTACCTGGAGAATGTGTTTTATCATGCCGGTGGCAAGATCATTTCCGCGTTGCGGGACCAATTCCCTCATGCGCTGGACAAGAACAATGCGGTGATCAAGATGGGTTTCTGGCCTGGAGGGGACAGGGATGGCAATCCTTTTGTGAAGGCGGAGACGACGTTGAGGGTGGCGGAGGCTTTGCGCGGGGCCATCATCAAGTGTTATTACCTGGATGTGCGGCGACTGAAGCGGCGGCTGACGTTTAAGGGGGTGGACGTGCTGATAGCCGAGCTGGAACAAAAGCTCTACAACAATATTTTCATTCCGAACCAGATCACGGACCTGTCGAAAGAGGAAATATTGGACCAGCTGCAGCAGATCAGAGAAATCATTATTTACCAGCATAACAGCCTGTTCCTGCACCAGGTGGACAACCTGATCGGGAAGGTGATGATCTTCGGGCTGCATTTTGCCACACTGGATATCCGGCAGGAAAGTACAGTTCATGGGACTGTGCTGGCGGCTATTGCTGCTTCTGATGAGAAGCTGTTGCCTGCGAATTATGCTTCGTTGACGGCGGCAAAGAAAATAGAATTGCTGACAAGTGTGAGTGGTCAGACCGATCCGTCGAAGTATGAAGACCCGTTGGTGAAAGATACCCTTGAGACGATAGGGACGGTGCGGGCGATTCAGCAACTGAATGGAGAGGAGGGATGTAACCGTTATGTCATCAGCCAGTGCAGCAGTGCCTTGAATGTATTGGAGGTTATGGGGCTGTTCTTATTGGGAGGGTGGAGTGCGGCCCGGCTGCCGGTCGACATAGTGCCCCTGTTCGAGACCGTGGAGGACCTGCAGCATGCGGCGGGGGTGATGGAGGAGTTGTATCTCCATTCGGTGTACCGCAAGCATGTGCAACAGCGGGGAAATACGCAAACGATCATGCTGGGTTTTTCTGATGGAACGAAGGATGGGGGGTATCTGATGGCTAATTGGGGCATCTACAAGGCGAAGGAAGAACTGACGGAGATCTCTAGAAAATATGGAATCGACGTAGTGTTCTTTGACGGGCGGGGTGGCCCTCCTGCACGTGGAGGCGGAAAGACGCACCGGTTTTATGCTTCGATGGGGAAGAATATTGCCAACAAGCAAATACAGCTGACGATACAGGGCCAGACGGTGAGCAGCAACTTCGGGACTATCGACACGGCGCAGTTCAATATCGAGCAGTTGTTGCATGCGGGTATTTCCAATGACCTGTTCTCTTCCAAGGAAGTGACTTTGCAGACGGGTGAGGAGGCGTTATTGCAGACGCTGGCGGTGGACAGTTATAAGGCGTATACCACTTTGAAAGAGCATCCTTATTTCCTGCAATATCTCAATGAGGTGAGCCCGCTCAGGTTCTACAATGAGACGAATATAGCCAGCCGGCCTACGCGGCGTAAAAGCTCGGGACGGTTGGAGTTGAAAGACCTGCGGGCCATTCCTTATGTGGGGGCCTGGAGCCAGTTGAAGCAGAATGTGACTGGTTATTATGGCGTGGGTAAGGCGTTGCAGGAGATGGACAAGCGGGGGAAGTGGGGGGCGGTGAAGCATTTGTACGACAATTCGCTGTTTTTCCGGACGTTGCTGGATAACTGTGAGATGGCGATGAAAAAATGTTTTTTTCCGTTGACAGAGCATTTTTCGCGGCACCCGGTCTATGGGGAGATCTGGACGATGATCTATGATGAGTTCGAGCTGACGAAGAAATACATACTTAAGCTGTCGGGTAAGACCGAGCTGATGGGTGATTATCCGGTAGAGCAGTTGTCTATACAGATGCGGGAGCGGATTGTGCTGCCGCTGAGCACGATACAGCAGTATGCGCTGACGAAGTTCCAGGCAATAGAGAAGAGCGGCGATAATAAGCCGATGAAGGAGGTGTATGAGCGGTTGATCATGCGGAGTTCATTTGGGATTATCAATGCGGCGAGGAATTCGGCGTAAGCGGCCGGAGGTCGCCGAAGGCGATCCCGGTGGAGGGGCGTAGGGCCAGGGCGCCATTCACTCACAGATCAACAAGTTCTGCGAGAAAACTCTCGATACGGTCGTCTGCCGATTCTTCCCAATCTGTATCATCATGGAATGATCGAAGGTGATTTTCTCCTTTACGGTGATGGTTGTGCCAATCCCAACGTCCAGCCTTTTCAAATATTGCAGAAACTCTGGGTTGCTATCTTTCACCCCGATCACTTTGTATGTTTTTCCAACGGTGGCTTCTTCGAGCATGAGCCTGCTGATCACCACCATTTCTCCGTTGGCCGAAGGTATCGGATCTCCGTGTGGATCGTATCGGGGGAAACCGAGAAATTTGTCCAATCTGTCTGCCAGGTCGGGAGACCGGATATGTTCCAATTGTTCTGCGATGTCATGTACCTGGTCCCATTCGTAGGCCAGCTTTTCCAGCAGAAATACTTCCCATAAGCGATGCCTTCGGATGACAGAAATGGCTATGACCTTTCCGGCAGAAGTCAGCCGTGCCCCTTTTGTCTTATCATACGCGATTAATTTTTTATCCACGAGCTTTTTCAGCATGTCGATGACAGACGCCGGATTATTCAACAGGGCTTTGGCGATGGCGGTGGGTGTTACTTTTTTAACACCCTGCTTATCAAGGTTATAAATGATCTTTAAATAATTTTCCTCTGAAAGTGTATGCATTTTTAATCGTCTTGCCTTAAAGGTAGAATAAATATTCGTTTTGATAATAATTAGGCTTGCCTAATTATTATTGTTTTGCTAGTACAGAAATAATCGTATGTTTGGCAAAACATTACGTTATATGCGTAGCTTAGTTTTAAGCATAATCATCATGGGACATTGGGCCTGTGTATATGGACAGGGGGATAGTTGCTGGAACTTCCATGTTCAGAACACGGAAATTGTGCAGGGAGATCCTGCTTTTCCAGCTACGTATTCAGGCCCGAACAGCCTGAACAGCAAGGGAGAGGTTCAGGAAACCGTTACGCTGGATTTGTATGCGGGCGCACGTTTATGGCGTGGCGCCGAGGCGCATATGGACTTTTTGATGTGGCAGGGTTTCGGGTTGAGTCAAACGTATGGGATAGAAGCATTCCCCAATGGGGACGCCTACAAAGCCGGGACCAGAGACCCCAACTATACATTTGCACATTTGTTTATCCGGCAAACCATCGGCCTGGGCGGCCCGCAGGAGGACCTGTCCGACGACCCCCTCACGTTGGCCGGCAAAGAGGACATTTCGCGGCTGACCTTCACCATCGGTCGGATGAGTCCTTTGGACATTTGTGATGGCAACACCTATGCGCATGACCCCCACACGCAGTTTTTGAATTGGGCGATGATGGGCAACCTCACGTGGGATTACGGACAGAACACTGTCGGGTACACCACCGGGGCTGCTGTGGAACTCAATCAGCCGAAATGGTCTTTGCGTTATGGATTTTTCCAAATGCCCCGCGACAAAAATGGCTTCACCGGGGACGATCAGTATCTTATGTGGCCCCGGCGCGGAGCTTATGGGCCATTTTGGCGCTCCTGGGCAATGATGGCGGAATTTGAACGCCGTTACAATGTCAACGCTCATCCGGGGACAATCAGGTTGCTGTCCTGGCTCGATGAAGCGAATTTCGCCAGCTACAAATTGGCGACTGCCATGCTGCAGGCTAATCCTCCGGATCTAAATACTGTCAGCCAGGGATCGGGAGTGACCATCCCGGATTCATCACGCGCTTTCCACCATAAATATGGCTTAGGGCTGAACTGGGAACAGGAGGTGGCGAAGAACATCGGTTTTTTCTCGCGCCTGGGCTGGACTCCAGGCCATTACGACACGTGGACGTTCACCGATGTAGATTGGACGGCATCGCTGGGGGTGAGCATCAAGGGTGAGGCGTGGCACAGGCCCGGCGACGATTGTGGCGTTGCCTTCATCGTGAGTGGCGCTTCGGCTGATAACCAGGCATTTCTGAAGGCAGGCGGCACAGACATGCTGGATGGCGACGGCAATTTGAACTATAGCCCGGAGAGAGTCATCGAAACTTATTACGATTTTAAAATCTGGAGAACTATTCATGCCGCGCTGGATTACCAGTTCGATACGAATCCTGCATTCAACCGTGATCGCGGCCCGGTATCCATTTTCGGAGCAAGACTTCATTGGGAAATTTGATTGCGCAATCTTAAATACATGATAGACTATGTCTGAATCAGCAAAAATAGTAGAAAGAGGACAGGGCATTAAAAAATGGATCTCTCCCAAAGGGTGGCGCAAAGAAAAGTCAGCTCATTCACTGCCGGAAGTGTTCTCTTCTATTCATGTACCCGCCGGTGGGACTTTTTGGAAAAAACTATTGGCTTTTTCCGGACCCGGCTTAATGGTAGCGGTAGGTTATATGGACCCGGGTAACTGGGCTACGGATATTGCCGGCGGCGCGCAGTTCGGATATACCCTGTTATCGGTCATCCTTATTTCTAATTTCTTTGCGATCATCCTGCAATACCTGGCTTTGAAGCTGGGAATAGCTACTGAACGGGATTTGGCGCAAGCCTGTCGCGACCACTACAGCCCGATGACCAGTTTTTGTTTGTGGATCTTGTGCGAAATAGCGATTGCGGCATGCGACCTGGCGGAAGTTATCGGGTCCGCCCTTGCCTTAAATCTCTTGTTCCACATACCCCTGACCTGGGGGGTCGCGGTGACGGCGTTGGATGTGCTGTTGATTCTTTTTTTTCAATACAAAGGATTTCGTTTAATCGAAAGTATAGTCGCTTCTCTCATTTTTGTGATCCTGGCCTGTTTTACTTATGAGATCCTGGCCTCTCATCCCGACTTCATTCCCATTATGAGCGGTCTTATCCCACGCCAGCAGGTTATCGCCAATCCATCGATGCTGTATATCGCTATAGGGATCCTGGGCGCTACTGTCATGCCGCATAACCTATACCTGCATTCAAGCATCGTACAAACACGCAATTATGAACGTAGCGAGTCAGGTAAGAAAATGGCTATAAAATTTGCGACTATTGACAGTACTGTCGCTTTATTATTTGCCTTTTTCATTAATGCGGCCATCCTGATAGTAGCCGGGGCTGCTTTTCACACGACAGGGCATCAAGGGGTAGCGGATATAATGGAAGCACATAAATTGTTGGCTCCATTGCTGGGCGCAACGATGGCCAGCACTCTATTCGCCATCGCTTTGCTGGCCTCCGGGCAGAACTCCACGCTGACCGGAACACTGGCCGGTCAGATCGTCATGGAAGGTTTTTTGCATATTCGTTTAAAACCCTGGCTGCGTAGATTGATCACCAGGGGCATTGCGATCATACCGGCTTTTATAGTAACGGTCATATATGGGGAAAAAGGGATTGCGAACCTTTTGCTGCTCAGCCAGGTGATCCTTTCCATGCAACTGAGCTTTGCAGTAATCCCTCTTATCTTGTTTACAAATAACCGCCACAAGATGGGAATATTTGCTAACAGGTGGTACATCCAGTGGGTAGCCTGGACAGTGGCGGCCATTATCCTTGTCTTAAACCTGTATCTCCTATACGATATACTTAAATAGCAAAAATGTGCTGACGGTGACCGCTGCGGAGCAGGAATATCTTACGATCCTGGCCGGGCGAAGGCACATCAGCATTTCGACTTCAGCACCTGCCGGACGTAGAGCGTATAGAGGTCCGAGGGCATATAGGACTGGACGATGCGCCATTCGACGGCGTTGCAGCGTGACATGATGGTCGAGAAGGAGAATACGAACACATTTTCAATGGCATTTTTTACCAGTACGTTTCCTTTATCGTAGAGCTTTTCTACGAGGGCCATGCATTGCTGTACCATTTTGAAGTTATGTTCAAGGGCCATCCTTTGCGTATAATCGGTCAGCACCTGGATAGATTTATAAATAGAGTTCTGGCCACCGTCGCGGGGGAGGTCATATTTTATCTGGGGCAGTTTGCCTGCAATGAGAGCGGGGACTTCGAGTGGAGTGAACAGATGAGTGAGCATATAGATGATTTGTGGAGGTGATATTGCCAAAGGGATGCCCGATTGCCGCCAGGGTTCGAAGGTTGGGTGGAAAGTGCTCAGGTTGAAGGGGTTGTGTCGGTTGGCATGGAGCCGCGGTGGGGAAAAGAGGTAGCGATGAGCCTACCGGAATGGGAGTAATTTTTCAAAACAGGAGGGTCTGAAGGGAGGGGTATAGTTGATTGCTATTGATAATCAAGCGGTTGCGGTTTTGTGTGAGTCTGGAATGAGCTTTGGCCTATATGGGCAGGAACAAAAAAACAAAATCATGGAAGAAGAACCTGAGGGTCATCGTACCCACGTTCGTATAGCCGGACTGGCTGATGTAAAGTATGTATACCCTATTTTGAGAGAGATGGAAGCTTCTGCCAAAGCCCGGGGAACGGGTATTGCGAGGCGTACACCTCAGTCTTTGTGTCAAAAAATTTATGAAGGCAAGGCTGTTATTGCGTTGGCTGATAACGGTGACTGGGCCGGATTTTCGTATATAGAGTCCTGGGGCGACGGGGACTTTGTGTCGAACAGCGGGTTGATTGTCAACCCGGCCTACCGTCATGGGGGTGTGGCCAGGGCCATCAAGGAGGAGATCTTCGGGTTAAGCCGGCGGAAATATCCCGGGGCGAAGATCTTCAGTATTACTACGGGCGCCGCGGTGATGAAGCTGAACAATGAGTTTGGTTTCCGGCCGGTGACGTATGCGGAGATTACGCAAGATGCGAAGTTTTGGGATCAGTGCCGGCATTGTGTGAACCATGCGGTGCTGTAATCGCAGGGAAGGCAGCGTTGCCTGTGTACGGCGATGTTGTTTAGCCCGGAGGGAGTTGAGGGGGCGGAGGGAGTTGAGGGGGCGGCCGGGGCCGAGCGACCGGAGAAGGCCGGTAGGTTGGGCGGGAAGCCTGTGATGGCGTAAATAAACAGGTGATGATTTTATATAATGCGACTGGCGTGGGCTGGTCGCATTTTTTTTGAGGTGCCGGGGCCGGTGGGAAATGTGGAGGTATTCGGGGGAGGGTGTTTAGGGGATGTGGGTGCTTAGGGGATGTGGGGGCGTTGAGGCGTGAGGTGGTGTTTGCCAAATTGGCAATTTCTTTTTCAAAACGGGGTGGCTGCTGTGAAGGCGTGGATGGGCCTGCCGGGGCCATGAAGTTAGCAAACCCTTAACAGTCCTGGGTTTTGGGTGTTGGGCTGCCCGGGGGACGAGGCTCTGGTATGTATTTGGACAATAAGCGGCATAAACTGTTTAGTTATGCTTAAGAAGATTGTAGTTTGTATTTGTACGTGCCTGGTTTTAATGAAAGGTTATAGTCAGGATTCCACGGCTGTGAAAGATTCCATGGTTGAAAGGCCTGCACCATCAAAAGGTTCCTTCGCGGCGAAAGAGCCTGCGAGTGAGCCCTTTGCCTTCGGGGATTTTTCCTGGCTGAACGGCACGACCAGGAAGACAACCCCTCCTTTGATAGACAATAAGTATTTCACGAGTGATGTGACGCTGGACCTCTACGCCACACATTCTTACAATAATCCGATCGACAATACGGTGGTAGGATCGACGGCGCTGGCGAGGAATAATGAACTTCAACTTTCCTTCCTGGGTTTTGGCGGTGATTTTCATGTGGACAATGTCCGGGGCAGGGTCATGATGCAATTCGGTACCCGGTCGACCGTTGTACCGCGCAATGACGGCAGCTCCTATAAGGGTCAGTATGACCTGCAGACTATCTATCGGTATATCAGTGAGGCGTATGCCGGTTATCACTGGGACGTGTGGCATGGGATCAACCTGGATGCAGGGATCTTCATGTCTTATATCGGTCTGTTCTCTTATAACAACTTCGAGAACTGGGGTTATCAGCCTTCCTATACTTCGGATAATACGCCCTGGTTCTTCAATGGGCTGAGGTTGCAGATGTTCCCAACGGATAAGTTGAAGGTCGAGTTGTGGCTGATCAACGGCTGGCAGAGTTACGGAATGTTCAATAATTCGCCAGGTGTTGGATATTCCATCTATTACCGGCCGAAAGAAAGAGTCGATTATGTTTTCAACTTCTATTACGGGAAGGATGATGAAGGGGCTCCCGGCCGGTATCGGATCCATAGTGATAACAGCTATGAGTACAGATATCTGAACCGGAAGCACGGATTTGTAACGAAGGCTGCTTTCTCGGTGACGGGTGATTTCGGGTTCGAAAATGGAGATGGTGTCACTCCTTTTGGTAAAGGGACG
>Ga0302304_10001326_pt1 | contig 12944 bp, 11 predicted proteins | sample III_Palsa_E2_2_FD_198769 | JGI IMG/M metagenome (GOLD analysis project Ga0302304, IMG submission 198769) | Peat permafrost microbial communities from Stordalen Mire near Abisko, Sweden - III_Palsa_E2_2 | ecosystem: Environmental > Terrestrial > Soil > Palsa > Peat permafrost | place: Sweden...
CGTCGCGAGCTATTCGAAGGGTGAGATGTTCCTCGAGCAGCTGGGCTATATTACCGGCGCCGAGGTCAGGGATAAGATCCTGCTGGAATACTACCGGCTCTGGCGCTTCAAGCATCCCAATGCCAGTGATTTTGTCCGTGTAGCCGAGAAGGTAAGCGGCATGCAACTGGACTGGTACAAGGAATACTGGGTCAGCACGACGAAGACGATCGATTACGGTATTGACAGCCTGTGGGAAGAAGGCGGAAAGGCGAAGATCCGGTTGAAAATGATCGGGTATATGCCGATGCCGATTGATGTAGAGCTACAATATAAAGATGGGAGTAAAGAGCTGGCGTATATTCCTCAATATTTCATGTTCGGGGAGAAGCCGGTGGAAGACCCTGCCATTCCCCGTACGACTTTTGAGGCCTGGAAATGGACGAGCCCCACCTATACCTTTGAGTTGAATCACCGGCTGACGGATATCAAGGTCGTCGAGATCGATCCGACGCAGCGGATGGCGGATGTGGACCGGAAGAACAACAAATTGGAATTGAACTGGTAAAATGGTCAGCGGACGATATGACGACACTAAACACGAGGGCCCGGTTCAACTGAACCGGGCCCTCGTGCCTTCTTCATTCCTGTAACATTTAGGATAAGGCGAAATGGGTAAATGGTACCTGATACAAACAGCCCGGGCAAAGATAAATGCCCACGCAAGGCGAAACAATACCACTAAGTGGTAGTTCCCAAGAAGGGACGTCAGATAGGGCAGCGGGTCGGATGGCACCCGGGGTAGGTAGGGTTTAGGAAGCAGGTCTGGGGTCACCAGAGTCGGTCCTGCCGGAGTTTTCAGGATTTAGCTAACGGCCATAGAATTTGTTGATAGCTTCGACGCGATTATTCACATGCATTTTTTCGTATATATGATAAACGTGTTTTCGAACGGTCTCCTGGCTGATGAATAGTCTGGCGGCAATTTCTTTATAGAGCATGCCTTGCGCGAGGAGTTGCAGAATTTCGTTCTCCCGATTGGATAGGATATTAATGGTCTTCGTAGTGGGTCCAGTGCCGGGGGCATCGGGCGATTTCACCTGGAAGGCATTCACTACTTTGCGGGCGATCTGGCTGCTCATGGGTGCACCGCCTTCGTGGAGTTCGCGGAGGGCATCGAGCAGTTTGGCGGGTGCAGTCTTTTTCAAGATGTAGCCATTAGCGCCGGCCTTCAACGCTTCAAAGATCTTCTCGTCCTCTTCATAGATCGTACACATCATAAAAAGGATCTCGGGATACAGGGGTTTCAAGTGCCGTACGCAATCGATCCCACTTTCACCATCCCCGAGGTTGATGTCCATCAGGACCACATCAGGTTTTGCAGCGGGGATCTTCATGAGGGCTTCCTCGGCGTCCGAAAAAGATCCTGCCAGTGTGTACCCCTCTGCCATCAAAATGATCTGTTCGAGGGCAGAGCGGATGTCCTTATTGTCATCTACAATGCAAACAGAGATAGTCATGAGACAAAGGTGGGGTGCTTAGGCGACAAAAAAATACCATTTTGTGGTAGTTTTTAGCACATGGCGCTGGTTTTTTAGCACGCGGGAGGCTAAAAGGGCATTTGGAGCAGGTATTTCTCGCGGAAGGAATCGAGGGGGAAGAGATCGTGAATCTCCATGATCCGGGGGCGGAGGCCGCTGGCGGAGATTTCTGCGGCGAGGTCGCCGCCTTTGAGGCAGATGAGGCCGGAGGGGGCAGTTGAGGGCTGTTCGGTGGGGGTGTCGGGGGCGAATGAAGACTGCGGGGTAGGGGTTTCGGAGACGGTGCGGGCTTTGGGCTTGCGGAGCAGCGGGCGGGCCCAGGTCCAGAGTGTTTCGAGGGGGGCGACGGCCCTGGAGACGGCGACGTCGAATTTCCGGCCCTTGATCTCTTCTGCGCGGCCGTATTGGGTGGTGACATTGGTCAGGCCTGCGGCTTCGGCGACAGCCTCTACTACCTTGATCTTTTTGCCGATGCTGTCTACGAGGTGAAACCGGGCTTCGGGGAAAAAGATGGCCAGGGGGATGCCGGGAAACCCACCGCCGGTACCGATATCGATGATGTCCATTCCGGGGGTGAATTCGAATGCGGCCGCGATAGCGAGGGAATGAAGGATATGCCGTTCATACAGGCTGCCGATATCCTTACGGGAGATCACATTGATCTTTGCGTTCCACTCTGTGTACAGGTCTTGCAGGGCGGCGAATTGCTGCAATTGCACCGGGGAAAAATCTGCGAAATACTGTAGCACTACTTCCAGTTCTGCCGGGGTTTTTTCCATATCGTAGAAGAAAAGATCAGGTAATACGCGAACATCCAGATGTCGAGCAGCCACCACCAGGGGAAGAGATCTTCTTCGCCGAGCCGGCGCATAGTCTTGTGAAAGATAAGTCCCTGCACGATCAGGCGAATGCCGTACAAGGACAATGCCACGCGCCAGTCGTAGAAGAGGCTGACGATGAGCAAGGGATAAAACAAAATATGCGATGTACTGTATAAGCCTAGCAGGAACTTGTGCCGGGGCTTATAGTATTTGGCTGTGGTATAATGGCGGGCTTTTTGCCGGAACCATTCCCCGAAATTCTTTTTAGGATCCGACAGGGTAAAGGTATCCTTGTCTATAACGATTGCTGTATTCGCCCTGGTGGCCACTTTGTTGATGAAGAGGTCGTCGTCTCCGCCGGGTACGTGATTGATGGCGGAAAAGCCTTTATTACGGAGAAAAACATCTTTTTTATAAGAAAGATTCCTGCCGACCCCCATATAGGGTTGGCCGGCCAGTGCATAAGACAGGTATTGCAGGGCGGTATGGAAGGTATCGAACCGGATGATCTTGTTGAGCACTCCGGGGGCCCGCTTATAGGCGCCATAGCCAAGTACTACTTCGATCCCCTTGTCATATCCATCCTGCATTTTCTGCATCCAGAATTCGCTGGCGGGGATGCAATCGGCATCGGTCAGCAGGACAATTTCATAACGGGCTTCTTTGATGCCCATGCTGAGCGGGTATTTCTTACCGGGAATGCCGATCGCTTCGTGTTCCAGGTTAACGATATGCAATCCTTTGAAGGTCTTTTTGAATTCATCCAGCAGGAAGCGCGTGTCGTCCTGGCTGTTATGATTGACGACGATGACTTCGTGTGTGCTGGGATAGGTCTGAACGAGAGCACCTGGCAGATGGGTGACGAGTCGGGCGGCTTCGTCGCGGGCGCAGATGATGACGCTGACGGGATGTTGCTGGGAATGCTGTTTTTCAGGGGTAGAATACCAGGCCAGCCTTCTGAAGAACCAACCATAGTAGAACAATTGTACCAGGGTGATCAAACAAAAAACAATAAAAAAGATTTCGAGCCAGGGGAAACTCCAATACAGTTTAGTCATAAGCGTGCTGTGCCGGGCGCCTGCCTATTCTGAGCCGGGCGGTACGAAAGTACAAATTTTCGGAGAAGGAGGTGCAAAAGACTGTATGGTAAGGGATTCCCCCGATAGAGTGAGGTGGAAGCCGATGAGCGGGCCGTGGCGCCTGAGGGAGAGGGAGTGTCGATGAATGAGTCGGACTGTCGGGTGAGGATGGGAGAAGGAAGCCTTTTCCGGGTGGCCGGTAAACCGTAATTTGCGCCGGAATATGGCAGCATTACGATTTGAACTGGAATTGACCAGCCCGCATTCGGCGGCGCGCGCGGGAAAGATCAGCACCGATCATGGAGAGATACTCACCCCGATCTTTATGCCTGTGGGTACGGTAGGCAGTGTAAAGGCCGTGTCGCAGCAGCAATTGAAGGAGGACGTGAAGGCTCAGATCATCCTGGGCAATACCTATCATCTATACCTGCGGCCTGGTCTGGAGGTGTTGGAGCAGGCGGGCGGGTTGCACCAACTGATGGGCTGGGACAGGCCGATACTAACGGATAGTGGTGGTTATCAGGTGTTCTCCCTGTCGGGCACGAGGAAGATCCAGGAGGAGGGAGTGGTGTTCCAGTCTCATATTGACGGCAGCCGGCATTTGTTCAGCCCGGAAAAGGTGATGGACATCCAGCGCAGCATCGGCGGTGACATCATCATGGCTTTTGACGAATGCCCGCCTTACCCCAGTGATTATGGTTATGCTGCGACATCCATGCGGCTGACGCATCGCTGGCTGGACCGGTGCCTGGATCACTTCAAAGGAACGGAAGACAAATATGGGTATACGCAAAATCTTTTTCCCATTGTGCAGGGCAGTACTTTCCCGGATCTGCGGAAGGCCAGCTGTGAATATGTGGCGGGTAAGGATGCTGTAGGCAATGCGATCGGCGGTTTGAGTGTAGGAGAGCCGGAGGAGGCCATGTACGATATCTGCGCGGCCTGCTGCGAGTCATTGCCGGTGAACCGGCCGCGTTACCTGATGGGTGTAGGCACGCCCTGGAACCTCCTGGAGTGCATCGACAGGGGAATTGACATGTTCGATTGTGTGATGCCGACCCGTAACGGGCGAAATGCCATGCTATTTACTTCGAAGGGGGTGATTAATATCGACAATAAAAAATGGGAGAAGGATTTTTCCGTTATCGATGATGGGATTGACAGTGGGCCGAGCAATTTTTACAGTAAGGCCTACTTGCGGCACCTGATCAAATCGAAAGAGATACTGGGACTAACGATCGCCAGCGTACACAACCTGGCTTTTTATCTTTACCTGGTGCGGGAGGCGCGGGCCCATATTTTACAGGGGGATTTCGGGAGCTGGAAACGAGAGCAGACGGAACTGCTGAAACAACGGCTGTAGGGGGCGCCGTCGCCGACAGCGCCTGCGGACAAGCTGTCGCCGGTCGAAGGAGGCTTTGGCGCCCGAGGACGAGCTGGGAAGGTAATTAATTGATAATGATTATTTTGCGGTTACTTATACTGATTGGGTATCCCTTAACGAAAAGAGGTGTTATCTTCGCCCGCGAAATGGCGGATTAAGACCGCTGCCTGCGACTATATGTTCAAAATCCTTGACGTCTACATACTGAAGAAGTTTCTGGGGACATTCGTATTTACGATGCTGGTGATTACGATCATAGCCGTGGTGATCGACACCAGTGAGAAGGCCGATGATTTTGTACGGTCGGGGCTAACCGGCTGGCAACTGGTGACGAATTATTACATTGGGTTTATCCCCTTCATCATGTCTATGATCTTTCCCCTGATGGTTTTTATTGCCATTATTTATTTCAGTTCGAAGATGGCGGGGAAGTCCGAATTCATCGCCATCCTGGCCGGCGGGGTGCGGTATAACCGGATGCTGCGGCCTTACCTGATCGGAGCGATCTTTCTGTCGGTGATCTTCTGGCTGGCCAGCCAGTATTGGGTGCCCAGGGCCAATGAGATCCGGACCAATTTTCAGACGGTGTATGTGGACCGCAACAGTTCGTATAACGGAGATCCGACTAAGAATACCAACAACTTTTATCTGCGGGTGGATCCCAGTACGTTCGTGGGCTTTCGGTATTATGACACGGCGAATAAGACGGCCAGCAGTTTTTTTCTGCAGAAGCTGCATGGCAATACAGTGTATTATACGGCGAGGGCGGATAATATGCGGTGGGACCCCCGTAAAAAGGATTGGAAGCTGACCGGTGTAGTCGAGCGGACAATAGCGGGGGAGCAGGAAACGCTGAAAAAATTGGATACGCTGCACATTAACCTGAATGTCCAGCCCAAGGAGTTGCGCAGGGATGATTATCTGAAGGACCAACTGACGACCCCGGAGTTGCACCAGTTCATTCATATGGAGGAGGTGCGGGGATCGGAGGGGCTGAATACGTTCAAGGTCGAATTGTATCACCGGGACGCCACTCCTTTTTCGGTGATCATCATGTCTATGATCGGGGCGGTCATCGCCACGCGGAAGATACGGGGCGGAAGCGGGCTACACCTGGCGGTGGGCATTGTGATGGCGGCAATCTTCGTTGTGATGGATAAGTTTGCCGTGACCTTTTCGACCAAGGGGCATCTTTCTCCGATGCTGGCGGCATGGCTGCCCAATATTATCTTTACGGGAGTAGCGTGGGTTTTTTATGTGCGGACGCCTAAATAAGACGGCGGGCTGATGGTTAACGCTATTTTAATACCAAATCATTTGTTCCTCAACATTCCCTACAGTAACTTTAGCCGATCAAAAAGAAGGCCCGGGATTGATCGGGCGTAAAAAACACCATCGACATGGCATCTACAAAAGAGCGGTTCAAAGTGAAAGCAGATACGGTTGCGGCCGAGATCAAGGATTTACTGAAAGAGCATGGCAATGATAAAATAGGTGAGGTGACCTTATCACAGATCTATCAGGGGATGCGGGGTATTACGGGATTGGTCAGCGAGACTTCTTTGCTGGACGCGCAGGAAGGAATACGCTTTCGAGGGTATTCGATACCCGAGTTGCAGCAGCGGTTGCCGAAGGCCCAGGGGGGCACCGAGCCGTTGCCGGAGGGCCTTTTCCATCTGATGTTACTGGGTGAACTGCCGACGGAAGACGATGTACACGAGATAACGGCGAACTGGCAGCGGCGGAGTCATGTACCGAACCACGTATTTGCAGCCATCGAAGCATTGCCGAAGGATTCGCATCCGATGACGCAGTTTGTGGTTGCGATCATGGCTTTGCAGACGGAAAGTAAGTTTGCCGAGAAATACGCCAAGGGGCTGAATAAAAAAGACTACTGGGATGCGATCTTTGACGATTCGATGGACCTGATCGCACGGTTACCGAGGGTAGCGGCCTATATTTACCGGAGAAAGTATAAGGATGAAGATCATATTCATCCTAATGGGTTGTTGGACTGGGCCGGAAATTTTGCGCACATGCTGGGATATGAGGACGAGACTTTCAGGGAACTGATGCGTCTTTATATGACTATCCATGCCGATCATGAGGGAGGCAATGTTAGTGCACATACGACGCACCTGGTGGGATCGGCGTTGAGTGATCCCTACCTGAGCTTTGCGGCGGGCATGAATGGGCTGGCGGGTCCTCTGCATGGGCTGGCCAACCAGGAGGTGATCAAGTGGATCCTTGAAATGCGGGAGGAACTGGGGGTTGAGCTACCTTCCGGCGAACAGATCGAGGCGTATGTGAAGAAGACACTGAGTGAGGGCAAGGTGGTGCCGGGCTATGGGCATGCGGTATTGCGGAAAACCGATCCCCGGTTCACGGCGCAGATGGAATTCGGCAAGAAGCATATGCCGGACGATCCGTTGGTGCGGACGGTTTGGAATATTTATGAAACGGTGCCACCAATCCTGCAATCGCTGGGAAAGATCAAGAATCCCTGGCCGAATGTGGATGCGCACAGCGGGGCGTTGTTGGTGCACTATGGGTTGGTGGAATATGAATTCTATACGGTATTGTTTGGTGTCAGCCGTGCCCTGGGGGTACTGGCCAGTCTTTGCTGGGACCGGGCGCTGGGATTCCCGATCGAAAGACCGAAGTCGGTCACGACGGAATTGGTGAAGGAGTGGCTGGCGGGGAAGGGCGAGATATGGGGAGAGTAAGAAAATCTTTTATTTATAAAAATGCCCGGCAAAGCCGGGCATTTTGCATTGATGGGGTGAAGAGTGAAGAGGTGCGGATGACCGGCGACGGTGAAGGAACTAGAGGGCCTGGAGGATATCCTGCAGGATGTCGTCACGATGTTCGAGGCCGACGGAGATACGGATGAGGCCGTCGCTGATGCCTGTGGCTGCCCTTTCTTCAGGGGTCAGTTTGGCGTGTGTCGTGCTGGCGGGGTGGGACGCGATGCTGCGGGTATCACCCAGGTTGGCTGTCAGCGAGAGCATTTTCAGGTTGTCGAGAAAGCTGCGGCCTGCGCTGAGGCCACCTTTCAGCTCGAAGCAAACGATGCCACCGCCATTGCGCATCTGACGGCGGGCAATGTCATATTGGGGATGGCTGGGAAGAAAGGGATATTTCAGCCTGGAGATGGAGGCATGTCCTTCGAGGGCTGTGGCGATGTGAAGGGCGTTGGAGGAATGCCGCTCCATCCTTACATCGAGTGTTTCGAGGCTTCTGCTGAGGACCCAGGCATTGAAGGGGGAAAGGGAGGGGCCGGTACTACGGCAGAAAAGATAGATTTCTTTGATGAGCTCCTTTTTGCCGACGATGGCGCCGCCCAGGACGCGGCCCTGGCCGTCAATCCACTTGGTTGCCGAATGTACAACGAGGTCGGCGCCATATTGAATGGGTGTCTGCCCGATGGGGGTAGCAAAGCAATTGTCTACGTTGAAGATCAGTTGGTGTCGCCGGGCGAACTCGCCGGCGGCTTGCAGGTCGATGATATCGAGGCCTGGATTGGTAGGTGTCTCGAGGTAAAGCATTTTGGTATTAGGGCGGACGGCGGCCTCCCATGCGGCGGGGTCGGTGGCGTTGACGTAGGTAAAATCGATGCCGTATTTGGGGAGATATTTAGTGATGATCGTATGGGTGCTGCCGAAGATGGCATTGCAGGAGATGAGGTGATCGCCTTTTTTGAGAAAGGTGAGAAAGGTGGCGACGATGGCACTCATGCCGGAGGCGGTGGCGAAGCCGGCTTCCGCGCCTTCGAGGGCGGAAAGGCGGTCGGTAAATTCCTGCACGGTGGGATTGCTGAACCTGCTGTAGATATTGCCTTCTTTTTCATCGGCAAAGATGGCGCGCATATCTTCGGCATCGTCATAGGTGAAGCTGCTGGTCAGAAAAATAGGTGTGGAATGTTCTTTTTCCGGGGTCTGGTCGGCGCGGATACGGATGGCTTGCGTGATGCGGTGAGTGGACATTAGTGTAGATTGATAGGTGAGTGATTAGTCGTTGATCTTGACTTCCCAGGTGATGCGGGTGTGGCCGGGGCGTAGGGTGGCTGCCACGGAACAGTATTTATCCATGGAAAGCTCGCAGGCCTTTTTGGCTTTATCGGGATCAATGTCCCCTTTGAGATGGATGACGACATGGATCGTTTCCCAAAGAGAGGGTTCTTTACCTTTTTCCCTTTCGCCGTCGATGGTCATGCTGAAGTCTTCAACGGTCTGCCGTTGCTTCTTAAGAATAGAGACGATATCGATGCCGCTGCAGCCCCCCAGGCCCATCAGCAGCATCTGCATGGGGCGGATGCCGAAATTCTGGCCGCCTGTCTCGGGGCTGCTATCCATATGAGCGATATGTCCATCGGCGTCTTTCGCTTCAAACCCAAAATCCCCTTTTACCCTCTTAAGTTCAATACGTGCCATAACAAAGATTTTTGCAAATTTACGGTACCTATGGCCTTATTTTGCACCAAAATAGAAGATTGGCTCCATGAATTATTTTGAATATGAACATCCTTTTGAGCTGGAAGGGGGGGAAATCTTACCAGGTATTACGGTCGCCTACCATACGTATGGCCGATTGAATGCTGACCGGAGCAATGTGGCGTGGGTTTGTCACGCGTTGACGGCGAATTCCGATGTGGCGCACTGGTGGCCTGGAGTCGTGGGGGATAAGGGGCCCATCCATCCGGACCGTTATTTTATTGTCTGTGCCAATATCCTGGGCAGTTGTTATGGTAGTACGGGGCCATTGAGTATCGATCCGCTGACGGACGAGCCGTATTACCGGAGTTTTCCAGTTATTACTATCCGGGACATGGTCAAAGCGCATATTTTATTGCGGAAGCACCTGGGTATTGACCAGATCCATCTGCTGATGGGTGGCAGCATGGGGGGATACCAGGCATTAGAATGGTGTGTGATGGAAAAAGAGGTGATCGGCCGTTTATTCCTGACTGCCACCTCACCCGCGGAGAGTGCCTGGGGGATAGCCGTCCATACGGCGCAGCGGCTGGCTATCGAGGCTGATCCCAGCTGGCAGTTGCCGGCGCCGGAGGCAGGCCGTAATGGATTGAAGGCGGCCCGGGCTATCGGCATCCTGACCTATCGCAATTATGGGATCATGGTGCGGACGCAGACCGATCCTGACAGGGAAAAGCTGGATGGGTTCAAAGCTTCTTCGTACATCAACTACCAGGGGGAGAAGCTGGCGAGCCGTTTCAACGCCTATTCATACTGGTTGCTGACCAAGGCGATGGACAGTCATCAACTGGCGCGGGGACGAGGCGGGGACCTGGAGGTAATCCTGCGGGGGATCGGGCAAAAAACGTTATTGGTGGGGGTGACCAGCGATATTCTCTGCCCGGTGGAGGAGCAACTGTTCATGGCTGCGCACCTGCCGGATGCGGAGCTGGTAGAGATAGACAGCGCTTATGGGCATGACGGGTTCATGGTGGAGGGGCAAAAAATAGCCACTCTGCTGGGAGAGTGGCTAATGCGTTAAAGGGGCTCGAAGCGCGGGTGACCGGATGGTTTGCGTGCAAGGCCGGGTGAGCGGTGGACGCGGTTACCAGGTCAGCTGGCCCTGGTAGTAATCGAGTACTTTGGTGGCCAGCAGATAGCTATATTTTGCAGATATCAGGGCGAGCTCCGCATTATTTTTGTTGGTGTTATAGATAACAAAATTCAGAGAGGCAAGGGCACCTGCGTCGAATTTGACCCGCGCTCCGCGGAAAGATTCTTCATAATTCTGCACTTCATGCCAGGTGACGTTATAAGTCCGGAATGCCTGCATCATTGTGACATAAGCCGATTCTACAGCCTGTCGGAGGGAGGCATTGATCGTCTTTTGGTTGAAGATGGCCTGGTCGAGGAGAATCTTCGAATTGTTGTATGCGGTGCGATAGGTCAGGCGGTTGAGGATCGGAATGCTCAGGTTCAGACCGACCTGGGTAAAGAAGTTGTTCTTGAATTGGGTGTTGAAGGGAATTTTCACGTTGCCATAGGTGCCCTCGGGCGCAAATACGGGAATCTGAGAGCCGTTGACGGTGACATAAGAGCCATCCTGGGCATAACTGGTACTCAGCAATGGGTTGGTGGTAGCAGCTGTGGAATAGTTAGTGGTCAAATAGTATTGAAAGGAAAGGGTTGGGGCCATGTTCCCGCGGTTGGCCTGAACGCTTTTTGCCGCGCTGGCCACATGCAATTCTGCTGCCTGGATGGCGGCGATATTGTGAACGGCATTTTGGTATATCTGGTCGACCGACGCGTTGTAGACGACCGGTGTAGGATCGATATTCAAGGGTACTACATCCATATTGGGTGAATAAGGGATGTTCATATCCACCGCCAATTTTAGCTTATTGGTTTCCAGCTGATTTTTGGTAGTTACGATCGTGAGCTCGTTGGAATTTAACAAGCCTTTGGCGTCAGTGAAGTCGGTCGGCGCGATGGCACCCAGGCTATCCTGGATTTGCATGAGTTCGACACGGTGGCGTTGGTCTGCGGCCTGTACAATGGCCAGGTTCAACTGTTCTTCAGTGCTAAGGACGCTCAAATAATCCAGAATGATGTTGATCGTCATCAGGTCCTTTTGGTACTGCCAGTCTTTTTTATCTGCCTGGTAGGCGAGCGCATATTGCCGGATAAAGTTGTGGATGCTAAAGCCGTTCCATAGCACCAAGCCTCCATATAATTGTCCCGTTCCCTGATTATAGTTCTCGGTCACATACTGGTTGGTAAAGTTGTTGATACTTTTACCGCCGTTGTTCAGGTAATTGGCTGTTCCATATAGCGTGGGAAGCATGGTTCCGATTTGTCCGATATAATTAGCCTTTGCCGTTCGTTCAGTGAACTCGAATGTTTTGACATTGGGATTATTCTTCAGTGCGCTGTCGATACATTGCTGTACGCTGTATAGGGCAGCGGGGCCGGAACTGACTTGTAACGTCAGGGAATCGGCGTTCGCGCCGGTGGATCGAGCGGCGTTCTGGGCGGTAACGGAGTGATAGAGGAACAGCAGGAAGAAAGCTGCTGTTATCGGTAGTGTTCGTCGTTGCATGGTCATAGACATTTTTGGCTGCGAATAGTTGATTGGTTTTAGGTGAGCTCCACTCTTCCGTCCAGCAGGTTGATGATATGGGTGCCGTAGGCGGCGTTCTTTTCCGAGTGGGTCACCTGTATGATGGTAACACCTTCATTATTGAGCTGTTTGAACAATTCCATGATCTCTTCTCCTTGCCGGGAGTTAAGGTTGCCTGTAGGTTCATCTGCGAGCAGCAGTTTGGGCTTGCCGATGAGGGCACGGGCGATACCTACCAGTTGCTGTTGTCCACCTGACAGCTGGGTGGGGAAGAGGTCTTTTTTCCCGACTATCTGGAACCGGTCGAGGATATCTGCGACCATGGCCTGGCGTTCGGAGGATTTGACGTTCTGGTAGATGAGCGGGGTCTCGATGTTTTCGTACACGGTGAGTTCGTCGATGAGGTGGTAAGCCTGGAAGACGAAACCGATATATTGTTTGTAGAGTTGTGAGCGTTGCTTTTCTTTCATGGTATGGACGGCATTGCCGAGGAAAAAATATTCCCCTTCGGAGGCATCGTCCAGCATCCCGATGATATTGAGCAGGCTGGATTTACCCGAACCGGAAGGTCCCATGATCGAAACGAATTCACCTTCCTTTATATGCAAGTTGATATCCTTGAGAATGAAATTCGGTTTCCCGCCGACATTAATCCATTTAGAGATGCGCCTTAGATCTATCATTTTAGTTAGAGTTTACATTCTACTCTGGCAGCAGAACCGCCTTGTTGCTTTCAATCACATGCCAGCATTTAATTAATTGATATACATTTACTTATGCGACAATTGTCCGAGCGGTAGTCCGGTTTCGATACAAGGACTGTCCGGTTTTGATACAGATGCTTCGGACAGATGCCCGGGTGGTCTGAGCGTACCGGGCCGATCGCAACACCGTGTGTGCGGGTGTTCACTCGGTTCGCAGGTTTTTGACCGGATCGGCCAACAGGGCTCTGAAGGTCAGTGCGCCAACGACAACGAGGGCGATGAGCCCAATAAGGAATTCGGTGGCGAAAAAGGTCCATATGCTGACAGATACGCGATAGGCGAAG
>Ga0302304_10001327_pt1 | contig 12932 bp, 10 predicted proteins | sample III_Palsa_E2_2_FD_198769 | JGI IMG/M metagenome (GOLD analysis project Ga0302304, IMG submission 198769) | Peat permafrost microbial communities from Stordalen Mire near Abisko, Sweden - III_Palsa_E2_2 | ecosystem: Environmental > Terrestrial > Soil > Palsa > Peat permafrost | place: Sweden...
TTTAAATATGAATAATATTTAAACAGCAATTTATGGGTAAAATTGTAGTGACATTTGCTTTAGATAAGTTAATTTATATAATTTAACCTGATTAATGATTATTGAACCTATTTAGAATGTTAAAAAGGGCTAAAATATTATTTTATATTATTATTGCTGCTGCAGTTTATTCGTGTGGGGGCAATAAAGCCGTGCAAATACCTATCAGCGATTTTTTTAAAACGCCCCAAAAAAGCGCCTTTAAAATATCGCCCGATGGCAAATATATCTCTTACTTAAAGCCATTTAAAGAAAAACAAAACCTGTTTATTAAATCATTGACCGATGGTAAGGAGCAAATGGCTACCTCGTTTGATGATTATTCGGTTAACGATTATTTCTGGACGTATAACGACCAGATAGTTTTTACGCAGGATGTAATAGCAAGCGACGAGTATAAATTATATGCGCTGGATGTTGCGACATTAAAAGTACGCAACCTGGTTTCGGAACAAAAAGTTAAAATACGCATACTAAACCTCAGCAAAAGCGAACCGGATAAGGTTACCCTCGGGATGAATAAGCGCGACCCCGGTAGCATAGATATTTATAACCTCGATTTAAAAACCGGCAATTTGCAGGCCTACCTGATAAATCCCGGTAATTTAACCGAGTGGTTCCCGGATGATGATGGCAAAATACGCCTGGCTAAAGAATCGGACGGGGTAAACGAAACAATCCTTTTCCGCGAGAACGATGCCGCGCCGTTTAAACCAATCATTGTAAATAATTTTAAAGATAGGGTTGAACCAATAGCATTTACCGGCCATCAAAATAATTTTTATGCACTATCAAACGTTAACCGCGACAAAACAGCCCTTGTAGAAATAAATGCCGAAACCGGCAAAGAAGAGAAAGTAATATTTGCGGATGAACATGCAGATATATTAAACGTAGCACATTCGCGAAACAAGCATTGCCTGGATTATGCATCATGGGAAGAAGCGCGGCCGCATAAATATTTTTTAAATAAAAACGTTGCGGCTATTTATAACATATTTTTAACCAAGCTAAAAGGCAACGAGATAAGGATTGTTGACAGGGACAGCGTAGGCAATAAATTTATCATAAACAGTTATACCGACCGCAATCCGGGTTCGTTTTATTTATATGACCGTACTACCCAGCAGCTAACAAAACTTGGCGACATCAATTCGAGCATTAACCCATCGGAGTTATGCGCTATGAAGCCTATACAATATAAGGCCGGAGATGGCACGCTGATAAACGGGTACCTTACCCTGCCACAGGGAAATGATACAACCAATTTACCTGTTGTGGTAATGCCGCATGATTGGCCTTACGGCCCGCTTAGTCGAAATTCATGGGGCTATAACCCCGAAGTGCAGTTTTTAGCGAATAGAGGTTACGCGGTTTTCCAGGTTAATTACCGTGGTTCAACCGGTTACGGCAAAGCATTCCACAACGCGGGCTTTAAGCAGGTGGGCGGCAAAATACAGCAGGATATAACCGATGGCGTATATTGGCTCATCAACAATAAAATAGCCGATCCTAAAAAGATAGCCATATTTGGCGGTGGGTTCGGGGGCTTTTCGGCATTATATGGCGTGTCTTTTCACCCTACTTTATATAACTGCGCCATTGTTCAATACGGCCTCATTAACTTTTTTACTTATATAAAGGATGCGCCTCCCTATCTTAAGCCCTCATTACAAATGATGTACGAAATGGTAGGCAACCCGGAAACTGATGCCGACCAGCTTCGCGCCATATCGCCTGTATTTCATACCGATAGGATAAAAGCCCCGCTGCTTATTTTCCAGGGCGCTAAGGACCCGCGTGCAAACATTAGCGAGTTAAACCAGTTTGTTATTGAACTGCACAAACAAAATGTGCCGGTAACCTACTTTTTGAAGGATAACGAAAGGGCGGTTTTCAGGAATGAACACAACAAGATGCAGATGTACAGCGAAATAGAGAAGTTTTTAGACAGCAATATGCGGGTTAACCAATAATCCACATAGGATGATGAAGCATAACAACGTTTACCGGAAAAACTTCTCGCTGATTACCGCTTTTTTTGTGCTCATTTCCATCACACTGGTAATAGCGCTTTTTATTGCCTATAACCTTACCTCTAAATATGTAGAAAGCGAATTCTCCGGCAAAAAAATCGATGTGTTGGAAGCCACCGTTAAACCCTATAACGACTTCTTCAACAAAAAAATACCCGAAATTACCTCATACCAGGGTTATCTTAACTTTTCTTCAGCCGCCGATTATGCTTCTACCGTATTTAAATCATACCCATTTGTGTACCAGATTGATTTCTATGAAATTAACATTGGCAGCAAACCAGTCGGTAATCATTTAGCTATAAGCGCGCAGGCAGTTTACCAATACCAGTTGCATAAAAGCGGCATATTGGGCTATAAATCGCGAAGTATAGCCGGAGAGGCCGATTTTACCCTGATGGCGAATAGGCTTCGCGACTATATATCGTTTTCAGATACCTCGCGCGGCTCAACGCAGGACGAGATATTTAAAACCTTTTACGATGTTAAGCCCGAAAAAATCAGTTACATGAATATTTTACGCCGCGAGGATGTGAAAATATATCGTCAATTACAGCAGCAGCCTCAGCCCGGTGTTAATTACCAGCAAAATATGATGACTTTTTTGCTCGATGCTAATCGCCTTACCGTTAAAAACCTGCATCCTAAATTATACCAGAGCATAACCATAAGGCCGGTGGTGTATTACCCGCTGGATAATGCCCCCGGTTATGTAACCACTGAGGTTGCCTTACCCGGCGCTTTTTCTGATTATAAGCTATATTTTAAAACGCAAAGAAGTTATTTAACTGAAGATATTAATCGCCGTTTTATGCCTATTGCCGGTGCGGTAATACTGATGTATTTGTTCCTGGTGTTTATCGGCTACCTTATTTATCGTAACTTAAAAATTAACCTCAGGCTGTTTAAACTGCAGTACGATTTCATAAACAACTTTACCCACGAGTTTAAAACGCCGGTAAGCGTTATAAAAATTGCCGGCTCCAACCTGCGCAGCGAAGGCGGACTATCCGAAAGGCAGCTTAAGCACTACGGTAAAATACTGGACGAAGAGGCTGATAAGCTGAATGAGCTAATGAATAAGCTATTATCATTTACACAACTCGAGAACAAATCTATCGACATAAAGAAAGAGGAAATTGAGCTGAAGGATTTTGTGAAGGGCTACATTGATAGCTTTAAAATGAAATACCCTGATTTTAAACTCGAACTAAAAATAAAAGAGGTCACTACCATATACGCCGACCCGGTACTGTTGGGCAGTATATTCCAAAACCTGATGGAAAATGCCTACAAATACTCGCACCCCGAAAAAAAGGAATTGAGCATACATATTGTACACGATAAGCGTAATATTACGTTCTACTTTATTGATAAAGGAATTGGTATACCCAAAACCGAATTAAACAATATATTTAATAAATTTTACAGGCTCGAAAATAAATACAACCAAAACGGGAGCGTAGGGTTGGGTTTGGCTTTTTGTAAAGAGTTAGTTAACTTTATGAATGGCGAAATAATAGTAAAAAGCAAAGAAAACGAAGGCTCCGAATTTATAGTTACACTACCAAACGACAATTGAATATGAACAAAGAAATTAAAATAGCGCTGGCCGAAGATGACGAAAACCTGCGTTTCCTGGTTGCCGAGCGTTTGCAGGCCGAAGGCTATAAAGTTTTAGAAGCCAGCACCGGAGATGAAGCCGAAGCTATTATATTAAACGAACATCCGGATATTGTTTTACTGGATTGGATGATGCCGGGTAAACAAGGCTCGGAAGTGTGCAGCACGGTGCGCGAAAAGGGTTTTGATAAACTGATTATTATGATGACTGCCAAAGCGCAGGATATTGATAAGATTGAGGCTTATAATTTCGGCGTATCCGATTATATGGTAAAGCCATTTAATATGGATGTTTTGGTTGCGATGATTGATAACAAAATCAAATTCTCGTTAAATAACGAAAAGTCCGAATCGTACCGCTTTGCCAATATGGAGCATTTGCCTAATACGCATTTGCTGATAAAAGACGGGCGTAAAATTGAGCTTACCATACTGGAAAACCGCATACTGCTATACTTCCTTAAAAACCAGGATAAAATAATTAACCGCGAAGAGCTGATGATGGAGGTTTGGGGCTACAACGCCGATGTAAACACCCGCACCCTGGATATGCACATTGTAAGGCTGCGCAAAAAAATTGAAGCCAACCCCGATTCGCCGCAGTATTTACAAACGGTTAGAGGGATAGGATATAAATTTGTGAGCCAGGGGTAATAATATTGAGAAACTGGGTGTCATCCTGAGCGTAGTCGAAGGATGAGCGCAGAGGCCTTTGCCCGCATGCTTCGACTATCGCTCAGCATGACAAGCCCTGTGCTCATAGGACAGATTCTTCTACGACAAATACTTCCCAACAATAGGCATACGCCTGCCCATGCCAAAAGCCTTGGGCGATACCCGCAAAATAGGCGGGGTTTGGTAGCGTTTATGCTCGGCCAGGTTAATCAGCCTGATGGTACGGCGTACGGTTTGCTCGTCATAACCCATTTTTATTATTTCGGCAGATGAGCAGCGATGCTCTACATATTCAGCAATAATGCGGTCCAAAATATCATATTCGGGCAGCGAATCGGAATCTTTTTGCCCCGGCCTTAACTCTGCCGAAGGCGGTTTGATAATAGAATTTTCAGGTATAATTTCACGTTCGCGGTTAATGTAGCGTGCCAACTGGAACACCTGCGTTTTGTAAACATCGCCAATAACCGAAATGCCGCCGCACATATCGCCATACAAAGTACCATAGCCTACGGCGGCCTCGCTTTTATTAGAGGTATTCAATAATATATACCCAAATTTGTTGCACATAGCCATTAGCAAAATTGCCCTGCTGCGCGACTGTATATTTTCTTCGGCGATATTAAAAGGCAGGCCCTTGAACTGCGGGTGCAGGGCAGTTTCAATAGATTCTGTAATATCCCGTATAGCAATAGTTTCCGATTTGCAGCCCAGGTTGGCTACTAAATCCTCTGCATCTTTAAGTGAGTGGTCGGATGAAAAACGCGATGGCAGCAATACCGCCATTACATTTTCGGCCCCCAATGCCTCCGCCGCCAAAGCGCAAACTACGGCTGAATCAATACCTCCCGACAGGCCCAATATCGCCTGCTTAAAGCCCGATTTATAAAAGTAATCGCGAATACCCAATAAAATAGCCTGGTGTATTTGCTCAATATCGCCGGGGCGCTCAGTTTTTAAGGTTGATTGGTGGTCGAAAGTAACAGCGCCATTATCACCCAAAGTATAATAGGCTACGCTTTCTTCAAAATACGGTAATTCATCAACCAGTTTACCTGTATTATCAAAAGCCAGCGAGCCGCCATCAAAAATAAGTTCGGTTTGTGCGCCAATTTGGTTTACGTAAAACAGGGGCAGCTGGTAACGCTCGGCATTGTCCTTTAAAATGGCAATACGCTCGGCATCGTGCTTGCAGTCAAACGGCGATGCGGCAATATTTATCATCACATCGGGCTTTTGCTGTATCAAAATATCCATTGGGCGGGTAACGTACAATGGGTTTTCGATGGTGTTCCACAAATCCTCGCAAATGGTTAAGGCAATGCGGTGCCCTTTAAACTCGATACAGCTAAACTCGGTCGATGGCTCAAAATAGCGGTATTCGTCAAAAATATCATAGTTAGGCAGCAGTGCTTTGTTAACAATCCCTTTTATTTTCCCGTTCTCGATAAAGTAAGCTGAATTCGATAAATCCTTGCCCTGCGGCTTTTTATTTGGTGTAGGCAGGCCTATAATACAAGCCATATCGGTACAAGCGGCGGCTATTTTTTTGGCCGATTCATCGCACAGTTCAATAAACTCGTTAAACTCTAAAAAATCGCGCGATGGGTAACCGCAAACACATAGTTCGGCAAAAACCACCAGGTCGGCGCCATTATCCCGCGCCTGGTTAATATGGTCGATAATTTTCGCGGTGTTGGCCTCGAAATTACCAATATGATAGTTTAACTGCGCTAATGCAATCTTCATTATAGGGCTGATTTAAAGAAAAAATCTAATTTTGCTCAAAGTATAAAAATGATGGCTATACCCCGCAAAACATTACAAATTTATTCAATTTTTTTTATCGCCATGCTATTGGGGGCCTGTAGCCGCGATAAAAAGGTTGATGTAAGTAATATTGACGTTAATGTAACCATCCAACGCCTCGACAAAGATTTTGATGCCATGCGCACCAAACCCATGGCTGTTGAAACGCCCATACTGGAACAAAAGTATGGCGCTTTTTACAAGAATTTTTTAGACCTGATACTGGAAACCGATAATACTAACGTTAACGATACTGTTTATTTTAAAACACTGCGCGATGTGCTTAATGGCAGGCCATATCTGGATTTAAAGCACGATGTGGATTCTGTTTACCCCGACCTGGATAAACAAAACGCTGAACTGACAGATGCTTTCAGGCGTGTGAGATACTATTTCCCGCAGCAAAAAATACCGCATTTTTATGCTTATTCTTCGGGTTTTGCAACGCAGATTTCCATTGGCGACGACTATATAGCTGTTGGACTCGATTTGTTTTTGGGCGCTAACTCTCGCTTTTACCCCGCTTTAACCAAAGTCTACCCGCATTACCTGTCGCGCAATTTTACGCCCGATAACATTGCCCCAAGGGTGGTGGAAACTTTTTTGCGCGAGGACATGTTCCCCGAAAATGATAACGATCAAACCCTGCTTAACAAAATGATATATAATGGTAAAATACTGTACCTGATGGACAAGGTATTGCCCGATGTACCCGATTCAACCAAAATTGGCTATACAACTGCCCAGGTAAAGTGGTGCACAGATAATGAAGCTGCCATATGGGGCTATTTTTTAGACCAGAATTTGTTGTATGAAACCGATTGGGATAAAATCCAAAAGTATTTATCGGTAGCGCCCTTTACACCGGGAATAGGTGAGAACAATGAATCGTCGCCCAAATTAGGCGTATGGACAGGCTGGCAAATTGTAAAAAAATATATGGATAAAAATCCAAACATCACGCCGGTGCAATTAATGGCGGATACCGATGCGCAAAAGATATTAAACAATTCGAAGTATCATCCGAAGTAGTTGTTAAACCGGCTGTTTATATACTCCAAACAGTTTGTTAACCGCTTTCTCGCGGTATTTAAAAATGTTTCTTATTTGTTTTTCCACCAGTACATTGTTGGCCAGGCGGCCAATTATTCCATAAGGGATGGCATAATTTAATAGGTCGGTCATTAACACTCCCCCCTTAACCTCTTTAAAATGGTGCTGATGGTGCCATAAAGCATAAGGTCCTGTACGCTGTTCATCCACAAAATACTCGTTTTCTTTAACGTGGGTTATCTCGGTCATCCAGTTCATTTTAATGCCGAATAGAGGAGTTATTTTATAGGTAATAATCATACCGGGATACATCTCGGTATTTTCGTCAAAATCGGATGTTACCACAAAGCCCATTTGCGGCGGCGTTATTTTAGCCAGGTTATGTGGCGATGAAAAAAACTTCCACGTTTCGGCTAATGGTATTGGAAGGTACTGCTCAAACTTTAAATGGTATGTTTTCACACTTAAATAAGCATAATTTAGCCCGATTGTTTTGTTTTTGTGAAGATAGTATTACATTATTTTAACCTCGCTGCAAGCAAGTTCAATAACTCACTAAAATCTTTTTCATCATAGCCTATAGATTGATAAATGATTTTTCCGTTTTCGTCCACAACAATGGTACGTGGGATGGATTGCGTTGCATACAAAGCGAAAATTTTTCGGTCAGCATCAGGCAGCATCGGGAAGGTAAACTGGTTTTTGGCTTTAAATGGTAACACCTTATCCCAGTCTTCCTGCCTGTCGAAAGCAAAAAGCGCGAATTTTGGATTGTCTTTATATTTTTCCCATATCTCTTTTTGTACGCGCGGCAGTTCGGCGCGGCATGGCGGGCACCAGGTAGCAAAAAAATCAATTACGACTATTTTACCACGGTAATCTGAAAGGTTGGCTGTTTTATCCTTATCAAGATGGAAATTGAAAACAGGCGCTTTATCGCCGGTTTTAGTGAGGGTGGTAGTGTCGGTTTGCTGTGCCCGGCCAAATAAGGGGGCTAAAAATACCAGCAAAAGCGGGAATAACTTTTTCATTTACAATTGTTTTTATCGATAATGCTTTCGCAAGATAAAAAACAATCATTCAAAATTCGTCAGCCTACTGTACAATTTTATTGGCGCAATACGAGCTGGCAAAAGCTTCGGGTTTGGCTTTAAATACAAAGCCCATGCTCAATATATAACCCATAGCCTCGTGCAAAGCCTGGTTCGATTTAAACATCGGGTTGGTGTTTATATCGGCATGCACCTCCAAATCAACATCATACAAATCAAGCAAATCGCAAAGTTTGTAAGCAATATCAATAGATTTTTGAACTTCGGAAAGCATGCGCTCTTTAATGCTCATTTTTTGCGAAGTGCGTTCCTGGTGAATGAACATAAAACCGCCGCGGGCTTCACGCAAAAACACAATAACGGTGGCAAAATCGGTAACATTACCTTTTACCTGCGAATCGGTACCTATGCAAACTTTAAGCTTATTGCCCAGCAAAGCTTCTCTTTCGATGGCCCTTTCAACCTCTTCGATAATGGGCAATTGGATAATTTCGCCGCTAAATTTTCTCCAGGTCATAAAAATTGATTTAAGTTAATTTGTTACAACCTGATTTTCAGGTTTATAAAAATAAGCGATAAGGTTCCATATTAACGTTAAACCCATGTGATTTATTTGTTAACATTTACACTAATATTAACACGTTTTAATATATCAGGGGTATTATGTAATTTGCTTTTGTTTTAAACGACCTTAATTAAATCAGAATGAAACCCACCAAATTGCTGATAGCCGTAATCCCGGCATTAATCATATCAGCCTGTAACAACAAACCTAAAGACGCTTCGGGCACACCCGACCGTACCGAATTTATTGATAAATCGGCCATGGATACCACCGTTAATCCTGCGGATAATTTCTTTTTATATGCCAACGGTGCCTGGCTAAAAAAAACCGTAATACCCCCATCTGAAACTGCCTGGGGCGGCATGTACAGCATGACGCAGGATAATAACAAGGATTTGCACGAAATACTGGAAGATGTATCCAAACAAGATAACCCAGCAGGCAGCAAAGAGCAAAAAGTTGGCGACTTGTATTTAAGCGGTATGGATACCACAGCCATTGATAAACTGGGTTTTAACCCTGTAAAACCATTGCTGGCTAAAATTAATGCCGTTGCCGATTATAAGCAGCTCATAAACGTAGCCGCAAGTACATTTAATGATGGCGACGGATTTTTATTCGGGTTTTATACCGCCCCTGATGACAGGAACAGCAAACTAAACGTTGCCCATTTTGACCAGACGGGTTTAGGCCTGCCCACGCGCGATTATTATTTTGCTACCGATTCGGCATCAGTTAAAATACGCGCGGAGTATGTTAAATATATCGCAAAGCTGTTTGCCTTAACCGGTGTTGATACCGCAACAGCGAGTAAAAAGGCAGCCGGTGTTTTAAAGCTGGAAACAGCCATCGCGCAGTCACACTTAACACCAACAGAATTACGCGACCCGGTTAAAAACTACAATAAATTCGCGGTTAAGGATTTTCAGAAGGATGTACCGGATATAGACCTAAAGAATGTGTTCAACCTGATGAACCTGCACACCGATACCATTTTAGTAGGGCAGCCGAAATATTATGTAGCGCTGGATATCCTCCTAAAAAATCAGCCTATACAGGTTTGGAAGGATGATCTTACTTTTAACGCGTTAGACAATGCATCCGCATCATTAAGCAAACCTTTTAGAGATGCGCATTTCGCGTTTCGCAATACTGTTTTAGTGGGCCAAAAGAAACAAAAGGAACGCTGGCGCAATATGGTGGAAGTTATTGATAATGGCTTGGGCGAACTGCTTGGCCAGTTATATGTAGCCAAATATTTCCCGCCCGAAGCTAAAGTACGTATGCAAACTTTGGTAAGCAACCTTAAATCTGTTTACCAGGCACGTATTACGCGGCTGGATTGGATGAGCCCTGCCACCAAACAAAAAGCGCTGGAAAAACTGGCAGCCTTTACCGTGAAGATAGGTTATCCTGATAAATGGAAAAACTATGATGATGTGGTAATTAATAAGGACAGCTATTACCAAAATTTAGAATCGATAAGTAAGCATAATTATAATGATGAGCTTAAAAAAGTTAATAAGCCGGTTGATAAAACCGAGTGGGGAATGACACCGTCAACGGTTGACGCTTATAATAATCCTACTAATAACGAAATCGTTTTCCCTGCGGGGATACTGCAATTCCCGTTTTTTGATAAAGATGCGGATGATGCTATTAACTATGGCGCCATTGGCGTAGTAATAGGCCACGAAATGACCCACGGTTTTGACGATCAGGGCCGCCAGTATGATAAAGACGGCAACCTTAAAGATTGGTGGACACCCGAAGATGCCGCCAAGTTTAAACAGCGCGTGCAGGTACTCATCAATCAATATAGCGGTTACACCGTTTTAAATAATGTACACGTAAATGGCGCTTTAACCCAGGGCGAAAACCTGGCAGATAACGGCGGTATGCAAATAGCCTACGAAGCCTTTAAACGCACACCCGAGGGAAAAGGTGATACAAAAATTGATGGCTTTACACCCGACCAGCGGTTTTTCTTGTCGTTGGCGCAGGTATGGCGCATGAAAATAAGGGATGAGGCAGTAAGGATGTCGATAAGCACCAACCCGCACTCGCCGCCTATGTACCGTACTAACGGCCCAATGAGTAACATGACCAGCTTTTACAAAGCATGGAATGTTAAACCTACTAACAAAATGTACAGGCCGGATAGCGCCAGGGTTAAGGTTTGGTAGGAGAGTTTACAAACTCTCATTATCTGTAGCCTTCAGTCGCAGACTGAAGCCGGTTATGGTTTTTAAACAGTTAAACCCGCAATAATATAAAGCGGGTTTAGCTGTTTATTAATATACAAGTATTACTTTACCCGCCTAATATTAAAAACATGAAAACTACCCTGTCATTATCCATTTTTGCAGCAGCATGCCTGTCGCTTACAAGCTATAAATCACAAGCGGCAGCAATGCCTCATTACAAACACGTAATAGTTATTATTGACGAGAACCACGATTATGATGCGCTGATTGGCTCGGCAAATTCGCCATATATCACCGGTTTATCGCAGGGCGGGGCTTTGTTTACCGATTCGCATGGGGTTACGCATCCGAGCCAGCCTAATTACCTGGCTTTATTTTCGGGCAGTGTACAAGGTACAACGGCCGATGAATGTTTGGTAGATGTAACACCTTATACAACACCAAATTTGGGCGCGGCATTAATTGCCAAAGGCTTAACTTTTAAGGGCTATGCCGAAAGTATGCCATCGGTAGGCTATTTGCCTTGCGTGTACCAAAAAAGCACTTTAACCGGCGGCACTATATATGGCCGCAAACATGCGCCATGGGTAAACTGGATAGGCACAAAAGTCAATAACATCCCGGCATCGCTTAGTTTGCCTATGACGGATTTCCCAACAAATTATAATAAGCTGCCTGCCGTGGCTTTTGTAATCCCGAATATGGACAATGATATGCACAACATAGGCGCCCCCGGTGATGCCGCTGCCATACAAAGGGGCGATAAATGGTTAAAGGAAAATATTGCCAGGTACGCCGAATGGGCCAAAACACATGATAGTTTGTTGATTATTACTTTTGATGAGGACGACAGCCGTACAGCGGTAAACCAGATACCTACCATTTTTTACGGCGCGCATATACAAACGGGCAAATACACCGAGCATATTACCCATTATAATGTACTGCATACCCTTGAGGCCCTGTTTGATTTACCTGTGCAGGATGGTGAACAAGCAGGTGTAATAAGGGATGTTTGGAAATAATTCTGTATTTTTCGCTTGTATTAACAACCTCATTACAAAAATCATGAAAGCAACAAAATTGGTTTTATTAGCTGTGCCTGTATTAGCTTTAACGGCATTCAGCTATACAAAAACACCAAAACCTGACGGTGACCCAAAACGCACCCAATTTTTCGACAAAGCAGGGATGGATACCACCGTTAGTCCGGGTGATAACTTCTTCTTATACGCTAACGGCGGCTGGATAAAAAACACCGAAATGCCCGCTTCGGAAACACGCTGGGGTTCGTTCAATATACTGGCTGATAATAACATAAAACACCTGCATGCTATTTTGGATGATGTGTCGTCCAAAACAAACGCTCCGGGTTCAAACGCCCAAAAAGTAGGCGACTTGTATAAGAGCGGTATGGATACGTTAACTATCGAAAGATTAGGTTACAGCCCAATTAAACCTGAGCTTGCCCGCATCGCGGCTGTTAAAAACTATCACGAGCTTGTTGTTCTGGCCGCCAATGGCTTTAAGGTGGCCGATGGTGAATTGTTTGGCTTTTATGTTTCGCCGGATGACAGGAACAGCGCCATTAATGTAGCCCATTTCGATCAAACCGAATTAAACCTGCCCAACCGCGATTACTATTTCAAAACTGATTCGGTTTCGCAAAACATACGTGCCGAATACGTGAAATATATTACCAAATTATTTACGCTAACCGGTGTAAGCCCCGCTTTGGCCCACGCTAAAGCAGTTGCCGTATTAAAGCTGGAGACTGCAATAGCGCAATCGCATTTGTCGCCGGTTGAGCTGCGCGACCCGGTTAAAAACTATAACAAGTTTGCCGTAAGCAGCTTTCAAAAACTAATGCCGG
>Ga0302304_10001330_pt1 | contig 12909 bp, 7 predicted proteins | sample III_Palsa_E2_2_FD_198769 | JGI IMG/M metagenome (GOLD analysis project Ga0302304, IMG submission 198769) | Peat permafrost microbial communities from Stordalen Mire near Abisko, Sweden - III_Palsa_E2_2 | ecosystem: Environmental > Terrestrial > Soil > Palsa > Peat permafrost | place: Sweden...
TGCTGCTGATCCTGGTTATTATCTCGGCCGGACTCATCTCCAAATATATCCTGGCCCCCTTCAAGCGCACGCTGCGGGTGATCCAGTCGTTCGATCTGAAACAAAAGACGGCCATCCGGCTGCCGGATACGCAGACCTCCGAATTCCGTGAACTGAACGTATTCCTGCAAAAGATGACGGAAAAAGCCCGGGAGGACTATCGGTCGCTGAAAGAATTTACAGAGAATACTTCCCATGAACTGCAGACGCCTACGGCCATCATCCGCGGCAAATTAGATCTGCTGATGGAATCCGACATCCGGGACGAGCAAGCCATTCTTATTGCGGAGACGCAGAACGCCCTGGAGCGGCTGTCCAGGATCCACAGTTCGCTGACGCTGCTGACCAAGCTGGAGAACCACGAATATGAGGCTGATACTAGGGTTTGTATCAGCCAGCTCACCCGCGAGACGCTGAATTCCTTCGAAGAGCTGATCCAGCTGAAGTCACTGACGCTGATGACGACAATAGCAGAAAAGATTTATGTACCGCTGCATCCTTCGCTGGCTGATCTGCTGTTGACCAACCTGATCGGCAATGCCATCCGGCATAATATGCCGCCGGCGGATTTCGGGGAAGAGGGAGCGGCAGGAAATGGCCTCATCCAGGTCAACCTGACCCGCGAAGGGCTGATCGTGGTCAATACGGGGCGGAAACCCCAGGTGCCTACGGCAGAATTATTTGAACGGTTCAAAAAGGGGAATTCCGGCAGCGACTCGATTGGCATCGGCCTGGCTATTGTACGCCAGATCTGCGATTTAAGTCATTTTACTATCGATTACCAATACCGCGATGGCTTCCACTGTCTTGCCGTCGGATTCGGCCCCCGCGTGGCGGCTTCAAAATTGCTTCAAAATCTTTCGCTCCCTTTACATAGCCGGGCATAGTCCGGTCCCACATTGCAGCCATAGTTGAAAATAGATCCGGACAACAGAATTTCAGCAGATAGAAAAACAGTTCTTTTATCATGTCAAAAAAGATACGTAATGGCCTTTTTGGGGCCTTGCTGCTCAGTATGCCGACGGTGAGTGTCACTGCTCAGGCGCTGACGCTCAAACAGGCTGTAGAAACTGCCCTGAACAACTATGGTACCATTCGCGCCAAAGCCAATTATCTTAAGGCATCCCAGGCGAATGTCAAGGAAGTGAAGACGGAATACCTGCCTGATGTCAATTTCGCTGCCCAGCAGGTATATGGTACGGCCAACTCTAATTACGGTCCCCTGGCAGGGTACAAGGTGGCGCCGGCAGCTTCTTCCGGGCCTGTACTGGCGACCCAGAACTGGAATGCTGCCTTCGGGGCGCTCTACTGGACGAATGTCAATTGGGATTTCTTCCAGTTTGGCCGGTATAAGCAAAAGGAGAAGGCTGCACAGGCGTCGGCCGATCTGAGCCAGAGCGATCTGGACCAGGAACGTTTCGAACAAAGCATCCGGGTCTCGGTGGCGTATTTGAACCTGGTGGCAGCCCAGAAGCTAATCGTTTCCCAGCAGAAGAACCTCGACCGCGCCGTTGCCTTTCAGACTGTTGTAACGGCAAGGGCCAAGAGCGGCCTCAACCCGGGGGTAGACTCCTCCCTTGCCAATGCAGAAGTATCGAGCGCCAGGATCGCGCTGACCAATGCTATCGAGTCTGAGCAGGAGCAGGCCAATGAGCTTGCGCAGCTGATGCAGGTGCGGCCGCCGGATTCGAATAATTATACCCTGGATTCGGCCTTCGTCATGAGGATACCTGCTACGCTGACCAACCCGTCTGCACAGCCGCTGAATGCCCATCCGTTGCTGAAATTTTTCCAGGAGCGTGTGGCGGTCAGCGATGCGGAGGCCAGGTATCTACGGACCCTTTCTTATCCGACCTTTTCTTTGATCGGCGTTTTCCAGGACAGGGGTACCGGTTTCAATTATAATTATGGCGCCAATGGCAATGCATATACGCCGAATTACTTCAAGGGTGTCGGCTTCGAGACAGCCAATTACCTGATCGGCGTGGGGGTGTCCTGGGATATTACCAACCCCCTCCGGGTGCATCACCAGGTCACGGCGCAGAATTTCACGACCGCAGGATTACAGGAAGAATATGGATTGATCAGCCAGGAATTGCAGGCACAGGTGATCCTGGCCGAAACGCGCATCAGGAATGCCCTGGAAAACTACCGGGAGGCGCCTGTGCAGGTCAGGGCGGCATCGGACGCCTATATCCAGAAAGAGACCTTGTACAAGAACGGGCTGGCGACAATCGTGGATGTGACGACAGCTGCTTTCATCCTCAACCAGGCTGAAACGCAACGGGACGTCATCGACACCAATGTATGGCAGGCCCTTTTATACAAGGCTGCGTCCACCGGCGATTTCGGATTGTTTTTTAATGAATTTTAATTGAATCACCATGGGATTAATCAGAACCGCGCTCAGAAAACCGATAACCATCCTGGTATTGGTGGCGGGTTTACTTTTCTTTGGCATTAGCGCCGTCCGGAGTATCAAGATCGATATCTTTCCAAAGCTCGATCTGCCGGTCATTTATATATCTCATCCTTATGGCGGGTTCACTCCCGATCAGATGGAGACCTACTTCGCCAAGGGGTATGTAAACCTCCTGTTGTATGTGGGCGGCGTGAAAAGTATCGAGACCCGTAATATCCAGGGTTTGACGCTGCTTAAGCTGACCTTTTATGAGGGGACGGATATGGCAGAGGCGGCTTCGGAAGTGACGGGGTATATCACCAGGGCGCAGAATTCGTTCCCACCCGGGTCGCAACCGCCGTTCATATTACGTTTTGATGCCTCCACGCTGCCGGTAGGGCAGTTGGTGCTGAGTAGCCCTACCCGGTCCAATAACGAGCTCCAGGACCTGGCGAATATCTATGTCCGATCGCAGTTCACCAGCGTTCCGGGGCTGGTATCGCCCGCGCCGTTCGGGGGCAATTCCCGGACCGTGCTGATCAACGTGAACCCGGATTTGATGCGGGCGCATAACCTGACGCCTGATCAGATCGTGGCGGCGCTGCGGATAAATAACCAGTCGACACCGGCGGGGAATGTGCGGATCGGGAACCTGAACTATCTTACGCCTACCAATACTACTATTACGACGGTCAAGGATTTTGAGGACATCCCGATCTATGTCAACGGGGTGCAGAACATCTATCTGAAGGATGTGGCAACGGTGGAGGATGGAGGGGATATCACGCAGGGGTATGCGCTGGTTAATGGCAAGCGGTCGGTCTACCTGCCGATCACCAAGGCTGCATCGGCTTCCACCTGGGAAGTCGTTCAGAACCTGAAAAAGGCCATACCGCGATTCCAGGCGCAATTGCCGGAGGATGTGAAACTGTCCTACGAATTCGATCAGTCGACCTATGTCATCAATGCGGTGAAGAGCCTGATGAGCGAGGGGGCCATCGGGGCGGTCCTGACCGGCTTGATGGTCCTGTTGTTCCTGGGTGATCTGCGGGGGGCGTCGATCGTGATCCTGACCATTCCGATCTGTGTGATCTCGGGTGTGCTCTTCCTGAACCTCTGTCATCAGACGATCAATATCATGACGCTGAGCGGGCTGTCGCTGGCGATCGGTATCCTCGTTGATGAGTCAACAGTGACGATCGAGAATATCCACCAGCATCTGGCGATGGGCAAACCCAAGTCACTGGCGATCTGGGATGCGTGCCGGGAAATCGCTTTTTCGAAGCTGTTGATCCTCTTCTGTATCCTGGCGGTATTTGCGCCGGCGTTCTCGATGGGCGGCATTCCGGGTTCGCTCTTTCTGCCTTTATCGCTGGCGATCGGTTTCTCGATGATCACCTCCTATCTGATGGCGCAAACTTTTGTACCGGTAATGGCCAACTGGGTCATGAAGGGGCATCGGAAGAAAGAAGAGCAGACGTTCGCATCGGATGAGGAGGAGTTCAGGGCTTCCGGGCTGACAGCCGAGAGCGAAGCCCATATGGCCGAGGAAAAGCAGAAGCTGATGGAACATGGAACCGGTGAAGGCGGGAAACTGACAAGGTTCGAGAAATTCCGGAACAGGTATCTGCGATTCACGGACCGGATCATGCCTTACCGGCTACCCATCGCGCTGGTATATATTGTGCTTGGGCTTGGCGGTGCGTACTTGTTGATCAATACGATCGGCCGGGACGTGCTGCCGAAATCCAACCAGGGTCAGTTCCAGGTGCGGATGCGAGCGCCCGACGGGACGCGGTTGGAGCGATCGGAGGAATATATGATCCGGACGCTGCATATTCTGGATTCGATGGTAGGCCATCAAAATGTTGCGGTGACTTCTGCGATGGTGGGGATGCATAGTGCACAGTTTTCTACCGATCCTGTTTACCTCTTCATGGCCGGGCCGCAGGAAGGCGTGTTGGAGGCCAGCTTCAAAGAGGACTATAAGGTTAATATGGACGACTTCAAAGAAAGCTTCCGCAACCGGATCGCGCGGGATATGCCCTGGATGAAGGTCTCTTTCGAGCCGATCGAGCTGACTGACAAGATCCTGAGCCAGGGTTCGCCGACGCCGATTGAAGTCAAGCTGATAGGAAAAAATAAGAAGATCAATGAAGAGTATGCTCAAAAAGTGATTGACAAACTGAAGGAGATCCCCTATTTGCGGGATGTGCAGTTGGACGAGGCCGTTCATTATCCGGCGATCGATATCAGTATCGATCGTGTCCGGGCGGCGGAGCTGGGTACGACGGCCGATGTGATCAGCCGCTCGCTGATTGCCGCGACCTCTTCTTCCCGCTATACGGAGAAGAATCTATGGGTCGACACCAAATCGAATCTTTCTTACAACGTGCAGGTGGAAGTGCCGACGAATGAAATGAACAGTGTACGCGATATCAGTGAGATCCCGGTGACGCCGAATGCCAGCCGTCCGGTGTTGGGCGATGTAGCGACGATCAAGCGGGATTCGGTTTATGGGGAAGCGGATGATATCGGTGTGACGCCGGTGTTGTCGGTAACTGCCGGGCTGTATAAGAAAGATCTGGGGCATGCGACGGTCGATGTGCAGAAGGCGCTTGCTTCGCTTGGGAAACTGCCGCGGGGACTGGTAGTGGAGACGAGGGGGTTGACGACGGTGCTGACCGATACGCTGAGCAGCTTGCAGACAGGGCTGATCGTAGCTATTATAGTGATCTTTCTCATGCTGGCGGCGAATTTCCAATCCTTCAAGGTGTCGCTGGTTACACTGTGTACCGTGCCGGCTGTATTGCTGGGGTCATTGGGGTTATTGATGATCACCGGATCGACCCTCAACCTGCAATCTTATATGGGGATGATCATGTCCGTAGGCGTGTCCATTTCCAACTCCGTGCTGCTGGTCACCAATGCCGAGGAGCTGCGTCAGCACTCCGGGAATGCTTTGTCGGCCGCACGGGAAGCGACTGCCAGCCGGATCCGTCCGATCCTGATGACCAGCCTTGCGATGGTGGCGGGTATGATCCCGATGGCATCCGGCTTCGGGGAAGGCGGCGATCAGGCTGCCCCGTTGGGACGGGCTGTGATCGGCGGTCTGATTGCCAGTACCTTCGCGGCCTTGTTCATGCTGCCGCTGATCTTCGCCTGGGTACAGGGTAAGACCACCACTGAATCGGTGTCACTCGACCCTTCTGATAAAGGAAGTAAACATTATATACCGTCATTATATGAACATCATGAAAAATAATCAATCATCCATCGCGTTAATAGCTGCCTTCGCCTTACTGGCTGTAAGCGTGATCAGCAGCTGCTCGTCTTCAGACGGCGAGGGAAAGGGCGGCAAGACAGCCCTACATACCGACAGCGTTGTCGCACCTGCTCCCCTGGCGACTTTTACTTTGCAAAAGGGCCGGTTTGCCACTAACCTTTATACGCCGGGTGAGCTGATCGCCTTCCAGCAAGTCGATCTGTATGCGAAAGTCAACAGCTTTGTCAAGAAGCTGTATGTAGATATTGGCTCTGAAGTGCATGAGGGGCAGTTGCTGGTGACGATGGAAGCACCTGAGCTGGAAAGTCAGCTGGCCAGCGCGCAATCGAAAATGAAATCTCAGGAACCCATCTACATTGCCAGTAAAGCCAACTATGACCGGGTAGTGGAGACCAGCAAAACACCGGGCACGATCTCCCAGAATGATATCGACCAGGCGGATGCCCGGCAGAAGTCGGATTATGCGCAGTGGGATGCCGCGAAGGCTGCGTATAATGAAGTAGCCGAGACATTGAAATACCTGGAGGTCAGAGCGCCTTTCGACGGTGTCATCAGTATGAGGAATGTCAATCCGGGCGCTTATGTGGGCCCGTCCGGTAAAGGTTCCGATTTGCCTATGTTCACCCTGCAGGAGCAGAAGCACATGAGGCTGGTCGTTTCCGTACCGGAGGCTTATACCGGCTATCTGTCCGACCATGACGAAGTGACTTTCAGCGTAAAGGCCCTTCCCGACCGGAAGTTCAAGGCCAGGGTCATGCGGCTGGCCGGTGCGCTGGACAATCATCTGCGTGCGGAAAGGACTGAAATGGATGTATACAGCAATGACAAGACCTTGCTGCCGGGTATGGTGGCAGAGGTCGAGCTGCCGATGCCGGCCAGGGACAGCACTTTCGTGGTGCCTGCTTCATCCGTCGTCAATGGGACCGAGCGCATATTCGTGGTTCGCGAAACTGCCGGTCACAAAGCCGACTGGGTCGATGTGAAGCTGGGTCGTTCGCAGGGAGGGAAAGTGGAAGTATACAGCAACGACCTGAAGGAAGGCGACCAGTTGGTCAAGACGGCCAGTGAAGAGATCAGGGACGGTTCCGTGATCCATTGATCTCTCATTGATCTCCGGCCGATGGAGTGATTTCCGTTCAGCGGCTGCGTTCATCCGTACCGGCCGGGGCGGTTCCCCCGGTCAGCAGTCCTCCGGTAGCGGCCCCCGGCGTCCAGTAGTTGCCGGAGAGGATGACCATGTTCAGCATCTTGATACTGTTGTCGTAGTAATCGAAATCTTTCAGCTTGAAGCGTACAATGTAATCCCAGCATTTATTCAGCCAGTCCTGGTTGTCGGGGCTCGACATAGCCGCCACTGCAAAAGGGCAGATAAAGCATAGCGCCTCAAAATAGCGATGGGGGAGGTCTTCACCGGAAAGGTTATAGCCAGCCGAGATATTGTCAGGATTGCCCTTCGTGGTGCCGCGGATCCAGGTGTTGATCTTCGCCAGGAACGCGGCGGCCTGCGGATCGCCGGAAATCAGGTAATCCGTCGACACGCGCCAGGGCACGCGGCAGGCATTGAAATTGTATTGCCCGTCGTATTTGCCTTCGAGATAATTGGCCTGTGCCGGCTCGGCGTATAGGTTGGCGTCATCGTCCTTTACGGGGCCGTCACCATGAACCTGCTGGCCGAGACTATCCGTACCGGGGACTGCCTTAAAACCCAGTGCGGCCCCTACACGGGTATGTTTGATGAAATCGGGTATCAGCCCTGCTTCGGGGCTGTAGGTATTCTGCAGATAACGAAATATGCGGTAATTATTATTGATTACGGTGTCCCAGAAGGGGTCCCCTGTTGCCTCCCGGAAGGCACGCAGATGATCGGGCATGAAATCCGACGAGCGCGTGTCATAGTAGTCTTTACTCCTGGGAGTTTCACCATCCTCCTCCATTACGATATGGGTTACCGGGTTTATTTCCAGGCGACGGATAGCCCCGATCATCGCCAGCGCTTCCTCCCGGTAGGGAATATTGCTGTGATGGCCCCACTGTGCATCGGCCAGCAGCAAGGAATAGGCGATGTCCATGTCCCCGTCTGTAGCCGTGCCGCCATCGAGGCTGAGGCAATCCTTGGTTTGCATCCAGGCCATCAGGTGCGAACTGGATTGGGCGGGATGGGATTTGTACCAGCGATAGAGACAGTCATAGGCCTCCTGTGCGGTGGAGTCGAATCCGGCCATCAGTGCGACGATCACCATTCCATAACCTTGTCCCTCCGATACGCAGATGTTCGTTCCCTTCGTTCCTTCGAACCAGACGTAGCTTTCACCCTGTCTGCATCCCGGTTTGATGTAATGCCTCTTCCATTGGCGGTAGAAGCTGCGGACACTGTCGTCCATTTCTTCCTGGCTGATATGGTTGGGCAGGATCGTGCCTGCAGTATATGGGGAATGTTGGGGGAAAGCCCGGTAAGGTTCCAGGAGGTAGGCGGCTGCAGCAACAGCCGACGAGCTTCCTTCGGACGGGTTATCCTGATAATGGGCGGCCGTGCCCTCGGAGGTTTTGGCGATTGCGGGTGGATTGGGCCGGATATCGATTGGTTGCGCGAGGCTACGGAAGGTCAAAGTCAACGGTACGAAGATCAACATTGCCACTACTCCTTTTACACTGTGCATATTCTTGGGATGTATTTCCTAAGAGAAAGCAATTTCCTTGCCATGTGTGATTCATGAAATTCTTTCTGTATATGTTGCGGATGTAAAGGACAAGGGAACGGCAGCCTTGCGGCTGCCGTGTTCCCGGGTTGGGGTTAAAAGGGAAGGGGTCGACTTCTGATTATTTGATGATAATAATTTGTTTTGTTAAAATGGACTGGGCATCTGATAACAGGGCGATATAGGTTCCGGCTGCAAGATGGCTGCCGATGGCGACTTGTTGGGTACCCTGGAATTCCGACCAGTCCTTCACCATTAGCTTTTGACCATTCATGTCGAAGAGCTGGAATTGGGCCTGGCTGATCGAAGAGGGCGACTCGACCGTCAGCTGACCGTTGGTGACTACCGTCGGATAGATACGGATGGCCGCCGGCGCCTTCATAGGCAGGCTGACGATGGTCGAATAATTGGTTGTTCCGTCGTGGTCCACCATTTCCAACCGATAGTAGACATTTCCGTTATAAGTGAACTGATCGGTATAGTTGTATTGCTGGGTCATGGTGCTGTCTTCATTCACGGAGGCGACAGTGGCTACGTCCTGAAAGTTTTCGTCATCGGTGCTGCGTTGGATGATGAAGTGGTCGAAGTTGACGGCGTCGGAGGCCGTCCATTTCAGCAGGGCCTTGTCGCCGGACAGCAGGGTGGCAGACCAGGTGTTGAGGGTGATCGGCAGGGTGGTGAAAGTGCTGGTATAAGACACCCGGTCATAACCGCCGTTCTGGTAATATTCCAGCACCGTGTTATAAGTGCCGGCAGCCAGTGTGGTCGAATAAGCGGAAGTATAATAGGCATGGTCTGCCCAATTATTGATCACCCAGGTATTGCCACCATCGAGGCTCAGGCGGAAACCGTCATCGCCACCAGCGGTGAAAGTATAGTTACCGGCGGGAAGGGTCTGTGTCAGGCGGTAACGCGCGCTGAATTGGTAGGTCGTTATGGAGCATTGGTTGGTATAATAGGTGGCTGTGTTGCTGCCGCTGGGGTTGCCAAAGTTTTCATCGAAAGAGGGGCTGGAACTGGACCCTTCGGTGGTAGCCCCTTTATAGGTCTGGAAGGCCATGCCCTGGTAGAGGTAGCCGAGCCAGACATTGTTGGTGCCGGAGATCGTCTGGTCGCCGGTGCCGGTACAAAGCTGGACAATATTATAGGAGACTTCGTTGGCGCCGCCGTCCTGGTAATATTCCAGGATCATATTATAAGTAGTCGCGCTGGTGATCGTAAAAGTATAGGTGGCCGTGTTATAGCTTTGATCCTGCCATTCATTGATGACATAGCTGGCGTCTCCGTTCATGCTGAACCGATAGCCGTCATCCCCGCCGACCGTGATGGTGTAGGTACCGGCGGCAAGAGTCGTCTGCAGCATATAGCGAACACTCATATTATCGGCCTGGACCGAGCAGCCCGCGGTGCTGAAGGTTGCTCCCGAGCCGCCGAAGCCTTCGTTGAAATTGGGGCTGGAGGAGGTGCCTTCGTTGATATATCCCTGATAATTATTGAAATTCTCGCCCGTATAGACATAGCCTATCCAAACATTATTGGTGCCATAAGTCGTCTGATTGCCCTGGGCTGTTGAGCAGGCCTGTGCCCGGAGCCGCTGTGCGGGGGCGAGCAGGAGGATGATAATGGACAGTGTGGTCAGTTTCAAAAGATACGAGTACAAAGGTTTCATCGAATTACTGGTTTACTTAGGTGGAAGGGAAAGTACCAGTTCGATGCCAATCTTTAAAACGATGATTTACAATTGAATACGCATAGTTTATTCCAAGGCGATGTCTATGGACGGGAAAGAATTCTTAAAGAGGGAAAGTTCTCAGTAAGGGTTGGTTTTGGATTTGGCGGTAGAGTCAGTGTATTGATCGGCGCCGCCATTACCCTGGTCTGCGCCTTCTGCTCCGGGCGGTGGCGCTTTTTCGGCCTGGCTGTTATAGTCGTATTGCATGCTGGTATTGAGGCTGTCAGGTTTGACGAAGCGTTCTGTCCGGCTGAGGCCCAGCGATTTGTCTGCCAGCGCTTTGCTGAAGAAGTATTCCCAGATAGGGCGGGCGATATGGCCGCCATCGGACCCTTTGTCATCCAGGTGAATGAAGCGTTCGTCGCAGCCTACCCAGCAGCCGGCCAGGAGCTGGGGAGTATAGCCCATGAACCAGAGATCGGAGTTGTCGTTGGTGGTACCTGTCTTACCGCCCATTTCGGTCAGGCCCAGCCGTTCCCGCAGACCTTTTGCCGTGCCGAAGTCTACCGTGCCCTGCATCATGCGGGTCATCGTATAGGCGGTGGATTGGCTGAGGACTTCCTTGTGCTGAGGGACGAAGGTAGCCAGCACGTTGCCATGTTTGTCTTCGATGCGGGAGATATAGTAAGGCTCGGTGTTGATGCCGATGGAAGGGAACATCGTGTAGCCGCCCAGCATTTCATAGAGTGACAGCTCGCAGGCGCCCAGCGCCATACTGGGGTAGGGCTGAACCGCGGTTGGGATCTGGATCTGTTTAAGGAATTCAGCAAAGCGCTGTGGTCCCTGCGGCCCGAACGATTTCATGAGATAGGCGGCAACTTCGTTGATGCTCCATCCAAGGCCATAGGCCAGCGGATAGGGGCCCGGCTCCCATTTCGATCCGGATTTCGCCGGTACGTAGGCGTTATATTCCGGGAAAAACTGCTGTATGGCGGGGCATACTGTAGACGGGGTGAAGTTGAAGTCTTCGATAGCGAGGCTATACAGGAAGGGTTTAATCGAGCTGCCGACCTGCCGTTTGGTATTGATGTTGACGTGATCGAATTTGTACGTCCTGAAGTCGATGCCGCCGACCCACGCTTTGACGGCCCCGGTGAAGGGGTCCATCACCATGAATCCTGTCTGCAGCATCTGGCGGTTATATTTGATCGAATCCAGCGGGGACATCACCGTATCTTTTTCCCTGGCGGCATTCCAGGCGAAGACTTTCATTTTCACGGGTGTGTTGAAGCTGGCGCGGATCTCAACATCAGGCATCCCGGCATCTTCTTCGTCCTGCCATCTCTCGCTGTTGCGCATGGCGGCGTCGAGGATATTGGGGTGATCCGCCCAGACTGTGCCGTTGCGGACTTCGCGTTGGGCGTCGAGCATCTTTTGGAGGACGGGCATCTGGTGGTCGACTGCGCTGTCGGCATAGGCCTGCATCCGTGGGTCGATCGTCGTGTAGATCTTCAGCCCGTCTGTATACAGATTATAGGGTTGGCCTGTTGCGGGGTTGGTGTGTTCTTTGCACCATTTTTTGAGATCGCCGCGGAGGACATCACGGAAGTAGGGGGCGATTCCATTGTTCTCATCCATTTTGCGGTAGTGACTGAGGTCGATGGGCTTGGCCTTGAGGGCCGTGGCCTCTTCTTCGGAGAGGTAGTGGTTGGTCACCATCCGGTTGAGGACGATATTGCGCCTGTCTGTTGCCGCCTTCGGGTTGGTACGGGGGTTGAACAGGCTGGGGTTGTTGACCATGCCGACCAGCACGGCCGCTTCGTCGACGCTGAGGCTGTCGGGTTCTTTCTGGAAGAAGGTGCGGGCCGCGGCGCGGATGCCATAGACATTATCGCTGAAGGAGACGTCGTTGAGATAGAGGGCCAGGATCTCCTGTTTGGTAAAATTCCGTTCGAGTTGAATGGCAATGACCCATTCCTTAAGCTTCTGCAACATGCGGCTCAGGCGGTGGCGGGATCTTTCGCCGTTGAACATGTTGAAGGCCAGCTGCTGGGTGATGGTGCTGCCGCCGCCGTCATGGCCGAATTCCAATACAGCGCGCAGCACGGCCTTGCCGTCGATGCCGGAATGTTCATAAAACCTTACGTCTTCGGTGGCGACCAGGGCGTTGATCACGTTGGGGGAGATATCTTTATATTCTACGTGGAGGCGGTTGCCTTTTGCGGTATAGAATTTACCCATGGAGGCGCTGTTATCGGCGAATACTTCTGAGGCCAGTACAAGCGATGGGTTTTCCAGTTCATGCAGGGAGGGGAGCTGGCCGAATACGCCACGGGCGACGAGGGTGATGAGTCCAACGGCTGTCACCAGGCCGGCGAGGAACAGGATCCAGAAGACGCGAACGGGTTTAGACATAGTATATCGTTAATTGTCAGGTTGTTGGGTGCGCCGTGCGCCGGCTGTCCCTCCTTGAGGCAAATCAGATACCAAGTTAACGCTAAACCCCGAAAATTCGCGTGAAGAAAGCGTGAAAAAAAAGCGGCCGCCCAGCGGCCTGCCGATTCTGTCCATCGTCGTCAACTGACTGATGGAAGATGGGATGGTGATTTCGTGCGGCTTTTTATTGCGTTACACGGTTATGCGCTATTATGACACGGCCATGGTTATTTTCAACACGGACGACAATTTAGAGGGCGCGAGGATAAGGAATTTATCATCCTGTGTTTGTGTTTATTATAACATCACAGATACCCGTAGGTGAAAATTATTTTAACAAATTGACGAAAAAAAAATTCTGTGGCCTTTTGGAAATGTC
>Ga0302304_10001334_pt1 | contig 12870 bp, 15 predicted proteins | sample III_Palsa_E2_2_FD_198769 | JGI IMG/M metagenome (GOLD analysis project Ga0302304, IMG submission 198769) | Peat permafrost microbial communities from Stordalen Mire near Abisko, Sweden - III_Palsa_E2_2 | ecosystem: Environmental > Terrestrial > Soil > Palsa > Peat permafrost | place: Sweden...
GAAACAGGTATTCTAAAACTTTTATCTCCTGCATTAACAGGGTAGCCTTGCAAAGCAGCAGCTTCATAAGGGGTTAGCCTACGTGGATTTGCATTAGGTTGAGGTATTAAAATTTCAGCGCCATCTTTGTAATATCTCGCACTCATAGTACGGCTTATTCCTTCAAGATTTACTAATCCAAAGCCAAAACCGTTACCCTTTAATTTATGTTTCTTAGAATATTCCTGTAAATAATTCCATAAATGATCAGATAGTGTATACTTGGAATCAACATCGGTTTTAAGAATTGATTTAATCTGTTTATCTGCATCAGGCAGCTTAACTAAATCAAAATCAAATTTTATTTCCTCTCCAAACCTTTCTTTATCAAAACCAACCATTATAGTTCTATCCCGATGTTGTGGGACGAAATGCTTTCCATTTAGAACTCGATGGTCAAAAGAATAGCCTAAATCAAGGATTGTTTGTTTAATTACTTTAAATGTGTTGCCTTTATCATGGGAAACAAGGTTTTTAACATTCTCTAAAAAGAACGCTTTGGGCCTATGTTTTTCAATAATTTCAGCAACATGAAAAAACAAATTTCCTTGTTTTTCATCTTCAAATCCATGTTTTCTGCCTAAACTATTCTTTTTTGACACTCCTGCAATTGAAAATGGTTGACATGGAAATCCGCCACATAAAACATCGAATTTTTGAGGAATAAAGGCTTTTGTTTCTTCTTTAGTAATATCACCAAATGGCGTTTCACCAAAGTTTGCGAAATATGTTTTTTGAGCATATTTATCGTACTCTGAACTATAAACACATAAGCCACCTACATTTTGTAAAGCCAATCTAAAGCCACCAATACCTGCAAATAGATCAATAAATGTGAATTTTTCTTTTCCGGGTTTTGGACCTGGAAAAGGAATATCTGTAACATCAAATAGGTTCTTCTGAATAGCCTGATAAAGCGCTTCCGGCTCATTTAATAAGCTTAAATTGCTTTCGGCAATATCATAAGCTCTTTCTTTGTAAACTTTATTTTTTGTTACAACATAATGAGTAAGAACTGCTGAATCAAGCTCATTTGAAAGTATTTCAGATGAAGCTTTAGAGGATTTAACTGCCATTAGTTAATTCCTCCATTAAATGATTCGCTATCAAAAAAATCTCTGATAGTTACTTCAAGTGCTATAATTATTTTTTCAAGATTGATTACAGAAACATTTCGTTTTCCGTTTTCAACTTCGTTTACATAAGTCTTATCTATCTCAGCTTTAAAGGCTAAAGCTTCTTGGGTAAGTTTTAAATTTGTTCGGTATTCCTTTATGCGCAGGCCGATTTTCTTTCGAATATCCATACCTGCAAGCTATCTCGTATTCGACTATAAGTCAATCGGATATAAGTGAACTTCTAAAAAAGTTAGTAACTTTTTAGAGCATCTAATAAATGGCTAAATGTTCTATCCAATGATTCTTTTTTCAATTCACATTCCCATATTTTTATAATCTTCCATCCTGCAGTTTTCAGGTTAATTTCTGCCATAATATCGTTACTAATATTCCCGTTTATTTTATTTAGCCACCATTCGGTTCGGGTCTTCGGTACTACATAGTACTTACACTCCTCGTGTCCATGCCAAAAACATCCATGTACAAAAATTACGGTTTTGTATTTGGGTAGCACAATATCAGGCTTGCCGGGCATATCTTTTACATGCAGGCGATATCGAAAACCATTTTTATGCAGAAACTTGCGCACCACCATTTCGGGCTTGGTATCCTTACTCTTAATTCGCGACATATTATAACTCCGCGTTTCCTTACTATGCACATCTGCCATAATTAATTAACAAGCTACCATCATTATAGTTTATTATAGAAAATCAATGCGATCAATTTGTTTCACCCCCTGAAACACCAATCCCACTACCACCTAACAACCAATCACTTACACCAACCCGCTGTTTCACCCCTGAAACACCTCAAAACACTCAATCATCTCAATACAAACCACTTACCTGTTCGGGCTTGTTTCATGGTGTGCCGGTGTGTTCGGGTGTGTTTCAGTGTGTTCGGGGGTTGTTTCGGGTAGTTTAGGGGTGTTTCGGTGCTGTTTCATAGCCGCCTGTAAATGCCTCTATTTTTGATTGGTACAAAGCATTATGTACATTTGCATCGCTCCGGTTTTTGCTTAACAGGGCCGGGGCGTTCATCATGATCAAAGTATTCCCCAATAACCCTTACCAGGAAAATACCATCATTTTATACGACGATAGTCTGCAATGCGCCATTATTGATCCGGGCATGTATACCGCCCCGGAGCAAAACGCGGTGGTTAACTTTATCCGCGATAACGGGCTTACGCCGGTGCTGCTGCTCAACACGCATTGCCATATAGATCATGTGTTGGGCAACCGTTTCGTGTTTGATCAGTACGGCCTAAAACCGCAGTTCAACATAGGCGAGCAGGATACCTTTGATGCCGTGTCCGCCTATGCGCCGAGCATGGGTTTCAGGTATGAGGTTTCGCCTTTGCCGGAGGTTTACCTGCCCGAAACAGGCACCGTAAGCTTCGGTAATACCGAGCTGGAACTGATCTTCGCGCCTGGGCATTCGCCGGCTTCGCTTTGCTTTTATAACCGTAAGGATAATGTTTTGGTGGGTGGCGATGTGCTTTTCCGCGGCAGCGTTGGCCGCAGTGATTTGCCGGGCGGTAACCACGATCAGCTGATTAAGAACATCGAGGAAAAACTTTTCACCCTGCCGGATGATTGTACAGTATATCCCGGCCACGGCCCGGAAACTACGATAGGTTACGAGAAACAAACCAATCCCTTTTTTTAACTTAGGCGTTTAATTACCTCGTTTGAATACATCGGTCTACATAGCTAAACGGTACCTATTTTCGCGTAAGAAAATGCATGCCATCAATATTATTTCGGGTATCAGCATGCTTGGGGTGTTTATTGGCAGCGCCGCGCTGATCATTATCCTGTCGGTATTCAACGGTTTCGAGAAGGTGATCTTGGGCCTCTACAGTAATTTCACCCCCGAACTAAAGATAGAACCCCGCATAGGCAAAACCTTCGACCCAAATACTACTTATTTCTTGCAGTTGAAGAAAGACCCACGTGTTTTTTCATTCACCCAGGTACTGCAGGAAAAAGCGCTGATGATGTATAGCAATAAGCAGTTCATCGGTAATGTTAAAGGGGTAAGCGACGATTTTTTAAAGAATAAGCAGATCGACAGCACTATTGAGGATGGCTCGTTCACGCTAAAATCGGCGACTTCGGAATACGCCGTGATCGGTGGTACGGTAGCGGGCAGCTTGTCGGTTAATATTAATGACCCAACCCCGCTGCGCATCTTCGCGCCCAACCGCACGGCCATGAGCAACAGTGCCGACCCGATGGACGAGTTTGTGGTGCGGAATATTTATCCGTCGGGCGTATTCAGCATACAGCAGGATTTTGATGATATAGCCGTAACCCCGTTAAGCTTTGCCCGCGATTTGCTGAACGAGCCGGTGAATGTATCGTCGATAGAGATCAATTGTAAAAAAGGGACTAATATCGATGCTTTTCAGGACGAGATCATCGACAGGGCAGGCGCAAAATACACGGTAGAGAACCGTATCCAGCAAAATACCGAATTATACAAAACTTTAAACTACGAACGTTGGTTTATATTTATGATACTGGTTTTTGTGCTCATCATCGCCATATTTAATATCATCGGCTCATTAACGATGTTAGTGATTGATAAGCGAAAGGACATTGCCATTTTAAGCAGCCTGGGTGCAGGTAAAAAGTTGGTGCAGGGCATTTTCTTTTTCGAGGGGATGATGATATCGGGTATCGGTTGTATTGCCGGGATGGTGTTAGGATTAGCATTCTGCCTGTTTCAGCAGCATTATGGCTTTATTAAGATGGGCGCCAGCAACTCCGTTATTGATGCTTACCCGATACAGATCAGGATGCGGGATTTTTTCCTGGTGCTGTTAACCGTTGGGTTCATCGCGGTAATGGCCTCATGGATCAGCTCGCGATTGAGCATTAAAAATTTGGATGATATTAAGGGCGACCTATAGTTCCCAGCCCCCTGAAGGGGAGCTTTGATTTGCTAATAGAAGAATAAGAATATAAAATACAGCTTGTGGTAAAGATTGAAATGGTTAGCTTTAAACTATAATTCAACCTTGCTTTAGCCCTTTAACCTAAAGAAAACATGGAATCAAAACGTCAGCAAAAATTCGCCGGAGTTATACAAGAAGACCTTGCCGCTATTTTACAGCGCGAAGGCAATAACTACCTGCCCAATACCATGGTTACCATTACCAAAGTACGCGTAACCCCCGACCTGGCTATCGCCCGTGTTTTTTTAAGCTTTTTTAATAACACCAGCAACCAACTGGCGCTGCAAACTATCAAGTTGCACGCTTCGGAGATCCGCTACAAGTTGGGATCGAGAATAAAGGACCAGGTACGCGTGATACCGCAGCTAGAATTTTTTATTGACGATACCAGCGAATATGTTGACCGCATGGATAAAATCTTCGAAAAGATCAGCAAGGAAGATCGCCAACCAGAGGAAGAATAGTTCCGGCTATGGATGCTACTTCCCGCTTGGCTGCCGCATTAAAAGCGCATCCGCAAAATATTAGTCAGGTTGTTGATTTTAATGCTGAGGCTGACCGCCTCTATCAGTTCGATCTCACCAAAAACAACACGGAATTAAGTTTTGAGGTGGTGAATGATGTGGCAGAATTCAGCCATTGGGTTGATCAGAAGTTGAGGGATAACAATTGTCGATACGGCATTGGCGGCTATATGGAACTGCGTACCATTTATGACAACCGCGAACAGTTTGAAACCGAAGGCGAACAACGCCAACTCCATTTAGGGGTTGATATTTGGGCAAATGCAGGCACACCGGTGTATTCGCCGCTGAATGGCATTGTCCATAGCTTTCAGGACAATGCGCATTTCGGCGATTACGGGCCGACCATTATACTACAGCATCAAATCGGCGGTTTAATACTATATAGTCTTTATGGTCACTTAAACCGCGAATGCTTACCTGAATTAAGCATTGGCAAAACCATTAAAAGTGGTGAGCACATTGCCGATTTCGGCATTGCCGAAGTTAATGGCGGATGGCCACCGCACCTGCATTTTCAGTTGATGCTGGATATGGAAAGCATGGCTGGCGATTATCCCGGTGCCTGCCGTAACCCGGATAAGGGTATCTACCTGCAAAATATTCCTGATCCTGCTTTGCTGCTACAATTTCCGAGTGCTATTAATGTATAGGTCGCAGCACCCTGTCCCATCTCACTTTTCCTAAAAAAGTACCGGCGCTATCAATGCTCATCCAGGTTAAAATGGCCTTGCCTACAACGTGGTCTTCAGGCACAAAACCCCAATAGCGCGAATCTTCAGAATTATGGCGGTTATCGCCCATCATCCAGTAATAGTTCATTTTAAAAGTGTAGGTATTTGTTTTTTTACCGTTGATCAGGATATCGTTACCTAAAACCTCCATTTTATTTTCTTCGTAAACCGCTATAGCCCGGTGGTAAACTGGCAGGTTTTGGCTGGTTAATTTAACTGTCCAGCCTTTTTTGGGGATGATGATGGGGCCGTAGTTATCCACGTTCCAGTTTAAACGCGGGTCTTGCGGAAATACATCCGGATCATGAACGCCGTTCAGTTCATTGTATTCCTTAACCAAAGTAATATGCCGTGATAACCTCACTTTAGCTGCCGCCTGCCGGGTCATCAGCAGCTCAAAATCGTGTTCAGTTATTTGCTGTCTTTCGGTGATGTTGAGTGAAGTCATTAACTGCGGATCGATGCCCGTGCTATCGGTATGTACCAAAAACGATGGCTGACTAAACGCCGGATCGGCTTCAGGTTTGCCGTTAATATAAACTACCGCATCACGAATAGAAAGCGTATCTCCGGCAATGCCCACACATCGCTTAATGTAGTTTTCCTGCTTATCTATCGGGCGATAAAGCGGCGCATCAATTTCCATCGGGTAGTTAAACACAATCACATCGCCTCTTTTAATATGACTAAAGCCGGGCAACCGAAAATAAGGCAATTGTAAGCCATTCCAATAAGACTTAGTGCCTAAAACCGGCATCGTATTTTGCGAAAACGGAAAGGAAATGGGTGTAATTGGTAACCTTGGACCATAATTAACCTTGCTCACAAACAAAAAATCGCCCACCAAAAGTGTGCCTTCCATCGATCCGCTGGGGATAACGTAGGCCTCAACCAATAACGCGCGGATAAGCGTTGCCGCTATAATGGCAAAAATTACCGCATCCGTCCATTCGCGTAGGTGGCTTTTCTTCTTTTTGAGTTTAGTTTTCTTTTTTCGCCAGAATGTCCAGTTCATATTTTTTTAAATTCCCCTCTTAAGAAGGGTGCGCGAAGAATTGTGTAGAGGCGGGGTGTGTTCTGCGATATAACACGCCTAATCCCTTTCAAAAGGGAAAGTATCTTTAAAATGACACTATCCTATCCCAAAATTGAACATGTCCTGCACCGAATGAAACCCTTTTTTATTCTGCAACCATTCCGCGGCCAGCACGGCGCCAAGCGCGAAGCCGTTGCGGTTATGGGCAGTATGTTTAAATTCGATAGAATCTACTTCCGAATCGTAAATTACGGTGTGAGTGCCCGGTACGCTGTCGATACGCAAGGATTCAATCAGCAGTTCATTTTGCTTGATGTTCTCGTCGTTATCCGAATCATCCGACACCAAAACATTCGACCATTTTTCCTTCGCGTCGATATTTTCGATAATGCCTTCGGCAATAGTTATCGCTGTTCCACTTGGCGAATCGAGCTTTTGGGTGTGGTGGATCTCCTCAACCTGCACATCGTAGTACGGGTAGTTGTTCATCAGCTTAGCCAGCATTTTATTAATGTGGAAGAAGATGTTTACGCCTACGCTAAAGTTTGTAGCGTACAACAAAGTGCCATTATTTGCCTCGCATTGTTGCTTAACCGCTTCTAACTCATTATGCCAGCCTGTGGTACCAACCACCACCGGCACGCCAGCCTCAAAGCATTTTGTAATATTGCCTAAAACCGAACCGGGCATAGTAAACTCAATAGCAACATCGGCCTTTTGCAGGTTTTCGGTAGTAAGCTCATGCAGGTTTTCGTTATTGATTTTTAAAACTATCTCGTGTTTACGGTCGGCAGCAATCTTTTCAATAATCTTACCCATTTTACCGTAACCTATAAGCGCAATTTTCATCAGGCGTAATTTTTTGTGGTGATGAACCTAATTAACTGGGGTAAAGGTAAGTTTTATCAGCCAAATTACAGACCCGTTTAAAATTGCGGTATCTATCCAATAATAACAGGATCAGATTTAATCTATCAGAAGATTAAACTCAATTTTAAACCGGGCAAAACCGGGCCGTTAAAACCCTGCGCAAACATGTTTTGCTGGTTAAGGATAGTGGGATCTATCCTAAAAGACAGATCGGTATCCATGGTATAGGTGTGCTTAAATTTGGCCTCAATATAGGCATCCACAATTTGTATTCCCCAACCGGCCAAAAAACCCATAATGCCCAGGTCGAGGTTGCGCTGCACCGTGTTTACATCATTACCTATCTGCCCGGATGGCGCATAGAGGTATTCTTGATATACATTATATTCATACGCGCCTGGTACCGGTGGTTTATTATGCTCATAATCCTGTGCCGCTTTTAGTAATGGCTTATATTGCCGCTTGTTATAGATGATCACATCCGCCAACAACCCTAAACCGGCATAAATATCGGCACTTTCCATAACTGGTGATTATAGATTTGCCCCAAACCCGGCATCAGTAATGAACGGATAACCGCCTTATGTGGGCTATGCAAACTATCCGGATGGTAAGCTTTATCACCAGGTTTATCTTCGGGGTAAAGCCTGGGAACTAACCGAATCCTGGTGCAAATTAATACTGTCTTTTTGGGTTTGCTTATTACTTAGTGCGGCATTTTGTGCTTTGGCACGCAAACTATACAAGGGATGATTAACAGGACGAAAAAATATTGATACATGCGTAAGGTATAGATACCATTAACGCATGTTTTAGTTCGGTATTATTTAAAAGCTTAAACTCAGTTTTAACCCGGGAACAACCGGCCCGTTAAAGCCTTGCGCAAACATGCTTTGCTGGTTTAGGATAGTTGGATCTATCCGTAAAGAAAAATCGGTATCCATCGTGTATGAGTGCTGAAATTTGGCATCGATATAGGCATCAACCATCTGTATCCCCCAAAAGGCAACAAAGCCCATGATACTTAAATCGCGGTCGCGGCGATAGCTATCATTGGCATCATAAATGGATTGATCGGGCACCTCGCTGTACAGGATATAATCTTGATAAAATTTGGTGCCTGGTGCTGGTGCCGTACCATGCTCCCGGGATTGTGCCAGGAATAAAAACTCCTTGTAATACTTCTCGTTAAATACATAAGCATCGCCCAGCAGGCCCAATGCGGTATAAATTAAAGGCACTTTCCACCAATGATGATTATAGATTTGGCCCCAGCCGGGTATAAGCATGGAGCGGATAACCGCTTTGTGCGGGCTATGCAAGCTATCCGGATGATATTTTTGCTCGTCGTGCTTTACTTTGGGCACAAAAGGCTTGGACAGCACAGAATCGCGGTGGCGATTTATAGTGTCTTTTTTGGTATCCTTATTACTTAGTACCGGGTTTTGTGCACAAGCAATAGATGCAAAGCCGAAAACCAATAAAATTACGAGCAGGAATTTATACATTTTTACCAATCCAACATTTCGAGGATGCGGCCAAGGTCATCCTCCGATAAAAATGGTATTTCAATGCTACCATTTCCTTTGCCGTTAACTTTAAGCTTAACCCTTGTGCTAAACTTCGAAGCCAGGTCATCCTCTATCTTTTGCATATGATAAGGGATAGGCTCGGGTTGTTTGCCTTCTTTTTTTACAGGCACCCGTTGCAGCTCGCGCACCAGTTCTTCAACCTTACGAACGGATAAACCTTCCTTTATAATATGCTGATGGATAAATAATTGTTTAGCAGGATCATCAATACTAATCAATGCGCGTGCATGGCCCATGCTCAGCTGACCATCGCGGATAGATGCCTGGATAGCTGGCGGCAATTTTAATAACCGCAGGTAATTAGTAACCGTAGAGCGGTTTTTGCTTACGCGATCACCCAATTCTTCCTGTTTCAGGCTGCACTCATCAATCATCCGCTGAAAGCTTAACGCTACTTCGATAGCATTCAGGTTTTCACGCTGGATGTTTTCTATCAGCGCCATCTCCAGCATTTGCTGGTCGTTAGCGGTGCGTACGTAGGCTGGTATCTGCGTTAAGCCCGCTAATTTAGACGCTCGCAAACGGCGCTCGCCCGATATTAACTGGTAGCTATGCGCATTAACGCGCCTAACGGTAATTGGCTGTATTAGGCCCTGTAATTTGATGGAGTCGGATAACTCTTGTAAAGCAACCTCATCAAAATCTGTACGGGGCTGAAACGGGTTAACCTCTATCTCGGCTATCTTGATCTCGTTAACCGAGCCCATGCTGTTTACCTCGGGCGACGATGCTACACCGGTATTCTTTTTATCAGGATTTACACTGGGCGAATCATTTAGCAAAGCACTTAATCCTTTACCCAGGGCATTTCTTTTTTCTGTGCTCATTTATTAAGCTGTTACGGTGGTTGCCTCGGCCTGGTTTTCAACTAAACCATTCTTTTGTACAATTTCGCGGGCAAGGTTTAAATAGTTGATGGCACCTTTGCAGGTAGCATCGTGCATAATTACTGATAAACCAAAGCTTGGCGCTTCGCTTAACCGGGTGTTACGCTGTATAATGGTATCAAAAACCATATCCTCAAAATGGTTACGCACTTCTTCAACCACCTGGTTGCTCAGGCGCAGGCGTACATCGTACATGGTTAATAAAATACCTTCAATCTTCAACTCGGTATTTAAACGGGTTTGAACAATTTTGATGGTGTTTAACAATTTACCCAAGCCCTCTAACGCGAAATACTCGCACTGTACCGGGATGATTACCGAATCAGCCGCGCTTAAGGCGTTAATGGTGATTAAACCTAATGATGGCGAGCAATCAATAATGATAAAATCATATTCATCGCGGATGCTGTTAAGCACATGCTTCATTTTAAACTCGCGGTTCTCCAGGTTTATCATTTCTATCTCGGCACCTACTAAATCTATGTGAGCAGGTAGCAGGTCAAGGTGCGGGGTATCTGTTTTTTGGATAGCATCATGCGGGTCGATATCATTAATGATACACTCGTAAATGCTATTTTTGATATTACGCGGATCGAAACCGATACCCGATGTAGAGTTAGCTTGCGGATCGGCATCTACCAATAAGGTTCTATATTCTAATACGGCTAAACTTGCGGCCAGGTTTATGGATGATGTAGTTTTTCCTACGCCGCCCTTTTGGTTGGCTAAAGCAATAATTTTACACATTGGCTATTAAAATTTGTTGTTGGGTTTGTACAAAACGAAAAACAGAAACATAATTTCTACCTTCGTAAGGTTAACACGGTGCTAATATACAAAGTTAACAATTGCTTGCGTTTGTGTAATGCCGCTTAAGGGTTCTGAGGCATGTTTTTACTCACATTTTTTGCCCATTTACACACAATTTTAAGTATAAATCGTTAAAACCTGCTAAAGCAGTATTGCCCATAAAAAAATGATAACCATTATATCCTCCACCAACCGGCCCAACAGCAACACGCTTAAAGTGGCTAAATATTACCAAAAATTGCTGTTGCAAAAAGGCCAGGAAGCCAATATATTATCATTAACCGAACTGCCCGATACCTTTATAGCCACCGACCTGTACGGCAAACGCAGCGAGGCTTTCAGGCTGATACTGGACGTGATTAACCAGTCGGATAAATTCCTGTTCGTCATCCCCGAATACAATGGCAGCTACCCCGGCATATTAAAGGTGTTTGTTGATGCCTGCGATTTCCCAGAGAGTTTTTATGAGAAGAAAGCGGCTTTGGCAGGCATCTCATCCGGCAAATACGGCAATATCCGCGGGGTGGATCATTTTACCGGCGTTTGCCATTATTTTAACCTGCATGTGCTGCCGCTGAAACTCCATATCGCCAGTATTAAAACCGAACTGGATGAAAACGCCAGCCTGTTTAAAGAGGATACGGTTAAGTTTGTGAATGAGCAGGTAGATAAGTTTATCGCGTTTTAAACGCAGATTTTAATTGATTTTTGTGATTGCGCTGATTTCCGTTAATTATTGATAAAGGTTACAGTTTAGCTATTCATTAATCATATCACCAGGTGTTTAGCTTGCCGGAACAATAATTATTAATCCCGTATAGCCGGGGGTAGGCTTAAATACAAACTGACTTTTACCACTGTTTGCTGATAAAAATCAATCTCGCTGGTCGCGATTTGGCCAAAGCTTGCTTTGGCTGCCCATATTTTATAAGTACCTGCCGGCACTGTTATTTATAATTTCCATACATATCAGCATAGCAAGTATCTATTATTTTGGATGATTTATTTAAAATTTCAACTACCGAACCCGCGCCGGTTTCTTTATCATTGCAATGACTGATGTTACCGTAAATAAGCGTTTTCCCTACTAGTTTTTGATCAGCAACAGCAGAATCAACCACAAAGCCGCCACAATTTGCCGTAGTATGCGGCAATGTATACGCCTGCTGCGCCTTTGCAAAAAGGGTTAATGTGCTTAAAATTAACAGCGCTATTATTTTTCTCATGTTAACATATTAAATTAATTTTGAGAAAAAGCATGTAGTGGGCGCAACAATATACAATCGATTTGGCCTACATTATTGTCCTTGTCATCTTCATAATTTAAAATATAAAGGAGAGATGTTTCTATGCCATTATATACTTCATTGTAAGAGTTATTTTGTTGTACTTTCTGCGGATTACATCCGGCTTCCATAGCATAAATTACAGGTAGAATGAATGGCTTGCTTTTCACTGATTTTCCGTTGATTTTACGGGGTATCCATTGTCCGTTTGTTGATTTTATAACTGAGGTTATGATGGTTTCAAATACCTCGGGTATGTGTTTAATGTTAGTGTATGTGATACTTTCTACATTACCAACAGAATCAATGTTAAACTTTGCAAATACTGCTGTTATTAAACATATATTTAAATTATGTTTTTTTGCTTCCTGATCAAATTTTTTATTTAGAAATTTAGTTAAAGCCATAGGGCCACCGCTAAATTTTGCTTCTTCAACATTTGACTGAGCAAAAATTGGCGTACCATAAATTATATTACATACTAATATTATGAAGAATAGCTTATTTGATTTTTTCATAAAACAGATTAACAATGTGTACCAGAATTACCTGATTGATAACTATCATTTGTGTTTTGGACGTCGCTTGCTGAAAGGTTGTAAGTTGCCAAGGCAGTATTAAATACAGATGGATTATTTTGTTGTAAAACTCCGAATCCCCCTAAAACTAAACATTCAGCATCATGTGTAGATAAATTCGGAAATACGGCTTGTAAAGTTTGCACTTCTGTGTTTACATAATTTTGTATCATATATACGTGTTGCCCAAAGCCGGCATTAATATTAGGATTTTCATCTAAGTATGCATGAAATATCTCATGCATGGTTGTTTCCAACAGAAACTCTTTGGAAGCGTTCGCTATCTGTGGTGTATTAAAAGTAATTTGAAAATTATCTTTTTGGTCTCCACTTGTATTCGCATCTTCTGTACTAGGCAAGGTCGCTTCTAAAAACGTTAGATTCACTTGATCACTTACACCAAATGTATTTCTTAAAATGTTGGTAAC
>Ga0302304_10001337_pt1 | contig 12831 bp, 10 predicted proteins | sample III_Palsa_E2_2_FD_198769 | JGI IMG/M metagenome (GOLD analysis project Ga0302304, IMG submission 198769) | Peat permafrost microbial communities from Stordalen Mire near Abisko, Sweden - III_Palsa_E2_2 | ecosystem: Environmental > Terrestrial > Soil > Palsa > Peat permafrost | place: Sweden...
AAGGAACTGGGTAGCGTCCAGCACCAGGATTTTTTTGTAATCCCCCTGCAGAAAACGGTCGGCGACTTCGCGCATTTTGGGATCCGCGGCGCAGATTTTCTCGATGCGTGGGTCTTTCGCCTTTAGCAGATCGAGGAGCTGCGGCAATTTGATTTCCGGAGGATATTGAAATTCGAGCAGGGTGTGCGGTTGAGTTTTTTCCGGCGGCCAAAACTGCACGTAAACCGGGCGGGTGATTTTCGTATCGTAATACTCGAGATTGCGCATTTCCTGGGTGAGGTTGAACGATAACTCCCAGACTTCGGGGCCGTAGTTGGGAACAAATCCGACGAGGATGAGTTGGACGATCGGCTCATTGGGCGGGTAGGAAACTTTGGCGTGGAGATTGACGGCTACCCGACTGAGACGCTGTAGTAGACCCTGGCCGACGGACTCGAGATCGGTTGCTTCGGAGGTAGTTAGATCGAGCGGCTGAGTCTTATCGAGGCGCTGGTCGACGGTGCTCACCTCGCCGCGAAGATGCGGTAGTTCCCGGTCGAGGCGCGCGAATTGCTGGTCGGATGTGGGCGAAAACCAATCGACCGCGCCGAACAGGACGCCGGCGCGGCGCGAATTGAGTTCGACGGGGATCGGCGGGTGGGTCTGGGATTCGATGGGATTCTCGACCGTGGCGATGATGATGGCGTCTTTTACCACCGCGACGATGACGCGGCCGGCGGCCAGATTGGCGACGATTTCTTCGGAAGGCGGGGCGGTGACTTCCTGAGCTCGGAGAGCGGAAGGCAAAACGAAGATCCCGGCGGCAATCGCTACGAATGCGGTGAGCATCAGGTGTCGAGGGCCGTGGAAACGGGGAAGGTCGCGTTTGGCAATTCGACCAGTGCTCATTTTTTCACGGTATCACAGGTCGCGGCTGCGGCGATGGGAGTTGCGTGGTGCCAAGGTTGGCGGGAACTTCAGGGGCTGAAGCCCCGCGTTCGCGTAGGGATGGATGTCGTGGCTAAAGCCACGACCTACCAACGATGCTTCGTGACATGAGTTCTAGTTCTGAGGGTCTGGTTCTAGTAAAATTCAACGGTAACAAGGCCATACGCCAAGCAAGTCCGATAATTCTTCAGCAGGATGAAAGGAGCAGTTCTGAGATCACCTACTCGTATTCGGCATAATGGACGAAAAGTTTCGGAAATCATCGAGGCGCATCACCGGTTCGTGCGCGGCGACGAGACCGGCGTGCGCGCGGATTTGTCGGGCGCGGATCTATCCGGAGCGAATTTCGAGGGCCTGAACCTGGACCTGGTTAATTTTCAGGGCGCGAATCTGGAAGGCGCGAAGCTCTATAATACGCGGCTCTCTTCGGTCGACATGAGCAAAGCGAAACTGAAGCGCGCCGATCTGCGCAAGGCGGATTTGACCGAAGCTAATTTGAGTGGCGCGGATCTGACGGAAGCACAGGTCGGCGGCGCGGAACTGTTCCGCACGGATTTGCGGCAGGCGATTTTGCGGCGGGCCGATTTTGGCGCAGCGAATTTCCGAAGCGCGGAGATTCGCGGTGCGGATTTTTCGGGTGCTGGCCTGCGCACCGCGATATTGCGCGAGACGAACCTGGAAGGCGTGGATTTGTCGGGCCTGGATTTGAGCACGACACTCATGCCTCCGGGTTACAAAGCGGGCGGCGAGACTAAAAAGTAAGAGCGGCACCAGTACGAATAGCAAGCAGACGGACGTGCCCTAAAGCCGAGCGATGGCCAACCCTTCCTGTATTCTGGTCGAAGACTACAGATCATCCGGTGGATGGGTCGGTGCGGAACAGCACGCCACACGGGGCCGAGCGTACTGCGAAATGCTCGAGCGCGGGCAGATCCTTCAGTTTCGAGAACCTCCCTTCGCATTCCCCACGGTGGACCAGGAATTTTTGCGCAACCAGGAATGGGCTGAGTTGCGGATGCACAAAAACGTTTCGTACCGGCCGGGAGAAGATGTGCTGCGCGGAGTTTCCGGCGACGCGAATACGGTTGAGCGGGTCCATTCGATCATGCGCAATTACAGCGCGCGGGTGATCGAGTTCGTCGGAGATTTTCTTTCGCCCTACAAAGAGAAATGGAATCTGGACTTCGCGAGTTTTCGGCCGCTAGAAGAAGAAGGCCGAGATCTCCCGCTGCACAAACGAAACGATCTACTGCATGTGGACGCGTTTCCAAGCCGGCCGACGCAGGGCGGACGGATTTTGCGGGTGTTCACAAATTTGAATACGACGCGGCCGCGGGTGTGGAACACCACGGAGAATTTTGAAACGCTGGCTCACAAATACGCGAAGCCCGCGGGTTTGCAGCAGATCGCCGAAGACGATTCGTTCCTGACGCGCACGGTGCAGAATTTGGGCGCGAAGCTGGGAATCACGGCGGCGGCGCGCACACCGTACGACATGTTCATGCTGCGCTTTCACGATTACCTGAAGGAAAACACCGCACTGCAGACCAAGGGACCGAAAACTGAGATGGCGTTTCCGCCTTCGGCGACCTGGATGGTATTCACCGATTGCGTGGCGCACGCGGTGATGTCCGGGCAATACGCGATCGAGCAGACGTTTCTGATTCCGCCCAAGGCGCTGGTGGCGCCGGACGCGGCACCGTACCGAATTTTGGAAGGGCTCGCGGGAAGGCCGTTGGTCGGCTAGAACAGCGAAGCCGGGTAAATGTATGGAAGCCGGCTGAAGTTATTTTCTACGCTACAAAATCTACGGAGTCATCTTCCCTTTGCTTAGATAATCCTGCGCCGGGACGCCGAAGGCGTCGGCGACGCGATTGAAAAACGCAAACATGGCAGTGATATAGACCGCTTCGGCGATTTGATCTTCGCTCCAGCCCGCGCTGCGCAGTTTTTGCACGTCGGCATGGGTGGAACGCGGCGCGTTGTTGGTGATGAGCTCGACGTAGGTCATCAGGGCGCGCTCCGCCGGAGTCAGGTCCGCTTCATCGAGCTTCCCTTCGAGGATGGCTTCCACGCATTTATCGTTGGCTCCCTGAACCCGCAGGAAGTGGGCGTGGCTGTCGAGTCAATACGGACACCGGTTCAGAAATGAAACGTAGCTGGCGATCATTTCTTTGTGGCGGCGAACCAGGTGGCCGTGGGAAAAGTGCACGGTGTTGGAAAAATCGACCACCTGCTTCAGAAAATCCGGGCGAGCGCCGAAGCACTTGATGATTCCGGGGACCTGGGTGCGGCCTGAACCGGCGCGCCAATAGTCATAGGCGTTGGCGGTGTCGCCTTGGGCCTCGGCATCTTCGGTGATGCGAATTTTGGTGGGTTGCGGGTTGGCGTAGTGTTCACCAAGGATGGTCGGGGGAGCCGCGATTCTTTTGCGTTTGGTTTTTCTCTTGCGGGGCGCCATTAAAACTCCCACTGAATCATATTACGTTTTTGCATTAGGCCGCTGGGCGATGACCCAATTATAAACGGGCCAGCCCGCGAGGACGACGGCAGAGCCGAGAATGGCTTCGCGCGGACTGTGGATACTGAGAAGTGCGAGCATGGCGAGGATAAGAATCAGAAAGGCTACGGCAGTGAAAGGATAGCCGGGAGTGAGGACTACGTTTTCGGATTGTGGCGGCTGGCGGCGCAAAGGAAAGAGGGCGCTGACGGTGAGTCCGAGGAAAAATATTACCGGGAATAAAAAGTAAGCAACGATCTGATCGAAAGTACCGAGCGCCACCAGCAGGCAGGCGATGGCGGCTTGAATGGCGACGGCGCGCGCCGGAGTGCCGAAGCGGGGATGGGTCTGGGAGACGGCTTGAATGAAGAGGCCGTCCTTGGCCATGGCGTACATCACACGCGGGGCGGAAATCATGAAGGCCGCGAGGCTGCCAGTGACGCACAAAATAACGATGGCCGAAAAAATGATTGCGCCGGGTGGGCCGAAAAGGACGGCACCGGCCTGGGCGACGAAGGTGGCATCGGAGCTGACTTTTTCGATGGGAACCAGATAAATGAAAACCGCGCTGATGACGATGTAGACAGTGATGACGGCAAGGACTCCGAGTACCAGCGCGCGAGGGAGCGTGCGGCCGGGGTCGCGGACTTCGCCGGCGATCTTGGTGGCGTCCCACCAGCCACCGAAGGAAAAAAATGCGGAGACCAGGGCGGTGGCGAATGCCGGGCCGAGAGGCAGCGCGCCGTGACGCTGGGCGACGAAGGGAACGAAATTGGACCAGGAGCCGAGGTGAAACACGAGAGCCCAGATGGTGAGGACGCCGAGCACCGCAAATTTCAGCCAGGTGAGCCAGCGGAGAACTCCTGCGCTGATGCGCGTGCTGACCATGTTCAGGCCGGCGACCGTGGCGATCACGAGGATCGCGGCGAATTTCTGGGTGAGCGGCGACCAGTGAAAAATATAGGAAGCGTAGGCGGCAATTCCGGTGGCGAGCGCGGCAGTGAGGCCGGGATCGAGGACCAGGAGACTCATCCAGCCGTAGAGAAAGGCGGAACGCGCGCCGTAGGTTTCGTGAAGATAAACGTAGGAGCCACCGGGACGGGGAAAGCGTCCGGCAAGTTCGCCGAAACAGAGCGCGCCGCTGAGAGTCATGGCGGCGACGGCGAGCCAGACGACGAGAAGCCAGAACGGAGAGCCGAGGGCTTTGGCCATGCCGGCAGGCGTGAGGAAAATTCCAACGGCGATGGCTTCGCCGGCGACGGCTGCGGCGGCGGAACCGAGACCGAGTTGGCGGCGAAGGTCATTGGAGTCGCGGGCGGACGTTTGGGTTCGTTCGGACATGTCAGAGACGCGCCGACGCGGTCTGAACGCAGGAAGGAAGGGATTTTAAGCTGGCCAAGGACACACGCGAAATGAAGGTGGGAGTTTGTGCCGCGCGCAAAGTGCGAGCATGATACCACTGCGGCGATGATGCCAGAAAGCGGCGGTGTGAGACGGCCAATGCGAGGAGTGAAATATTTGAATCGTTCGCGGCTGACGGCGATCTTCGCGGTATTTTTTTTGTTCTTGCTGGCAGGCTGCGGTCCGGCGTCGGCGCCGCCACCGGAAAACCCGCGACCGGCTGAGGCGCATCATGAAGAACCGCGGCAGGACGAAGCGCGGCGAGATGAGGCGAACCGGGACGAGCCGCGGCGGCGTGAATCGAAATCGGAACGCAGACGACGGCGGGAAGAACGCGAGGCGTCGGGTTCGTCGCCAGCCTCGCAATCGGCACAGACCCATGATTTGAGCGTGGACGAAACGCAGGGCGGGCATACTTTGAGCCGGCATGTGGGACGCAGCGACGCGGACTTGCAGGAACGGCTGCAGCGCGAAGGAAATATCTCCGCAGCGTCGACGTACACCGATCGCGCGGCAGCGGAGGCGGTGGTGGGCCAGGTGTTGGAGCATAATTCGCGCGTGGAACAGTGGGAGCAGCGCGGCGCGCGGCGGCCGAACCTGGCGCTGGATTATCATGGCGACGCCTCACAGCCCATTGGGCGATGTATGCAGCGAGGATCGAACGCGGCCGTGCCGGCCTGGGATGCGATTGTGGTGCTGAAGGCGTCGCGCGATGGGGATGGATTTTACGTGCTGACGAGCTATCCGGAGTGTCCGCGATGAAAAAAGCTGGGGATGACGGGAAAAAAGCGGGGAGCGAGATTTCCGCGAAGCACTTCCCTGCGCTGCGGGCTTTCATGCGGAGCTATTTGCACCAGGATTTCGGCGAGGAGTACGGATCGGTGGAAGAAGCGGCGCGGACTTTTGTGGACGATGCCACGGAAGCGGAAGTGGCGACGGTGTTGACGGAGTGGCGGGAGTTTTTAGGAATGACGCGAGGGAAACCGCTGGGCGAGATTAATAATTTGATGGGTTCGAAGTTGGGAAGCGCATGGGTGGCGGGGAGTTTGGGGGATTTGGAGGCGATTACCGAGGCCTTGGAGCATCGTGACGGGAATTAGGTGAGGTGTTGCGGTGGCAATCGAAGAGAGATCCCTCGTCGGTGCGGCAAATTCGGCCGCGCTCTGTCGGGATGACAACGAGCGGGTAAGAAACTCGATGGCAACGGCAGGCGGGTCTTAGACCCGCCCCTACACGACCGGTTTCGGTGCCGCGAAACAAATTATTTTCCGGCGGCGAATTCGGCGGAATCTTCGGGGTAGCCCGGGCCGCGCGGCGGAAACGGGCGGCGACGGGTCTCGATGCCGAGGCGCTTGATTTTCTGATTCAGGGTGGAGAGTGGAACCTGGAAGCGTTCGGACGCTTCGGTTTGATTCCAGTTGGTGCGCTCCAGCATGTCCACGATGATGCGGCGTTCGACTTCTTCCAGAATTTCAAAGAGTGAGGGCGTGGATACTTTGACATTAGGATCGCCGGAAATCGCGGGCATGAATTCCGCAAGTTGCAGGCGAACGCCGCGCACGATTTCGCGCGAACGGACGGTGTCGGGCAGCAGATCGCCATCAATGGATTCCTGATTGGAAAGAACCACGGCGCGTTCGACGGCGTTTTCGAGTTCGCGGACGTTGCCGGGCCAGTCGTAGTCGATCAGGAGCTTCATCGCGCCAGTGGTGAAGCGGCGCGGCGGCTTGCCATTTTCCTCGCAATACTGCAGCAGGAAACGATCAATCAACAGCGGAATGTCTTCCTTGCGTTCGCGAAGCGGCGGCAGCTGCAGAGAGATGACATTCAGGCGATGAAATAAATCCTCACGGAAACGGCCTTCGCGCACGAGTTTGGTGAGATCTTCGTTGGACGCCGCGAGAATGCGAACGTCGACTTTGATGGTGTCGGTGCCGCCCAGGCGCATGAATTCGCGCTCCTGAATGACGCGCAAGAGCTTGGCCTGGGTTTCCGGGCTGACCGTGGAGATTTCGTCGAAGAAAATCGTGCCCTGATCGGCGACTTCGAAGAGGCCTTTTTTGGAGGCGACGGCGCTGGTGAACGCGCCTTTGACGTGACCAAAAAGCTGCGATTCGAGCAAATCGCCGGGAATCGAACCGGTGTTGATGGGGATGAACGCCTTGTCGGCGCGGGTGGACGCGGAGTGAATGGCTTTGGCGATGACTTCTTTACCGGTGCCGCTTTCGCCGCTGATGAGCACGGTGGAGCGGGACGGTGCAACCTGGGTGACCAGATCGAACACCGCCTGCATCTTGTGGCTTTTGCCGACGATGTTCGGGAAATTGTAGCGCTGCTTCAGGGCCCGCTTGAGTTGAACGTTTTCATCGCGGAGGCGGCGGCCTTCAATGGCCACGGAAACCTGGGCGACGAGTTCGTCATTGGCCCACGGCTTGGTGATGAAATCCTGGGCGCCACCTTTGAAAGCGGCGCGAGCCATATCGATGGAGCCGTAGGCGGTGATGAGAATGATGGAAAGCTGCGGGTCGCGCAGACGAATTTCGCGCAGCAATTCCAGGCCGTTGCGATCGGGCAGGCTGACGTCGAGCAGCATGAGATCGAAAGGATTGTCTTCGAGCTTCTGCAGCCCGGCCGCGCCGGTTTCGGCCAGCGTCACTTGAAAATTTTCCGAGGTGAGAAGAGCTTCCAACCCTTCGCGGATCTCGATTTCATCATCAACAACGAGAATTGAACCTTTAGGCATGGACTGGTTTCCTGGCAACGGGGAATTCCAGGCGGAACGAAGTTCCCTTTCCTGGAGTCGAGCGCACGTCGACTTTTCCGGCGTGCTCCTTGATGATGCCGTAACTTACCGAAAGGCCGAGACCGGTGCCCCGTCCGGTGGCCTTGGTGGTGAAGAACGGATCGAAAATACGCTGCAGATTTTCGGGCGAAATGCCCGCGCCGGTATCGGTGACTTCAATAGCGACCGAGCCGTTGTAAGCGAGAGTGCGAACTTCGAGCAGGCCGCCCTGCGGCATGGCGTCGCGCGCGTTCATGAACAGGTTCAAGAAGACCTGCTGCAAACGGGTGATGGAACCGAGCACCGCCGGCAATTCCGGTTTGTAATTCTTGACCACGTTGACGTGCGCGGTTTTCAGCGGATGCTGCACCAGCGCCAGGGTTTCCTCGAGGACCGAATTGATATCGACCTCGATAAGCTCGGCCGCCCCGGTGCGCGAAAAATTCAGCAGGTTATTGACGATTTCGCTGGCCCGGAAAGTTTGTTTGACGATGCGCTCGATCGTCTGCTGGCGCGGATCGTCGGCGGGAATCTGCTTGGCCAGCATCTGGATGTAGTTGGAGATGACGGCCAGCGGCGTGTTGACTTCATGGGCCACCCCGGCGGCGAGCAGGCCGAGCGAGGTCAACTTTTCGGTCTGGACGATTTGCTCCTCGAGGCGTACGCGCTGGGTGATGTCATCGAGCAGGATCAGCCGGCCAAGGCGCGAGCCGTTTTTGCCGACGAGCGGCGCGATGGAAGCGTTCACGACCACCCGGCTATTGGCGCGCGTAGCGAGGTGAAATTTGTAGATTCCGGCGACGTGATCGCTTTTGGCATGCGATGTAATTTCGGAAACCAAGTCGGCTGGCAAGACATCCTGCAACTTCCGATGCAGCGCCTCGGTGCGCGGGATGCCCAGCAATCCTTCCAGTTGCGGATTCCAGGATTCGATGCGGTCCTGCAGGTCGACGGTGACTACGCCGATGTTCAGCGATTCCACGATGTTTTCGCTGAAGTCCTTCAGGCGCTCGATCTGCATGGCTTTCTGCTCAAGCGAGTGATAGAGCCGCGCGTTTTCGATGGCGATGGCCACGTAGCCGGCGATGGTGAAAAGGAGTTCGAGGTCGTCGCTGGAAAGATAATCACCGTCGACGGTCTTGCCGAGTCCCAGGACGGCGACGGCGCGCTCGTGAAAGCGACACGGAATGAAATAGTTCAGGTCCAATTCTTCGAGGGACCGGCGCACCGTGGGAGTTTCTTCGGTAGCGGCGCGGGCGGATTCGAAAAACAGGCAGCCGCGCTCGGTGGCGAGACGTTCGGCGCTGAGGAACGAGAGATCCAGCGGTCCTTCGGGGCGAACGCCCATGGAGCGCGCCAGGGTGAACGTGCCGGGATGAGCTTCATCCTCGAGAAAGATAGCCAGGCGATCGACGAGCAGGGTTTGCGAGACGCGATCGAGGACCGAGCCGACCAGCGGCTCGATGCGCACTTCATTGGTGAGCGTACGGCCGAATTCAATCAGGGTGCGGCGGTAATCGAGGCGATCGCGGTAGAAGAAGCGGTCGAGCCGGGTCTGTACGCCTTCACGCAAGGGTTCGATCAGGAACGCCGCAACGACGATGGCGATGACGCCGCCAATGGGGCCGGTCGAAAGTCCCGGGCGATGAAATAGTTCGCCGATCAGCGCGATGACGGCGAAATAAATGCCGACGACGGCGGCGGTGGCGAAAGTGTAGGCCAAGCCGCGCTTGAAAATAATGTCAACGTCCATCAAGCGGTAGCGAATGATGGCGTAACCAAAGCAGAGTGGGATGAGCGCGAGAGACAAAACCGAAAGCTTCATCCACGGCTGCGGAACCCAACTCACGAAGACGCGCGGGAGGATGTAGAAAAGCAGAAACGGAATGATGCCGGCAAAGGTGCCGCCGGTAACCCACTTCAACTGCTGGCGCAGGACGCCGCTAGGAGCGCGAAGGTAGCTGGCCAGGAAGATGCCGGCAGCAATCAGAAAATAAATTCCCAGATAGCTCAGGTCCAGAGTGTCGATGAAATTGCGGCTTTCGATCGAGGGCAAGAAATCGAGCGTGCCGGTAGCGATGAAGATCTGCAAAGTGAGTAAAGCAGCCGGTACGCTGTAAACTGCCAGGAGCTTGGGCCAGAGCTTGCCGCGGCGCTCGGGAAAGACCAGCGCGAAATGCAGGAAGAGCGCAGGCTGGATCAGCCAGGCGGCGGCGTTGCCCCAGTAAATAATCCAATCGAATGAGTTCAGCTTGCCGCTGTAGTGGAAGCTGTAGAGCACGAACGAAACGAGACAGAAAATATAGAAATGGATGGCGCGCGGAGCATTCCAGCGGCGCACAAAAATGAACAAGCCGATGAAAAGATAGAGCAGCGCAGTAACCCGCAAATAATTTTCGATGGAGGACGAATTGTCCTGTGGCGCAGTTACCAGGGGAGTCTCGAAGGCGCGGCCGTCGCGGCGGAGCTGGTAGCGAATCTCCATCCAGGGAGCCACACGGTAGAGCACGCGGGTGACGTCGGTCGCACGATGGATGCTGAAACCGCGAACGGTATCGACAATGTCGCCCTGCTTGATTCCGGCTTTGGCCGCGGGAGAGTCCTTAACGATGTGCCAGGCGGTGACCCCACTGGTGGTGTCCATCCAGGTGACGCCGTCGTCGGGGAGAACGAAGCTGGAACGCTGTTGGAAGTTGAGGACAGCAAAGACCACGGCCGCTACGGTCAACAAGGCCAGAACGACCGCACCAAGCCGCATTCGGAGGCTATCGATCACTTGGAGACACCCGTGTCCTCAGCAAAATCATAGTAGCACGTCGTGTTCCAGCAAACCGGAGATCCCATATAACGTAAATATCTTATTATGTTTCAGATACAACTATAGCTTTGCAGGTTGCTACCAGAGATTCCAATTACGGGAGGTGCTGTCCCGAATACCGTATCGCGCAGCAACTAAAACTGGAAGCTGACGCCACCTCGGAAGAAGCGATACGTGGGGACAAGTATTACCTGGCCGTCGTTTGTGGCTAGGGTGACATAACCCTGAGCGAAGATATTCCCGCAGTCGGCAACGATTTCCGCGTGCCCCGGGATGAATTGCGGCAGCTTTTGGCGCAATTGGAGGCTGAAGTACGGATCCAGATGGTAAGTGGATTGACCATAGGCGTCCTGCTGCGACACGACCGGACCATTGATCCAGCGGTAGCTGGTAATGATCTTGGTGCCAGTGCGCGGAACTTTTGCAGTGAGGCGGGCGGCAGCGCTGATGCGATATTGGGTCGCCAGTTCGTTTCGCAGGGCGGCTTCCACCGGGCTTTCATTGGGCGCTAACGCGCCGGCGTAAGCGTAAATCATGGTCATGTCGAGATTGCCGGTGAGCCGCTGCTGATAGACCAGACGAAGGCCCATGGAACTCATGTTGCCGGCGTCGTACGAAAACACGTCGGAGAAATAATCCGAAAGATAATCGGGGCCGGAAACGGCGCCATGGCCAAAAACCGCGGTGTGAGTGGCCGAATCGTGAAAGACTGAAGCGGTGAGGCTCGCCGATTTCGACAAGTCATGTTCGACGGCCAATTCTTCGTGGACGTCGTTTTCGAGCACCGAGTGGCCGTCGCGGCGAAGCAGGGTGGGAAATTGGTCGAGCTGATTCACGGTGGCTTCCAGCGTGCCGGGTTCGCCAGAGGCATCCTGCCAGGTATTGGTGGTGAACATCACCGACGACTGCCAGGTGGGGCTCAGGCGAACAGCCATTTCCACGCGCGGGCGCAGCGCGGTGGTGAAGCTGGAATTGAGGCCGGCGGCCAAGGCGTCCGCGCCGTAACGAATGGTCACTTTTTCGCCGAGTTGGAAGGCGGAATCGTGGGACAGCCGCATGCCGCGGTAGGCCGGACCGTTCGCGCCAAGCTGAGTCTCGCGAATCAGCAGCGTGGTGACGGCGGCGGAATCGAAATCACTCGAAGGCAGCCACTGGGTAACGAAGCCGCCGGACTGGGAGCCGCCTTCGTAGCTGAACTGACCGGCGGTTAGCATGCGGCCCAAACCGCCCAACCCGTACTCGTAGGCAAAGGCGGTGGCGGGCGAATCGGCGCCACTGGAAACCGAACCGGGATGGTCGGAACCCGACATGAGTTCAATGCGGGCGTGATCGGAATCGTTCCCGCGGCGGTCGAAGGAAGAACTTCGAGGGCCGAGAACGACGTCGCCATCCTGCCAGCGCAGCACAGGACGAGTGGCGGCGGAAGTACGAAGAACCCAGGACCATTCGTCGGAGGAGATCTGTTGGTCGGGAGTGCGGCGCAACTTATCGAAGGAACTGAAAACGGTGCCGAGCACGATTTCAAGCAGCGTCGTGTGTTGATCGTTCACCACGATGTCCGGCTCGACCACGGGCAGGAAGCCGGCCAGAGTTACCTTGATCGAATACATGCCCGAAGGCAGGGCGGCGGTGGAGAATCGGCCGCGATCATTGGTGAGGAGCTCAACGGAAGCGGAATTCAGTAGGGCAGCGGAAGTGACAATGACGGTCGCGCCCATCTGCGGCGTGCCCGCGCCGTCCATCACTACGCCGGTGATTTTTCCGGAATTGGGAGCGGCGTGCAGCGCGGAAGAGAACACACCCAGAACGAATGGGATAACCAGCGCCAAAAATGCGGCGCGATACTTCCGGACATTCACAGGCTCTTACCTCCCCTGTGGTTGCGGAGTTGCAGCGGCCCGAACGCTAAAGTTGGTGGTCGGGGTTATGGTTTTTTTGGAAAGGTTATCGGTAACGGAAACTTCCAGCTTGTAGTTTCCAGGAGACAACGAGCCGAGGGTGATGATGTTCTCGAGCGTGAGCTCTTCGCCATGCTCCGGAAGTTTGTCGGTGCCAATGTCGAACTTCAGCACTGGATCGGTGCCTTTGTCCTTGGTCACGCGATATTCCACGGAGGCGTCGGCCTTGTGGGTTTTGTCGTCGACTTTGAGATTGTAGACCTGCAGGAAAACGCCCATCTGGTCGCTGGCGCTGAAGTCGGCGTCGATGCGCGGCCGGACTTTCATGTCGCCGAGAACGAATTGGCCGAGGCCGATATCGTGAGCCGAGACGCGCGCCATCTGGTCGGCCAGGATCAAGGTGCTGGAGGAAAGACTGTCATCCTCGAAGCGCGGAACCGCCAGGCGGGTGTTGACCACGCCGACGTTGCCGTTGTTGGTGTCCTTCAGCACGATGTCCAGACGG
>Ga0302304_10001339_pt1 | contig 12820 bp, 8 predicted proteins | sample III_Palsa_E2_2_FD_198769 | JGI IMG/M metagenome (GOLD analysis project Ga0302304, IMG submission 198769) | Peat permafrost microbial communities from Stordalen Mire near Abisko, Sweden - III_Palsa_E2_2 | ecosystem: Environmental > Terrestrial > Soil > Palsa > Peat permafrost | place: Sweden...
TTCAGCGCGTTTGTGGTCAGCATCACCGGCGCAGCCAGCGTCATGGCCACGCTCATGGAAGGCTTCCGCCGCGCCCACAATCTTCCACTGCCCAAGCGCTCCTTCTGGTCTCGCCGCGGTCGCGCTCTGGCGCTGGTTCCGCTGTCCCTTATCCCGATGACGCTGGCCAGCATGCTTGTCGTCTTCGGTCACCTGATAACCGTCTGGATCGCCGGCGCAGTCTCACCCGAAATCCGCACCTCGGTCTACGTCTTCGCCCTCATCCTCCGCTGGACGATGGCGCTCACCGGCAGCATCGGCATCATTGCCGTCATCTACCACCTCGGCACCGATCTCAGCACTCACATGCGCCAGCACATGGAACCCTGGCTGGCCCTCCGCATGGACTGGTCATGGCGCGCCAGCCTACCCGGTGCCACCGTTGCGACCCTCCTATGGTTCGTCACGACCCTCGGCTTTGGTTACTACGTCACGCGCTTCGCAAATTACTCGCAGGTCTATGGTTCGCTTGGTGCAGCCATCGCGCTCATGTTCTGGCTCTACATCATCGCGCTCAGTGTCCTTGTGGGGTCTGAGTTCAACGCGCAGCTCAACATCGATCGCAGAAACGCCGAAAATCGGCATCCGCCTTCGGTGTTTCAACCCACACAGCCATCCGACAGGTAGAATGTCTGACTGACTGCTCTTGCAGCAAACAGACAGTAAAAATGAGATAGCTCAGCGGGCTCCAGACGCTTCGGGTTGAAGGATATGTGCAGATGAACGTGAACAATGGTGGTTGGGGTCCTGTGTCCGCCGAAAGCATGCGGCGAGCAAAGATCGTCGCCACACTCGGCCCCGCATCCAGCGATGAAGAGACCTTCCGCAAGCTCGTCCGCGCGGGTCTCGATGTAGCCCGCCTCAACTTCTCGCACGGCTCCCATGAGCAGAAGAGCGAACTCATCGCCATGGTGCGCAAGATCGCCAAGGAAGAAGACAAGCCCATCTGCATCCTCGCCGACCTGCAAGGGCCGAAGATCCGCACCGGCACCCTCGTCGACCACAAACCCGTCCTCCTCAAGGCCGGCGACAAGCTCACCATCACTCCTGAAAAGATCGACGGAACCGCCGAACGCGTCAGCACCGTCTTCACCACGCTCGCTGAAAACCTCAGGCCCGGCGACCAGGTCCTGCTCTCCGACGGCCTCATCGAACTCCGAGTCCTCGAGCTCCAGGGCGCCGACGTTGTCACCGAAATCATCAACGGCGGCATGCTCGGCGAAAAGAAGGGAATCAACCTTCCCGGGGTCGCTATCAAGGTTCCCGCACTCACGCCGAAGGATGAGGAAGACTTGGAATTCGCGCTTAAAGCGGGCGCCGATACCATCGCTGTTTCCTTTGTCCAGACGGCGGATGATGTTCGCTATGTCAAGAGCCGCATCGCTGCACTTGGCTACGATGCGTGGGTGATCGCGAAGCTCGAAAAGCCTCAGGCTATCGACCATCTCGACAGCATCCTCGAAGCTTCCGATGCGATCATGGTTGCCCGTGGCGATCTTGGCGTCGAAGTCCCTCCTGAAAAAGTGCCTGCGATTCAGAAGCACATCATCCGCCGCGCCAACGAGTATCTTAAGCCGGTCATCACGGCCACACAGATGCTTGAGTCGATGATCGAAAATCCGCGTCCCACAAGGGCCGAAGCTTCCGACGTTGCGAACGCAATCTACGATGGCACGGATGCTGTGATGCTTTCTGCCGAGAGCGCCGCCGGTAAGTACCCTGTCGAATCCATTGCAATGATGAACAAGATCATTCTCGAAAGCGAAGCGCAGATGTCTCTCGAGCCTCACTTTGCACCTACTCGCTCGCGGAAATCGCTCACCGTTCCTGAGACCATCTGTGAGTGTATGGCGCACTCCGCGCAGGATCTCGACCTTGCAGCTATCGCCATTTTCACCGAGAGCGGCAACACCGCGCGCTTGCTCTCGAAGTATCGTCCTGACGCGCCCATCTTTGCTCTCTCGCCGTTTGAACACGTTGTGCATCGCACCATGCTGCTCTGGGGCACATATCCTATCCAGTGCGAGCGCTTCAATGGCACAGACACGCTCGTGAATACTGCGGAAGACATCCTTGAATCGCGTGGCTACGTGAAGAAGCGGCAGGTAGTCGGCATCGTCGCCGGCACGGTCACCAAGACCGGTGCCACTAATTTCATGCGTCTGCATCTGGTCGGCGACCGGTAAAGAAAGGGAACGATGATCAAGCGATTTACTCTGGTTTTCACCGTGCTGGCTTGTTGCGTTACTCTGACAGCCAAAGCACAGACGCCAACTACCGCGCCGGCGAAGGTTCATCATGTTCTGTTCGCCGTCACTTCGTCCGATGAAGCCGATTGGGGGCTGACCCTTGGCAACATGCGCAATCTTATCGCTGATCTCCAACCGGACACCGTTGAGATCGAGGTCGTCGCCTATGGCCCAGGGCTGAAGATGGTTCTCAAAACATCCGCCGATGCTGCCGCGATCCAGGCTCTCCAGTCACCACATGTGCGCTTTGTAGCGTGCCAGAATGCGATGCGTCACCAGAACGTTACGGAAGCTGATCTGCTTCCAGGAGTCGGTCAGGTTCCTGCGGGCATCGGTGAGGTCGTCCGGAAGCAGGAGCAAGGCTGGGTTTACATCAAGGGCGGCCGGTAGAGCCGCGCTCGGCTCGTACAATCGAACGATGGGAAAGATTCACGTACTTTCGGACCAGGTAGCGAACCAGATCGCTGCTGGCGAGGTCGTTGAACGTCCCGCATCCGTAGTCAAAGAGCTACTCGAAAATTCACTCGACGCCGGCGCCACACGCATTCGCATCGAAATCGAAGCCGGTGGCCGCAAGCTCATCCGCATTGTCGACAACGGCCACGGCATGGGTCGCGACGACGCGTTGCTTGCCTTCGAACGCCATGCCACTTCCAAGCTTCGCTCCTCCGACGATCTGCTTTCGATAGCCACTCTGGGTTTTCGCGGTGAAGCTCTGCCGTCTATTGCTTCTGTCGCCAGGCTCAGCCTCGACACACGTGCCGAAGACGATGAAGTCGGCACCAGTATCGAGATTGCCGGCGGCAACATGCTTCGCGTCGAAGACACTGGCATACCACCCGGCACTACCATTGCCGTCCGCGATCTCTTCTTCAACACACCTGCGCGCCGCAAATTTTTACGCAGCGAGCAAACCGAGCTCAGCCACGTTGCCGCTCTCGTTACGCACTACGCCCTCGCGCATCCGACCAAGCACTTCGAACTGCATTCCTCAACGCAGGCTCTGCTCATCGCGCCGTGTGTGTTGAATGCAGGCGAGCGCCTCTTCCAGCTCTTTGGACGCGAAACCTTCGAAAGCCTCATCCCCGTCGCTGCTGAACTAGACTTTGCCCACGCCGGTCTTCCCGAACCACCCCCGTGGAAGCGCGGCGCAGACTACGAACCGCAGCAGGCAGGTTTCATCCGCCTCAGCGGCTTCGTCTCCAAGCCCGAGCTGCAGAAGCTCAATCGCAACTCCATCTATGTCTTCGTCAACGGCCGCCTCATCCGCGACCGCCTCATTCTCCACGCCTTCACCGAGGCTTATCGCAATATCATCCCGCCAACATCGTTTCCTGTTGTGTTGCTTTTCCTTGAAATGCCTCCACAGGAAGTCGATGTCAACGTACATCCCGCAAAGACCGAAGTCCGCTTCCGCCAGGGTAGCTTTATCCATGACTTCGTTCGCGACTCCGTCCGCACCGCTCTGATGAACGCTCGTCCGGCGGCCAGCTTCTTTGCCGCACTAACCACCTCTGCGAACGCCAGCTCGTCGCTCATGGTCGACGTCAGCCCACTTCCCGGCGTCGATCAACCGGTCTTCGACCCGCGCACGCTCATCCCCGAGAGCGAACCTACCATCGATCCCTCCGACACCGCAGCCTTTGATCTCACCGCTCAAGCTGTTCCCGCATCACCCGGTCGACTCACCTTTGAAGGCCCCGGCCAATCCATCGGCTACGACGAGCCCACTCAATCAGCCGATCAGCCCACCCTCAACTCCCTCGCCACATTAAAGCCCCTCGGTCAGCTCCGCGACTCGTTCATTCTCGCCACCAACGAAGAGGGCCTCTGGATCGTCGACCAGCACGTTGCCCACGAGCGCGTTCTCTTCGAAAAGATACTCCGCGAGCGGAAAGTCGAGCAGGTCCAGCGACAGCGCCTCCTTATGCCGGTCCTCATCGAGCTTCTGCCCGCGCAGATGGTTAGTTTCGCCGCCATCGCCGAAGAGCTTGAGCGTAATGGCTTCGAAGCCGAACCCTTCGGCCCCCGCACTTTGGCCGTAAAAGCCACCCCCATAGGCCTCGAAGGCCGCGAACTCGAGCTCGTTCTCGATGAATTGCTGGGCCAAACGGAGAAATCGGCACAGGTGGAGAACGAAGAGACCCGTCGCACCCGCATCGCGGCTTCCATTGCCTGTCATGCGGCTATCAAGGTCAATATGCCCCTCGAACCGGCAAAAATCGACTGGCTGCTCGCGGAACTCGGAAAAACCGAGCATCCAACGAGCTGTCCGCACGGCAGACCCATCGCTTTGCGGTATTCTTTAAAAGACATTCAGCGGGCGTTTCAGCGTATCTAGCTTCGGCCCAGTTTTTGTAAAGAGAATTGTCATCCTGAGCGGAGCAAGGGACCGGCTTTTCGTTTGCTGTGGCGGCATTGCTCGCTGCGGGACAAACGTCACGCAACCCGACACCAGCTTCATCGTTTTTTCGGTCTTCATATCGCCTTCATCCACCGAAGGCCACACGCTGTGCGCGGTAGTCTCGCCACCAGCCAAAAGGGGTACGTCTTGAGCACATCCACAGAATTCACCACCGAGCAGCTAGCAGCTGCCCGTGCCAAAGCATGGCATCAAATCGGCGAGCCACTGCTCACCCTCGACGCAATCCGCGACTGGGTCACTGCCTCCGGCATCGTTCTCTTCACGCCGCGCTCGCTGCAACTTCCCGCACCCGCGCCGTCGCTTGTTGAAGCCATGATTGGCTCCTCCAGCGCCGGTCCTACTGATGGCCAGGTCGCCGCCGCGCGCTCCATCGTCGCGCGTCTCGTCTCCGAAGGCAACGCGCTGCCGCTGAACCTCCTCGGCATCCCTGGCGATTTGCCTGACTTCATAGTCTCCGCGCAGGTCTTCAGCTTTATCTACACCCTCCGCGGCGATAAAGCCTGGAAGCAGCCTCCGACTTCCAGCTCACCGCTTGGCATCCGCATTTACGAAGTTCTCGCTGAAAAAGGGGCACTTAGTGCAGCCGAGCTGGCCTCAGAGTTAGGTCGCGAGCTTACCGAAAGCGCCATTCAGCGGTCCCTCACCGAGCTCTGGTCGAATCTCCGCGTTCTGCCACTGCTTGCGCAAAATGCTGACGGCCCCACGCTCTGGGAGCTCACCAGCCGTCGCTTCACCAAGGCCATCAAGGCTGGCATCAACGCTGGCCAACCCACCGCACTCTCCGCGCTTATCTCGCTTTATCTTGCGCAGGCCCTGCTCGCGACCGAAGACGAAGTTGAAACCTTCCTCTCGCCACTGGCTGCCCGTTCGCGCATCCGCGAAGTTGCCCACGCACTCACCGGCTCGCGTCAGCTGGAAACCATCGTGCTCGAAGGCAAGTCGCTGATGGTCATCCCCGGCACGTTGCCTGAGTTTCCAGCCATCGAAAAGCCAGAGCCTACGGCCGAAGAGCTCGCAGCCGCCGCAACCGTCGCTGCGGCCAGTTTCGAAGATGAAGGCCGCATTAAGCGCTTCAACAGCAGCTCCGAACGCCGCTCTATCGGCGACTTCAAAGGCAAGCCTGCCCGTACCTTCGGCTCCAAGCCGGCATTTGGTGGAGGCACTCGCCCTACTCCGCGCTTCGGTGCGAAACCCGAAGGCGAACGCCGTCCTTTCCGTCGTGACGCGTCGGCTTCCGGTAAGCCGAGCTTTACCAAGCCCTGGACGGAAGATCGCAAGCCTCGCACTGAAGGTGATAGCGCTCCTGCCAGGCGACCCTACACACCTCGCGCTGAAAACGCTGGTTCTACCTTCGCCAAAAAGCCCTATGCTCCCCGCGAGGGCGGTGCGAGCTTCGCGAAGCGTCCCTACACGCCTCGCGAAGGCGGAGCGGCCACAGGCAGCTATCCCAAGCGCCCTTATACGCCTCGTGAAGGTGGCAGTGATCGCCCGGCTCGCCCATCCTTCGGAGCCAAGCGCACCTTCGGCGACAAACCCTATAGCCCAAAGCCGCGCTTTGATGCAGGCGATGGCGAACGCACGCCCTTTGCTCGCAAGCCTTTCACTCCGCGCGACAGCGCTGCGGCTAGCGAGCGCCCTGCGCGTCCGTCCTTCGGAGCCAAGCGTACCTTTGGTGATAAGCCTTCCTTCGGTGCCAAACGTCCCTTCACGCCGAGACGCGATGCAGAGGCCGGCGCTGCCGCTCCCAGCTCCTTCACCAAATTTCGTAAGTTCGACGCCCCCAAGCGTCCTTTCACTCCGCGTGAAGACACTCGCGGCGGTCGCCCGGACAAGCCAGCCTACGGTGGCAGCAACAGCAAGCCCCGCGCTCCGAAGCAGGACTTCCGCGCGGCAGAGCCTTCCGGAAATCCGAAGCGTCCGTTCCCGCGTAAAGAAGGCGATCTTGCCGACCGTCCTGTCCGCCCCTGGCCCGAGAAGACCGGCCGCTCCGATGGACGTCCTGGTGGCCCGGGCAGCAAACCTCGCGCTCCTCGCAAGGATTCCGGAGACCGCGCTGATCGTCCGGCTCGCCCATCCTTCGGAGCCAAGAGCTTCGGAACAAAGACCTATGGAGCCAAAAATGGCTCTGGAAAGTCTTTCGGAGACCGCGCCGGCAAACCCGGCGGCTTTTCCAAACGGCCCTCGGCTGCAGATGGTAAGGTTTCCTTCGGCGGCAAGCCAGCCCCTCGCCGTGGAGTCCCGGGCACCAAGCCGTCGTTTCCGCGCAAGCCGAGAGCCACTACTGAGGAATAAGAATGACTGCAAGCACCACCCCTTCGCGAAAGCATCCAGTCATCGCGATCGACGGTCCCGCAGGCGCGGGCAAAAGCACTCTGGCGGCGCATCTCGCGCGCCGCTTCGGCTTTCTCAATCTTGAGACCGGTGCGATGTACCGCGCCCTGGCCCTTAAAGCCATCGACAATGATCTTGGCTTCGACGACGAAACTGTCCTCGTTGATCTGGCCTCGAACACACGAATTGCCCTTGAGCCGCAGCGCGAAGGCAATCGTGTATTCCTGGACGGCGTCGACGTTTCCCGCCGTGTTCGCGAGCCTGACGTTACCGCCGCAGCTTCGAAAGTCTCCATCCATCCGCGCCTTCGCGCCTGGATGGTTGACCAACAGCGCCTTATGGGAGCTGGTGGCGGGGTTGTTATGGAAGGCCGCGACATCGGAACGGTTGTTTTTCCGGACGCCGAGGTGAAAATCTTCCTCGATGCAGCTCCGGAAGTTCGTGGCAACCGCCGCTACCGCCAGACCACTCCGGATCAGGCTGCCGACTCGACAGTAACCGAACAAGCCTTGATTCAGGAACTAAAGGAACGTGACGAGCGTGACCGCAACCGTTCCGAGTCACCGTTACGCCCCGCAGAGGATGCCATTATCCTCGACTCCACCTCGATGACCCTCGATCAAGTGCTGGAAGCGGCTGAAACGATCGTCCGAAAGCATGTTTCAGACGCGCAATTGCACTAGAAGCTGTGCAAAATTGGCCTCGGTTACTTTTTTCGATGGAAAATTTACCAATCGTGCTAACATTTCCCCATCGCTTGAAACAAGTTGGTTTTCTGCATGGTTACACCCCCGCCGAAGCCCCATTTGGATTCATCGTCAAAGTCAATCTGAAGGATTTGAGACACATGGAACAGGGAACAGTGAAGTGGTTTAACGACGCTAAGGGTTTTGGCTTTATCAGCCGTCAGAATGGCGAAGATGTGTTTGTGCATTACTCCGCCATCAACTCCAACGGTTTCAAGAGCCTTCAGGAAGGCCAGGCGGTTCAGTTCAACGTAGTCAAGGGACCGAAGGGCTGGCAGGCGTCAGACGTACAACCTCTCTAAGCTACGACAGGTGGGCTTAGCTACAACGAGGTTGGCTCCATTCGACCTTGCGGAAAGGGCGGCTTAGGCTGCCCTTTTCCTATTTCCGGCCATTGTCTCCGCCGCCGTTGCCGTTGCCTTTCTTTCATCCCCGCCGGGGATCTGCTGCTAAGCCTCGCAGCTTCCTTCGCTCCCTTAGTTCAAGGCCTCTGCTTCTCTGGCCCAGCCTCAACCGGAGGCTGCTCTACCACCGGCTTCCCATCATCTCCCACTACCTGTCCACCGCCCACAATCGTCGCCGAAGCTCTGAATTTCCGGTAGTCCAATGTCACCATCCGCACGCGTCCGGTGAACCCTGTCACCAGCAGAACCCGAATCTTCCCATCGCCAGTGAACTCCACCGGCAACCATACCTCGCCATTGATTTTGGACCACTTGCCGCTGAAGCTTGATCCTTTCCGGATGTCGGCTATCAGGCCGCCGCCCACCTTGAAGTCGTTTAGGAAGTGGCCTTGCACCTGCACCAGGGTCCGATCTGCTTCGTCGATCCAGACTGTGCCAACCAGATCTCGAAAAACAGTCTCAAACCGATCATTGGTCTTGGCCTTTGGATCACCGGCATAATCGGCTGCGATCGTCGGCCGTCCGCTAAGCTCAACCCTTCGCGGATTGGTGAACTGCCCCAACTCCAGAATCCGCGAAACCGTCAGCACCTGGTCCCCGCGCGAATCCGTAGGATGTCCCTTTTCTTCGAGCTTCTCGCGCCGCTCCTTGTCCTTGGCTACTTCCTTGTCGATCTTCTCGCTTTCCTTCTTTGCTTCGTCGGGAGTCAGCGGCTTGCCATCCCGCGCCACGATTCGATCGACGCGCACGCTGTCAATCGTCAGGCTTTCCGAATCAGTGACAGTTGTTTTCTTTACATTTCCCTTGCCGTCGAGGTCCTGCTCTTCCACGTGCACGTGATAGGTGTAGTCCCGCCGCATCTTCTCCGCGGCATCCTGGTTGCGCTCCACGTCATGCAGCAGATCGGCAATCGGTGGAAGCGGCTTGTCAGCTTCTGGAAGCGATGTGACGGTCGTGTCAGGAGTTTGCGACTGCGGAGCCTGCGTCTGCGCGAAAACAGGAACAGGGCCGAGGAGCAAAATCAGGGACAGCATAAAACGCCACTTCATGGCTCGACTATAGCGGAACAGACGTGTCAATGAAGCGGCATGATTTCGGGCGTTGATTCGCCGTCGCGTAGCATCATAGAAGCGTGGGTCAAACAGGACATATAGATTCGACCGATCTCGTTCCTCCGCCACCACCGGTCGAGAATCCTTTGCGCGAAGGCGCGAGCGCGTTCGCGCCTCTGCGTATCGCGCTCTTCCGCGACCGCTGGATAGCCTCCACCGTCTCAAGCCTCGGCACCTGGATGCAGGACACCGCCGGCACCTGGCTCATGACGGTGCTTACGACTTCACCGCTACTCATCGCTCTGATGCAGACGGCGGCAAGCCTTCCCGTTCTGTTCCTCGGCCTGCTTGCCGGAGCGACAGCCGATATCTATGAGCGTCGGCGACTGCTCATCTTCTGGCAGTGTTGGATGCTCGGCAGTGTTGCGGTTCTTGCTGTGCTCACCTTCATGGGCATCGTCTCACCGGTAACGCTGCTGCTGCTCACATTTCTGCTCAACATCGGCTCGTCGATGAACAATCCGGCCTGGCAGGCGATTGTTCCCGAGCTCGTTCCGCGAGAAGACATCCCAAGCGCGGTGACACTCAACGCGGCGAGCAATAACATTGCTCGCGCTGTGGGGCCTGCTCTCGGCGGCTTGATGATTGCCGCCTTCATGCGGGCTGATACAGGTGCAGGCTGGGTGTTTGCGCTCAACTCCGCGTCGTTTGCGGGTGTTATCTACATTCTCTGGCGATGGAAGCGCACACCGATCTACAAGAGCGCACTTCCGGCCGAGCGCATTGCCGGATCTGTACGTTCCGGGCTGCGATATCTGCGTTACGCACCGACCCTGCAAGCCCCGCTGATCCGGGCATTTATCTTTACCTTCTTCGTAAGCGTGGTGTGGTCGCTGTTGGCTTTGGTAGCCAAGCGCGATATGCATCGCCAGGGTGCGATGGGATACGGCATCCTCAACGGCTCGCTTGGTGTAGGCGCTGTCATCGGCGCAACGACACTTGCCCGCATTCGCAAGCGCATCGATGCCGACAAGCTGCTCGCGATTACATCCGGTTACTACATCGCGACCATGCTCATCCTGGCGTTCATCCACAACCCTGCGGTGGCCATCGTCACGCTTATAGGTGCAGGCTTCTGTTGGACCAGCACGATGTCCACGCTGAATGTGTCGGTACAGCTTTCTGTGCCGGGATGGGTTTATGCACGTGCTCTGGGCACTTACCTGATGACGTTCCAGGGTGGTATGGCGCTTGGCAGCTTTACATGGGGCATGATCGCTGAGCATAGTTCCACCAAGGTCTCGCTGATCTGCTCCGCGATTGGGCTTGCAGCATCGCTGCCGTTCACCTCGCGCATCCATATCCTCAAGGGAGAGTTGCCGGACTTAACGCCATACAAGTGGAAGCGTCCTGTTCCTGCGCTGGCAACTACTCCAGATCCGGATGATGGTCCCGTGCGCATCTCGATCGACTACCGCATCCCGGTCGAAGACTATGCGCGGTTCACTCATGTTATTCATGCTCTCGAAGATGTTCGTCTTCGTGGAGGCGCTGTTCGCTGGGGGATCTATCGTGACGCTGCCGATCCCGAGCATCTCAACGAGACCTTCGTCATGGAAAGCTGGTTAGACTATCTGCGCTCGCGTGAACGGATGACAGCTGCTGATCAGGCTATCCGAGAACAGGTCTGGGCGTTGCATAAGAGCGATGTTCCGCCGAAGATTACTCACCAGATCTGGGCGCGCGCAGTGCCGATTTCGCCGGACACCGTCACTGAACACATGCCAACCAGCTAGAGCGGTGCTCAGGATGACGCTTCTGGGTTCTAGGAGCCGTGTCCAAGCGCTAGATCGATGAGGGTTTTCTCTTCCATCTCGTGGGCTTTGGCCGATCCGGTCGCAGGACTTGCGCTTGCCGTCCGCTTCACACTCAGCAACGGACGATCGCCCGCGAGACGCTTCAGCAGCGGCATAACATACGAGAAAGCGCCCATGTTTGCCGGTTCTTCCTGCACCCAGACGATTTCACCAGCATCGGGATGCTGATCGAGAGCGGCCTGCAACTCTGCTTCGGGCCAGGGATACATCTGCTCCAGGAAGATGATGCCGACGCTCATGTCGTTGCGCTTGGCTCGCTCCACGCGAAGATTGTGGCCGATCTTGCCGCTGCAAACGAGCAGCCTGCGCGGGTTCTGGACTGCGTTATCGGGCAGTACATTTTGGAAGTGATCGAGGCCGAGATCAGCAACGCTCGACATCGCATCGGGATGGCGAAGCATCGATTTCGGCGTGAACACGATCAGAGGCTTGCGCCACTTGCGCATTACCTGACGGCGCAATAGGTGGAAGTATTGCGCTGCTGTTGATGGCTGCGCGATCTGGATGTTGTCTTGCGCGGCGAGTTGCAGATAGCGTTCGATACGTGCGCTGGAGTGTTCCGGACCCTGGCCTTCGTGACCGTGCGGCAGCAGCATGACGAGGCCTGACAGCAAACCCCATTTCGCTTCGCCTGCGGAGATGAACTGGTCGATGATGATCTGCCCGCCGTTAGCGAAGTCGCCGAACTGCGCTTCCCAGAGGACCAGAGCTTCAGGAAAGTCGCGCGAGAAACCGTACTCGAAACCGAGGCACGCAGCTTCGGAAAGAAGTGAGTTGTAGACTTCCCAATGTCCTTGCTGCGGGGCAATGTTGCCGAGCGGCGAGTAGCGCACTTCGGTCTCGATATCGATCAGGACTGAATGACGCTGGTTGAACGTACCGCGTTGCGAATCCTGACCACTGAGACGAACCGGCGTTCCAGACTTGAGCAAGGCGGCATAGGCAAGCAGCTCGGCCATGCCGTAGTCGATGGGCTTCTTGCCGTTGCCCATTTCCACGCGCTGATCGAGCAGCTTCGCAACCTTCGGATGAATGTGGAAGCCTTCAGGTGCTGTTGTCAGCGCCTTGGTGAGCGAAGAGATCTCAGCAGCATCGAGGCCTGTGGTCGGGTTGTCGTTTGCGGGAAGATGACCGCCGATATATGGCTCCCAATAATCGGGAAGAGAGTGCATCTTGGGTTTGTGCTCGGCTTGCTTGGCGAGTTTTTGTTCTTCGAGGAACTCGTTTTGTATCGCGGTGATCTCTGCTGTTGCATCAACGCCGAGCTTCTCAGCATAGAGCTTGTAGAGCGGAGCATGATCTTTGATCTTTGCGTAACGGCGAGGCTGTGTGACCGTTGGGTCATCGACTTCGCTGTGGCCGTGGCGGCGATAGCCGATGATGTCGACTACAACGTCGGAAGCAAACTTGTGGCGATAGTTTGCGGCGATTTCGGCAATGCGGGCAACTGCTTCGGGGTCTTCGGCGTTGACATGGAAGATCGGAATTGGCAGGCGTTTGGCGAGATCGCTGGAGAAACGCGACGAATTTGATTCTTCGGGATTCGCTGTGAAGCCGAGAAGATTATTGGTGATGACCTGGATCGTTCCGCCGACATTGTAGCCATCGAGCGAGGCGAGATTCAGCGTCTCGGCTGAAACACCCTGGCCGGCGAACGCTGCGTCGCCGTGAATGATCATTGGAAGAACTTCGTTTTT
>Ga0302304_10001341_pt1 | contig 12818 bp, 8 predicted proteins | sample III_Palsa_E2_2_FD_198769 | JGI IMG/M metagenome (GOLD analysis project Ga0302304, IMG submission 198769) | Peat permafrost microbial communities from Stordalen Mire near Abisko, Sweden - III_Palsa_E2_2 | ecosystem: Environmental > Terrestrial > Soil > Palsa > Peat permafrost | place: Sweden...
GCTGCGGTTATCATTGAAGGCCAGGACGGCGGCTGTGCTGTCCTGTTTTTTCAGATCATAGATACCAGGCTGACGAAGTTGATCGGCTGTGTAAAGCAGCGTACTGCCTTCGATCTGGCGGGTTTCGGGGATAATGCTTTGCGCGCCTTTAACCAGTTTGAGGAGTTGTTTTTCGTTGGTTTGAAGGGGAGGGATCTCAATGGATTCCTCCCGGCCCAGGGTATAGAACAGGGGTTGATCGTGCCCGCTTAGCAAAGCTATCCTGAACATTACGGGAACGAACAGGGCATGACGCGGCAGGTTGCTGAAATCGTCGGCCAATGGTACTGCCGAAACATAAACATTTCCTTTTCCGCTCCTGTAATCTGCCCAAAATGCTTGCCGGCCTGGCAGGCTCATCAGGTTTTCGGGGCTGTTGCCGGTAGTACTAAGCTGGTAGTATTTGGTCACCGCCGGCAAATCGGGGTTTTGCGGGAAGTTTTCGAAAATGCCTTTGAACACCTGGTTTTGAAGGTTAAGCGTGGATACCTTTGCGGCTCCCGTAACCAATTTTTCGGGATAAGCGGCATTTACCGATGATAAAAACGACTTGTAATTGGCCAGGTCGGCATCGGCGCCGGGAAAGATCAACATCGTACCGCCCCTATTGACGTAACTTTTTAACTGCTGCGAAAGGCCGGTTGAAATGGCGTTGATATCGCTCAACACAATTACCGGGTAATTGCTGAGTGAGGCATAATCTACATTGCCATCGGGCACACGATGGGCATCGAAAAAAGCATCGGCAGCGAACACAGCCTTGAGGTAGGGGTTGGGGTTGCCGCCATCCACCAATAGTACAGGCATTTGCTGTTTTACCTCGAAGCTAAAATAAAACTGGTTATCGAATGTTACGGGGTTGTCCTGTAAGGAGATCCCGGCACGCTGCCAGCCGGCCTGCAAGCCCGAAAACGTAAGCGTATCGTACTGAACAGCACGGGCGCCTATCGAGTAGCTTCCCAGCGCCTTTTGCTGTCCGTTTACCTGCAACTTCAACGGGATTTTTTCGGCCGTTTCGGTTGAATAATTATGCAGGCGCACCATTAGTTTTTCACTTTCGCCAGGGCGATGGATGGCGCTAAGCAAAGCAACCGAATCTACTGCGACGTTCGGTAATGTGCTGGCTTTGAGCTGGACGAGGTTGATATTGATACCGGTATCGGTTTTGACTGTTTCCGTGCCGGCCATATTGGTTTGAAAATCCGAAATGACGTAAATGCTCCCTGCCTGCTCCCGGTGCATATTGAGCAGGCTTTCCTGGCGGTTAATGACCTGCTGCAGGCTGCGGCTTTCGGGGCTGATCTTTATTGTATCAACGGCATCATTGAACTCATCGCGGCTGAGCAGGCGCTGGTGGCGTCCCTCGAAATCCTGCGTTAAAAGTTGAAAGCGGTCGTTGATGCTGTAGGCCGAGGCAATTTCTCTCGCCCGGCGTTTAGCCTCGTCCAACAATGAACCCTCGCGGTTAAGGGTCGACATGGAGTATGAATTATCAACAAAAATGCTGACGGCCTGTTGTTTGCCGGCCGTTGCAGCGTTTTGGCCGGGGATATAGGGCTTGGCAAATGCAAGAACCAGGAATGTCAGCGCCAGCAGCCGGGCCGCCAAAATGAGGCGTTCCTTAAGATTGCGTCGAGAGGATTGCTGCTCCTGTATCTCCTTCAGGAACTGCACATTGCTGAAATACACCTTTTGATACCTGCGAAAATTAAACAGGTGGATAAGGATGGGGATAGCCAGCGCGGTTAATGCAAAAAGAAATGCGGGATAGAGGAAATGCATATGGATTGGTAACGTACAAATGTGCAGGATAATGTGCGGATGTGCAAATGTGTGGGATAATGTGCGGATGTGGTGAAATGCGGATGCCGTCTGAACCGGGAATATTCGATTTACTGGTATTGGCGTAAATGTCCATCGGCGCGCTATCCGCCTGTGCGCACACGGCAAAACTTTCCTTATTATGAAAAGAACATCTCCTCCCTTAGCGTTTATGTTTACCCATAAAATTAAAGCGTTCACGGGCACAAATGGGCAATCAAACGTTACTCCGCAATGCGCCGTTAGGTGCAAAATATCGGTAGAAAATTAATAAAAAATGAATTAGTGTGCCGTTAGGTACGCAACTAACGAAGATACATTTGCGCTGATTCAAGCGGTGTTTTGCACACCACAGAAAATCCCTTCATAGCGATGGGTTTCAAACCCATCACTATAGGAGGAAAAAGAGAGGATGTAATTAAATAACGTTCGTATCATACAGCACCTGGTTCATATTACGAACCGCGGCGGCGCTTTTGCTGAATTCGGCTTGCTCGGCTTCACTAAGGTTGAACTCGAGAATCTTTTCCCAGCCGCCCTTGCCTAAAATAACCGGTACCACCAGCGAAATATCACTCTGGCCATATTCGCCTTCGAGGGCCACGCCGCAGGAGATTAGTTTTTTCTCGTCGCGTACGATGCTTTCCACCATAGCGGCCGTTCCCGCGCCGGGAGCGTACCACGCAGAAGTGCCTATTAGTTTAGTTAGCGTTGCGCCGCCAACCATCGTTGCTGCAACCACTTTCTCCTGTTGTTCCTTGCTTAAAAGCTGGCTAACAGGGATGCTGTTCCAAGTTGCATGGTTGATAAGCGGGATCATCGTCGTATCGCCATGACCACCTATCACTACTGCGTTCAGATCGGCAGGGGAGCAACCCAATTCCTGGCTGAGATAATATTTAAACCTGGCTGAATCCAGCGCGCCACCCATACCCAAAATTTTGTTTTTCTGCAGGCCTGAGGTTTTCAGCGTGAGGTAATTCATGGTATCCATCGGGTTGGATACCACTATCACGATAGTATCAGGAGAATGTTTTAATATGCTTTCGGTGACGCTTTTTACGATGCCGGCGTTCGTGCCGATGAGTTCTTCGCGGGTCATGCCGGGTTTACGGGGCAGGCCGGAGGTAATTACAACCACTTCTGAACCGGCCGTGGCCGCATAGTCGTTTGTAACACCTTTAACTTTGGTATCGAACCCTAGCAGGGCCGAAGTTTGCATAATGTCGATCGCTTTGCCTTCGGCAAAACCTTCGCGTATATCTAATAAGATCAGCTCTTCGGCCAATTCTTTCCTGGCGATATTGTCCGCACAGGTAGCGCCAACCGCACCGGCGCCCACTACAGTAATTTTCATGTCAGTAATTTGTTTTTTAATGGCTATGAAGCTATTATAAGCGCTTGTTTATTTTTTGCAGCTCATAATGGTTTCATGTTATTTTGATTTTGCAGATGGAAAATTTAACAGGCCGAAGATATAGATTTATTAATTTTCGTTTATAAAAAAATGCAGTTTATACTGTGGTCCGAATGTCGCCTTATCAAATCATTTTTAACCCGGCATGATATATTTATACCATTGATGCTTCAGAACCTATGAAGTTATTTTGTAATATGATCTTCACCCGGTGCGGTGTGGTCTGATTCAATAAATAGCTATCAAACATCTGTCATTATGAAAAAACTTTTCCTTTTTCTCTTAAGCATCTATGCAACAGCGTCATTTGGGCAATTCAAATACCCCGCCTCCAAAAAAGTCGATAGCTCCAACACCTATTTTGGTATAACATACCACGACCAGTACCAATGGATGGAAAATCTGAAGGATACTTCGGTGATCTCATGGTTTCACCACCAGGCGGATTTTAGCAATGCGATTTTAAACAAACTAAACGGCCGTGACCAATTGATAGCGGAATGGAAGATGCTGGATAACTTACAACCCGCCACCATCACCAACATAGCTTATGAGAATGGCCGGCTGTTTTATAAAAAGACCTTGCCCGGCGAAAAGGTAGGAAAATTGTATTTCCGCCAGGGAGAAAACGGAGCGGAAACCCTTCTGTTTGATCCGTTAAATTATATTCCCGGCAAAACGCTCACTATTGAAAGTTATCTCCCCAGCTTTGACGGGCGCTTGATAGCGATTGGTTATTCGCAGGGAGGAGCAGAAATTCCGCATATCAAAATTATGGATGTTGAGAGGCGGACCTTTTTAGGTGAAGAACTTTATCCCACGCACGGAGTGGAATGCTGGACATTGGATAGTAAATCGCTCTTATATCTTTCGGTAAAGTCAGCGGACATCACCGACCCTAAAGCCAAGTTAAACGCGCAGACCAAATTACACGTGTTAGGGCAAGATACCTCAAAGGATATCGATATTTTTAGCACCGCCACTTATCCCGAACTGCAGATGCAGGCAAAATCTTACCCGGGTGTTTTAGTAGATGAGGATAATCCAAACTTTGTTTTCGCCGAGGAAAGTACCGTACAGCGGGATTATACCAGGTTTTACGCTCCGATGTCCGAATTTTCTTCGGGCCATATAGGCTGGAAAGTTTTATGCAAGCCTTCGGATAAACTTGTTCATGCGATGCAGGTGATCAACGGTACGGTTTATGCCATCACCTATGACCACGCTGAAAATTATAAATTAGTAAGCACACCCTTAACCAACCCCGATTGGAGACACGCCACGGTGATAGTGCCGGAAAAGAAGGACGCGTCATTGCAATTGTTTGTGCGCACAAAAGACTTTTTACTGTTGCATTACAGCAACGGAATAACCGACAACTTGTACCGGTATGATCTGAAAACCGGCAAAACCGATCAGTTAAAATTGCCTATCGCGGGCAACCTTTCCATTTTCAGGTTGAATTGTTATAACGACAAAACCAATCATTGTTTGGTAAGCTTTGTTTCCAATCTTAAACCTACAGCCGAATTTGACCTGGATGCTGCCGCTGAAATTTTTTCACCCAGTGTGTTTAACCAACCTGCGGCCCTACCCGAGGCCTACAAGCACCTACTTGAAAAAAATGTGGAGGTAAAGGGGCACGACGGTGTGATGATCCCTTTAACCATATTGTATCGCGAAGGAACAAAGCTCGATGGTAAAAATGTCTGCCTGATGGATAGCTATGGCGCTTACGGCATTAGCATGAGCCCGTATTTTTTCATCTATGAAGTTTCGCTGGCGGTAAAAAACGGGGTCGTTATTGCTTTGCCACACGTACGGGGCGGCAGCGAAAAAGGACAGGCCTGGTATATGGCGGGTTATAAAACAACCAAGCCCAATACCTGGAAGGACTTTAACAGCTGTGCCGAATATCTTATAAAACAGGGATACACGCAACCTTCCAGGCTATCAGGCTGGGGCACAAGCGCCGGCGGCATCCTCATCACGAGGGCGATTACCGAACGGCCCGACCTGTATGCGGCAGCCATCTGCAATGTCGGCTGCGCCAATGCCATGCGACTGGAATTTAGCTTCAACGGGCCCATTAATATCCCGGAGTTTGGAACAGTGAAGGATAGCATACTTTGCAAAGCCTTATATGAAATGGACGGTCTGCAGCATGTGGTCGACCAAACAAAATACCCGGCTGTTATTTGCATTGCCGGCTGGAACGACCCACGCGTGGTACCCTGGGAGCCGGGGAAGTTTGCCGCCGCAATGCAAAATGCATCCTCATCAGGCAAACCGGTATTAATGAAAGTAAACTATAACAACGGCCATTTTACCGAGGATAAAAGTGTTGAGTTTGCCAATTTTGCCGATCAGCTGGCTTTTGCCATGTGGCAATGCGGTCACCCTGATTTTCAGCTCAAAAAGGAAACAGCGGGGCTTTGAGGGATATTGCCCCGGGACAAAGGAAATAACGGCCAAACAGGTTGTTTTGGGAGATGCTGTATTAATTATGCCCTGGTTCCGATTAGGAGCTTTGCAATGTTTCCTATATTTGTGGTTGTCTCGTTTATGTCGTTGTATCCCCCGAAATAGGTTCTAAAACTGAACCCCATTCCAATAACATCCGCAAGAAAATCGTTGTGAAAAAGTTGGTGCTTGCCGCTATTATTAGTTAAGAACCAAGCTTTTGCCGTCTGTATATCCAAAAATGGGTACCACGGGCCTGAAGCGGTCGATATCCCTGCACTAAAAATCATCAAACACGATTTATTTCGAAAGGTTCCCCGGTAAAACTTGGGGCGACCACCGAAACTTCTAAAAATAATCTTTGTTTTTCACATTTTTTTCGCCTGATATTAAAATTTTAAGCTTTAGCTATACAAAGCTCTCTCCATTTTGGCGGATTTAGTTATCTTGGTACTAGAAATAATAAATTTTGAACAGAATTATAATTTTTTTAACATTTAATGATAAGAATTATAAAAATAATTTAAATTCGCCTCGATATTCGTATATTATAATTCAAAAATCAGGAATCAGACCAAATTTTTATAAAATCACTAAACAATGGCAAAACTCGAGTACATCTGGCTGGATGGTTACAAACCCACACAAAGCCTGCGCAGCAAAACAAAAATTGTAAAGGATTTCGGCGGAACATTAGCAGATTGCCCGCCCTGGAGCTTCGACGGTTCTTCTACCGAGCAGGCGCCGGGTGGTTCATCAGACTGTGTGCTGAAGCCTGTTTTTATCGTTCCGGATCCGCAGCGAAAAGATGCGTTCCTGGTAATGTGTGAAGTGTTGACGGCGGACGGTACTCCGCATGAATCAAACGGCCGCGCTACCATTGCAGATGATGACAACGACTTTTGGTTTGGTTTTGAGCAGGAGTACTTTTTATGGGATCCTGAAACCAACAAGCCGCTTGGCTTCCCCGAGGGCGGCTTCCCTGGTCCGCAAGGCCCGTATTATTGCTCAGTAGGCGCAAAAAATGCATTCGGTCGCGACATTGTTGAGGAGCATTTGGATGCCTGCCTTGAGGCCGGTTTAAATGTTGAAGGTATCAACGCCGAAGTTGCCGCCGGACAATGGGAGTTCCAGATTTTTGCCAAAGGCGCAAAGGAAGCCGGCGATCAAATGTGGGTTGCCCGTTATTTATTAGAAAGAATTGGCGAAAGCTATGGTGTTGCCATTAACTGGCATTGTAAACCGCTTGGCGCATTAGACTGGAACGGATCGGGCATGCACGCCAACTTCTCAAATACCACTTTAAGAACATGCGGCAGCAAAGATATTTATGATAAGATATGCGAAGCTTTCCGTCCGGCAGTTGCAGAATGTATCGCCGTTTATGGAGCTGATAATGAGCTGCGCTTAACCGGCAAGCATGAAACTGCTTCTATACACGATTACAGTTATGGCGTATCCGACCGCGGCGCTTCCATCCGCATCCCGCTGTACACAGTGCAAAAAGGCTGGAAAGGTTATCTCGAAGATCGACGCCCGAATTCAGCAGCCGATCCTTACAAAGTTGCCGCAGTTATCATCAAAACGGTTAAGTCCGCTAAAGTTTAAATTCCTGACTAACTAATATGATTATGTGATCCCCCGGGGCGTTATGTCTTGGGGGATTCTTATTTTCTGGGATTACACCGATTTTGGTTTGATTTCACCGATTGATGGGTGTATAGCTGATTAGTAAACTTTCAATATAACGTTCGCATTCCCGACCCATCTTCGCTGTATTTATACGTTTCTTTCAAAAAAATTCTCAACCCTCTTTCCGGCTTGCCGGAGAGAGGGTGATCCAGCGAAGCGCCGATCGGGTGAGTAAACTATGCGCGCGACATTACCGCGAATGCATGCTGAAGGGTAGAAGCTGTGGAAGTCTTTCAGATAACCTTGTTATCACTAAACTGGGGAACTTGTCTTGAAATTTTTGCTTTGTTGATTGGTTTATTGCTCGTTGCCTTAGAAGTATTTCCCTGATTGAATGCGTTGTGACGAAGTGACAGAATGATTGTAAAAGTATACCCAACAGTTTATTTCACCGGTTGAAGTTTCAACAGTAATAAGCGCCCGTACAAATTCGTTGGGTTGCGAAAAAGAATCGCCGAAGCCTTCGTATTCATCCAGTTCCGATAGTACTGTGCCAGGATCATCGAGCGCGAAAATTGAACCATGAACGAAACCGGAGGCGTCCGGGTTTAATATCGCCCCTGGGTAATTACCGATATCGTATAACTCCCCTTTAAATTTTCCTTCTGCCAGGAAGCTCGAATTTTCTTTGAGATAAGCGCCGTAGGGGTTGCTTTCATCCAGGAGGGTGCCGTAAACAAAAAGAAAGGCGCTTTTTTCTTCTCTCATTGCAAACAAAAATAGCGTATTACCGTAAAGACACAGTGGCTTGCGCCCAATGTCATTAAATTAAGAAAAACATATCACTTTTGACCCTCTTTATGGCCTGCCATAGAGAGGGTGGACGAGCGAAGCAAAGTCCGGGTGAGTAAACGGAGCGCGTCAACAACCGCCAGTGCTTCTTTTAATTTACAGACACAGTGGTTGTTGCAAACTGTTGATAATTTTGATGTTGATGCATTGCATTTAAGTTGCTTAACTTGCACAGCCTTTTATGACTGCTCGTATGAATGAAGACCAGCTCCTTACCTACCTTAGAGAGAACGACATCAGGAAAATAAAATTTGCCTTTGCCGACATTGACGGCATTTTGCGGGGCAAGGTTATCCATTATAAAAAGTTTATCGATGGTTTAAAGCAGGGCTACGGCTTTTGCGATGTAGTGTTTGGATGGGACAGCGCCGACGCCTGCTATGACAACGTGAAACTGACCGGCTGGCATACCGGCTATCCCGACCGGCCCTGCCGGGTTGACCTGTCCACCTTCAGGACGATCCCCTGGAATGAAGACATCCCATTTTTTTTGGGCGATTTTACACAAGCCGACGGCGAAGATCTGCCTGCCTGCAGCCGCAGCCTGTTGAAGAAGATAGCACGCGCTTGCACCGGGATGGGTTATCATCCCGAATTTGCGCAGGAGTTTGAATGGTTCAATTTCAGGGAGACGCCGCAAAGCCTGCAGGAGAAAAATTTTACAGGCATGGAAAGCCTGACTCCCGGCATGTTCGGTTATTCGATATTGCGAACATCGCAGGAGGATGCTTATTATAACGACCTGTTTAACTTATCGTACGATTTCAACGTCCCGCTGGAGGGGCTGCATACCGAAACCGGGCCGGGAGTATACGAGGCTGCACTGCTGCACGACGAGGTGGTGGCGGCGGCCGATAAAGCGGTACTATTTAAAACCGCCGTAAAGGAAATTGCCTATAAACATGGTATAACGGCCACTTTTATGGCCAAATGGAACGAAAACCTGCCGGGCTGCAGCGGGCACGTCCACCAAAGCCTTTGGAACAAGGACCAGTCGAAAAATCTTTTTTATGACGCTTCGGACGAATTCCACATGAGCGCCCTCCACAAGCATTACCTGGCCGGTCAGCTTTATTGCCTGCCGCATATTTTACCGATGTACGCGCCCACCGTTAATAGCTATAAACGGCTTGTTGAAGGCGCCTGGGCGCCAACCACCATTACCTGGGGGGTTGATAACCGCACTACGGCCATAAGGATATTACATCCTTCCGAAGGTTATACCCGGTTAGAAACGCGTATACCCGGTTCAGATACAAACCCGTACCTGGCTATGGCCGCGGCGCTGGCCTCAGGATTGTACGGGATTAAAAACAAGCTGGAGTTAAAGATTCCGCCGACGGAAGGCAATGGCTATCAGGATAAGCGGAATGGCAGCCTTGCGCCGAACTTGTTGGAAGCCTCAACGATGATGAAAAATTCATCCGTGGCGAAGGAATTGTTTGGCGATGCGTTTGTCGACCATTTTACAAATACCAGGCTTTGGGAGTGGCGGCAGTTTAGTAAAAGCGTGACCGATTGGGAGTTGAAGCGGTATTTTGAGATAATTTAGAAGTTCATAGTTCATGGTTCATGGCCGAAGGGAGCAAATGCGGAATGCCAATACGATAGCTATCGGATGCGGAATCAATGCCGGTCGCTTAAGAAAAACCATCATTTTTACTCTCTTTTTTGCTCGCAAAAGAGAGGGTGGACGAGCGAAGCAAAGTCCGGGTGAGTAGACGGAGCGCGTTCATTACCGACTGCAGATTCGTTAAGTAAACGACATTGATTGCAGAATTAGGAAAGTTCAGGAGCACCAGTAAAAGAAATAATAGCCCGGCTAATGTTATAATCCCGGTTGAGAATAATGAAAAATATTGTGAATAAAGAAGAGGACAACGACCTGCACGCCATCAACCCGATCTATCCGTTGTTCCCGGTGCGGGCATCAAAGGTGCAAACGCGCGTCAATTATGAGGAGATCATTAAGAAGGCCTGGGCGGAGTATGACGCTTCGAAAATAATTAAAGAGGTAGTAGATATCAGCGCGATGGTATCCACCAATCATGTTTTCCGCATTACGTTTGAGGATGGCGACATGGTGATTGCAAAGCTTTCCTATTTTGGAAAGTATGAGCATTTTAAGGAGGATCACCGGATTATCCAGGCGCTCTCCAATAACCTGCTTTACCCCTTTGAGAACCTGCTGGCTAAATCGCTGTTGAAGAACAACCGGGTTTATACCTATCGCTACAAGCATGGAAAAACCGACGCCTGGGTGGTTTTCTATAACCCGTCGCGGATATGGGAGCGGATGCCGCGACGCCTCGAACAGCACCACATCATTAAACTGGGTCAGCAGGTGGGCAAGTTTCACCGGGCCTGCTCACGAATAAAAAATGTGCTGCCTAAATCGTCCAAAACCCTGCGCACGGATATAGCCGCCCTGCAGCAATTGCTGATTACCAACGAGAAACAATTCGGGTCGGCGATGCAGGTGGATTTCCTAAAATATCACTGCGATCTGTTTTTAAAGAACAGGTCGTCCTATAACATGAAGTCCTTTGAGATCATCCCGGTTTTTATCGATTGGAACATCGGCAATTTTTCGGTTACCCCGAACCAGGAGCTTTACTCACGCTGGGATTACGACTGGTTCAGGATGAGCTACCGCCTGCTGGATTTTTATTTTTTCAGCCGGGTGGTGTCGGATGCCGGTGATAAAACAGTTTTCAGCTATTACATCAGCACGATGATGGAAGACAGGTTTATCGTGTTTTTAAAAGCCTATCATAGCGTTAACCCACTCACCGCAGATGAAATTCGCTTTTTAAAGGAGGCCTACCGCTTTTTTATACTAAATTACGTGATAAAAGACGGCAAGCACTTTTTTAACGAGCAATATGCCAAAAAACTGCAGGCCGAAGCGTTCGAGATATACTTGCCATCGGTTGACCGGGATTTTGATGCGGAGAAAATTATTAAGGCGCTGGGATTGTAGGGTAAAGCTGGCGGTTTGCAGTAGGCAGTTTGCTGTGGTTCATGGTTCATGGCCGAAGAGGGAAAGTGGCAATTTGCGGTAGGTAATAAATCAAGATAAATTAATTCACCTGAAAGGTTAATCTTTCGGTCCCGATAGCTATCGGGATTCGGACTTCCCGACTTCCGGACTAAGAAATGAAACGCATCGACAATTTTAAATCCATCATTGATAAATACGAGATCATATTTTTTGATGCTTTTGGGGTGATCAAAACTTACCAGGGGCTGGTGCCGGGTATTGAACGGACTTTTGAATACCTGGAGGCGAAGGGGAAGGAGTATTATATCGTAACCAACGATGCTTCACGGAGCCCGGTTGAATTGGCCGAGGCTTATCATAAATATGGCCTGAATGTGATATCAGCGGACCGGATCATTTCATCGGGGATGCTGACAAAGGAATATCTCGATCTTCAGGTGCAGGATGGGATAGTAGCCTACCTGGGAACACCCGCATCATCTCATTATATCGACAGCACGGGGCTGCATACGCTTCCGGTTAGCGCCATCGATAACACGAATATCGACAAGGTAAGCGCGATGATCTTCCTCGATGACGAGGGATTCGACTGGTTTAAAGATTTGAATAAAACGGTTAATATTCTCCGCAAGCGGACGATCCCGGTAATAGTCGCCAATACGGACCGGGCGTACCCCATGTCGGTTCAGGATGTGCAGATCGCTATCGGCGGGATTGCTTCGATGATCGAGAATATCGTAGGCAAAAAGTTTATCCGTTTTGGTAAGCCGGATTCGCAGATGTTTATGTTTGCCTACGACCTGATACGCGAATACCGGCCTGTTAATAAAAAGGAGATAGTGATGGTGGGGGATACGCTACAGACAGACATACTGGGCGGTAACAAGTTTGGGCTGGATACCGTGCTGGTTTTATCGGGCAATACGCTGGCGAAGGATGTGGATACGCGCATTACAGCCACCGGGATTATGCCGACTTATATCTGTGACAGCGCTGTGGTGGGGAGTGGGGATTTGGGATTTTGAGACTCACCCAAATACCTCCAACCTGTTGCGGCCTTTGTAGAGACGCCCCGATCGATCGGGGCGTCTCAGAAGCAAATGATATCGTTTAGGATTTATTTCGCAAACAAATTGCCGGTTCGAGACGCAAAATATCGTGCTGGGCAATCATAGTAGCAAGTCATGCATTTTTAATCAGGCTCTTATATTTTTGTTTAACCAATTTACTCCTTTATGCGAATTAAAATTCAACTTTTAGCGATGGTTTTTTGTGTCTCGGCATCAGTTCGTGTTTTTGGACAAGAGACTAAATCAATTGTTTGGTCTGTAGAAAAGGCAAACGCCTGGTATGCGCAACATGAATGGATAAACGGCGCAAATTTTACGCCAAGCACCGCCATCAACCAATTGGAGATGTGGCAGGCAAATACCTTTGACCCGACCACCATTGACCGCGAATTGGGCTGGGCGGAGGGCATCGGCTTTAATACCATGCGGGTGTTTTTGCACAGCCTGGCCTGGAAGGAAGATTCCACGGGTTTTAAAAGCCGCGTTAATCAATACCTTGCGATTGCCGATAAGCATCATA
>Ga0302304_10001342_pt1 | contig 12814 bp, 9 predicted proteins | sample III_Palsa_E2_2_FD_198769 | JGI IMG/M metagenome (GOLD analysis project Ga0302304, IMG submission 198769) | Peat permafrost microbial communities from Stordalen Mire near Abisko, Sweden - III_Palsa_E2_2 | ecosystem: Environmental > Terrestrial > Soil > Palsa > Peat permafrost | place: Sweden...
AGGTCGACCCCTTCCATCATCGCAGCATCCAGGATCGATGACCCGTCGTAAGGCAGATTGAAATCATGGCTGATGCCATCCAGCCGCACCGTCACCCGGCTAATCTTGTCCCCGCCGCTTGTCCCCGCAACCTTGGCCGCGCTCGCAGTTGCTGCTCCGCTGCCCGCGCCTGCCGCACTTCCGCGAGTATGGAACAATTCAAAATGTATCTTCCGAGCCTCTACCCCCTGTTGCTCCAGCCAGCCTTTCAGCATAAAGATCATCTCCTCCGGTCCGCAGAGGAAGACCTCATCCACCACCCGCAGATCGATCAACCGGTGGCAAAGCTCCCCGCATTTCACTGTATCGATGCGCCCCTGGTTGAGCGGGCTATCCATTTGCTCCCGGCTAAGGATATGCAGCAGGGACAGCCGGTCCATATAGCGGTTCTTCAACCCTTCCAACTCTTCCCTGAAAAGGATGCTACCACGGTGACGGTTACCGTACACCAGCGTGAAATGACTGTCCGGCTCTACGGCCAGCGTTGTTTTGATCAGTGACAGGATGGGTGTAATGCCGCTGCCCGCAGCAAAGGACAGGTACCGCTTGCGGTTTTCAGGCAGCAATTCCGTGTAGAATTTGCCGCTGGGAGGCAGCACATCTATGACATGCCCCTTTTGCAATTGTTCATTTGCATAGGTAGAAAAAACGCCCCCCGGTACCTTCTTGATCGCCACGCGTAGCTCGTTGTCCAGCGGGCTGCTGCAAATGGAATATGACCGGCGGACCTCTTCTCCGTTGATCCTGGTCCGGAGAGTGATATTCTGCCCCTGGCGCCACCGGAATTCCTCCCGGAAGCCGGCAGGGATCGCAAAGGCTACCGATATGCACTCCGCTGTTTCCCGGCGGACATCTTCAACCGTTAATGCTCTGAAATGACTCGCCATAATAGTTCTTTTGCGCCTCAGGGTTCTTTTTAAATTTACCCCTTCGGCGCAAAAGGGGCTAATAATTGACCTTCGGTCAGGGGACCCGTGGTCCCCCCTTATTTCTTTAACCCCTCTATGAGGTATTTGACCATATTCGATTCGAGGGCCTCAGCGCTCGTGGTTTTCCGGGACCGTTGCCAGGAATCTATTCCGCTGATGGCCGATAAGATCACCAGCACAGCCGTATAGGGATCGATGGGTTTTATTTCCCCCCTGGCAATGCCTTCCTCAATAATGTCGCCCAGTCTTTTGCGATAGTTGCGCCGCTGGTTGAGGAAATTGGAAAGATAAGGCTCCGGCAGGTGCCTCCATTCATGATCCGAAATATAGACGAATTCATAGCGATCCAGCATCATCCGGATATGCAGCCGGATAATGGCCTCCATCTTTTTGAGGGTAGGCTGAGGGCTGGACTCGACGGCATCCAGATTGGTCAGGAATTCATTGGCCACCTTAAAACAGATGGTTTGCAGGATCTCCGACTTCGACTGGATATGATTGTACAGGCTGGCAGCCTCCACCCCCACATGCTCCGCCAAATCCCGCATCGAGGCCGCCCCAAACCCTTTTTCCCTGAAAAGGCGGGAAGCTTTTTCGATGATCACCTCTTTTTTGGTGCTGTTCTTCTTGCTTTGAATCTTGGCCATGGGAATCTGACTAACGAGTGTTAGTGATGCAAGTTAAGAATTTTATGTAGGTTGCAGCCCAAAATAACACTCCTCATGGCATTAATTGTTGTCGGGTCCATGGCCTATGACGCCATCGAAACACCCTTTGGAAAAACGGACTGGATCGTCGGTGGCGCCGCTACTTATGTAGCGTATGCGGCCAGTAATTTTGTCCGGCCCATTAACCAGGTCTCCATCGTCGGTTATGACTTTGCCAAAGAAGAGATGGACGAACTGAAGAAAAGGGGCGTTAATCTCGAAGGCGTAGAGATCGTTAAGGATAAAAAGTCTTTTTTCTGGAGCGGAAAGTATCACATGGATATGAATACCCGCGATACGCTGGTGACAGACCTGAATGTATTGGGTGATTTTAAACCCGTGGTGCCTGACAGCTATCAGGGCAGCGAGTTCCTGATGCTCGGCAACCTGGCCCCGGCCGTACAGATAAGCGTGATCCGGCAAATGAAGCAGCGCCCCAGGCTGATCGCTATGGATACAATGAATTTCTGGATGGATATCGCCTTGCCGGAATTGAAAGAGCTGCTGGCAATGGTAGATGTATTGACCGTCAACGACAGCGAAGCCCGTCAGCTCAGCGGCGAGCATTCCCTTGTTAAGGCCGCCCGGGCCATCATGAAGATGGGTCCCCGCTACCTGATCATCAAGAAAGGCGAACATGGGGCACTCCTCTTCCACGAAGACCAGGTCTTTGTAGCGCCTGCCCTGCCGCTTGAAGAGGTATTCGATCCCACAGGCGCAGGCGATACGTTTGCCGGCGGTTTTATCGGCCATTTGGCCCATACTAAGGACATTTCCTTCGAAAATATGAAGACGGCCGTCATCGTCGGGTCCGCCATGGCCTCCTTCTGCGTGGAGAAGTTCGGTCCCACCCGGCTGAAAGAAGTTACCCGCGCAGATATCGATGCAAGGATCAGGCAGTTCGTGGATCTGGTCAACTTTGATATCAAATTAGTCTGAGCCCCTGCCCTTCAGGCTGCGACCCATTTTGATTTGGTTTATTAAAACTTCGTCTCTATATTTGCCCCGCAATGCAGATCATGAAAAATACAAAGCAGATTAAGAAGGTCTTCCCGAAGCGGGACAGGTTCTGATCGTTTTGTATAAACAACATATCAAGAGCCCTCCCGCTACGGGGGGGCTTCTTTTTTTAACGCAGGCCCAGGCCTGCATAATATTAAAAACCAAAAAATGAAAGTTGCAGTCGTCGGCGCTACCGGCCTGGTAGGCACCAAAATGTTACAAGTCCTCGCAGAAAGGAATTTCCCCGTAACGGAACTACTTCCCGTCGCATCCGAAAAATCCGTCGGAAAAGAAGTGGAATTCAAAGGAAAGAAATACAAGGTCGTCAGCATGACCGATGCGATTGCAGCAAAGCCCGCCGTAGCCCTCTTCTCTGCCGGCGGCAGCACCTCCCTCGAATGGGCGCCCAAATTCGCGGCAGCCGGCATCACAGTCATCGATAACTCCTCTGCCTGGCGCATGGACCCTACCAAAAAACTTATCGTTCCCGAACTCAATGCCGACGCGCTGACCAGGGAAGACAAGATTATCGCCAACCCCAATTGCTCAACCATCCAGATGGTCGTCGCCCTCAATCCCCTGCACAAAAAATATGGCGTCAAAAGAATAGTCGTATCCACATACCAGAGCGTTACTGGAACCGGCGTCAAGGCCGTCACCCAGCTGATGAACGAACGGAAGGGGCTGCAGGGCGAAATGGCCTATAAATACCCGATCGACCTCAATGCCATTCCGCAGATAGATTCATTCCTTGATAATGGGTATACGAAAGAAGAGATGAAGATGGTCAACGAAACAAAAAAGATCATGCGCGACGATACCATCCGGGTAACAGCCACTACCGTCCGCATCCCCGTTATGGGTGGTCACAGTGAAGCCGTGAATGTAGAGTTCGGTAAAGACTTCGACCTGCCGGAAGTGAAATCCCTGCTCAGCCATGCACCCGGTGTCATTGTCGTGGACGATCCCGCCGCACAGCTATATCCCATGCCCAAGGACGCTCATGAAAGAGATGAAGTCTTCGTAGGCCGACTGAGAAGGGACGAAACGCAGCCCAATACGCTGAATATGTGGGTCGTCAGCGATAACCTCCGCAAAGGGGCCGCTACCAATGCCATACAGATTGCAGAATATTTGGTGGAAAAAGGTTTGTTGTAGTTCGAGCCCGGCCGCGCCCGCGCATCATTACTCGATCGACCGGTTGAGAAAATGCACATAGTCCCGCATCGCATCGAAAGTGGCCATCACCTCTTTCAACAGCGAACGGGATACCATCTGCTCATCCGTCAGCGGATGGCGGACCACGAAACTCTTCAGTTTCAAGTAGTCGATAGCCGGGTTCTCCGCTTCATATCCTTTGGGCGGCCGGGATAAGATGTCCGTCTGGTCCAACCCGCCGGCAAACATTTTCTTGAATGTCCGGCTTCCCAGGATCTTCGTCCATTCCGTGGAGCTATAGTCGATCTCCTGGCGGACCTTGCTCAACTCCGGCGCCATCGGCATCCACATACCACCGGCAACAAAGCAGCTGCCCGGCTCGCAATGGAAATAGTAGCCTGCAGTCGGCATTTTTTTGCCGCCTTTATTCAGATAGGCGCCCATATTGGCTTTATAAGGTCTTTTGTCCTTGGAGAAACGGACGTCCCGGTAGATGCGAAAGGTACAATCTTTGAGCTGCAGCGGTGCTATATCGGTATCTGTTTTTCCAAAACCTTCGATCAGTCGTTCTACAAAATGCTCCACATCTTCTTTCGCAGTGAGGTAAACAGATTTATTTTTTTCGAACCAGGGCTTGTTATTATTCTTCTTGAGGTTTTTCAGAAATGTGAGAGTAGACGCTTGCAGCATAATTTTTTTAGTCGTTCTATTTAATCCTTCCCCAGTTCTCTCCGCTCTTGATGCGGTACATGGTCATTTCACTGACTTTGTATTTCTCAGCCAGCTTCTTAATGGTCAACGTCCTGTTCTTGCTCGACAGTGTTTTCTTAATGGTCTTGACCTGAGAAGCAGTCAGCTTCAGCCCCACGGTCCGGTTTGCCTGCACTTTCTTGTAAGCGATCTTTGCAGGGCTCTTTTGCTGATGATCGATCATCTCTTCGAGTGTCGCCCATTTCAGATTTTTAGCGGCATTCTCCAGCTTGTTGTGATTCAGATGGATCACATACTTGTGCTTAGGGGACGCCTTAGACAAAAAGAGACGCGCAATCTCCCGATGAATGTAGAGAGTGCCGTTATTGCCCGGCCGGTGAAGATTCAAGGTCTTGTAACCGGTAGTAAGGCTGCCGTTCAGCAATTTGCCGTCGGCCACCACATCTTCCGAGTAGCTGGCAACGCGACCCAGGGAAGATAAAGCGTATTTTTTTCGGAGTTGTTTCCAGCCGGGAAACTGCAATGGTTTCCACACTTCGCCGGTAAGTTTTCTAATCATGCCTACAATTTTCTTAAAGTTACGAAAAAGAATTTCGAATTACCAGTAACGTAAGAAAATATTCTTATATGTACCCCTCCGTTAGCGCTCCGCGAGAAGTTTAATAAACTCGTCCTCCGTGAGTATATGGATGGAGGGGATCTTTTTGGCTTTCTCCAGCTTGCTGCCGGCATCCTCTCCCACCACCAGGTAGTTCAGCTTGCTGCTGACTCCGCTCAGTATCTTCCCGCCATTTCTTTCCACCGACTCCTCGGCGTCCGACCGCTTCAACCGGCTCAGCGTACCGGTGAATAAGAACGTTTGGCCATTCAGGTTGCCTTCCGCTACAGTCGTGGATTTGCCGCTTTTTAAGGTCAGGCCGAGGGATTCCAGTTCCTTGACCAGGTGCAGGTTGTCGGGATTGCGAAAGAACTGGTAAACGCTCGTGGCTACCTTCGGGCCCACGTCCTCCAGCGCCTGAAGATCTTCAATGGAATAGCCCGCGAGGTCCGTCAGGTGACCGATGGCTGCAGCCAGCACTTTGGCCGTCGTTTACCCAGTCCGAAGATCAGCCGGTGCAGGGGCTGCTGCCGGGAGGCCTCAACCGCAGCCTCCAGGTTATGGACACTCTTTTCCCCAAATCCCTCCAACACCCGGATCTTGTCAAATGGCAAACGATAGATGCCCGGGATATCCGTCAGAAAACCCATCTCATAGAATTTCCTGATATTTGCCTCCCCCAAACTACGGATATCCATGGCGTCCTTACTGGCAAAATGGATGATCCGTTCAACCACCTGTGCCGGACACGTGATATTGACACAGCGCCACACGGCTTCTCCCTCCGGCTTCACCAGCTTATCTCCGCATACCGGGCAGTGGGTAGGAAAGATAATGAGCGTTTCTTTCCCCGTACGTAATTCCGCCAGCGGCTTGACTATATATGGGATAACGTCCCCCGCCCGCTCAACCAGCACATGGTCCCCGATCCGCAAGTCTTTTTCCCGGACCACATCCTCATTGAACAGTGAGACAGACCCGACCGTCACACCGCTCAGCGGCACCGGATCGATTTTGGCGACAGGCGTAATACTCCCTGTCCTCCCCACCTGGAACTCCACTTTCCGCAGGATGCTCGTCGCCTGCCTGGCCTTGAACTTAAAGGCGATCGCCCAGCGGGGATGATGCGTCGTCATGCCCATTTTTTCCTGTAAGGCAATGGAATCGACCTTGATCACCATCCCGTCGATCTCATAGGGCAATCCATCCCGCTGCGCCTCGAAATCATGACAATAATCGATGACAGCCCTGATACCTTTCACCGTCCTCAATTCTTTCTGCGGACTGCGAAACCCCAGGTCCCATAACATCTTCAGCGTACCACTGTGCGTGGTCACGGCAACATCGTCGGTAGCAGGCGTGAAATAGCTGACATGATAGAGAAAGGCTTCCAGGTTCCGGCGGCTCACTTCCTTCGGGTCCTTTATCCGTAACGATCCGGCAGCCGCATTCCGGGGGTTGGCGAGCGGTGGGATATTTTGCTCCGCCAGCTGAGCATTGTATTTCGCAAAGTTATTCTTGTTCATCAATACCTCGCCGCGGATTTCGATCAGCTGGATGCCATAACGCGAAAAGGCCGCTGACAGCGGCACAGACCGGATCTGCCGGATATTCGTTGTGATCTCGTCACCCGCCACCCCGTCTCCGCGGGTAACCCCCCGCAACAGCCGGTCGTTCTCATAGATCAGGGAAATGCTGGCCCCGTCGAATTTGGGCTCGATACAATAATCCAATTCCTCCAGGCCAGTCAACTCCCGGGCTTTCCGGTCCCAGTCCAGCAAGTCTTCCTCGTTATAGGAGTTTTCAAGCGACAACATCGGTACCAGGTGCTGGACAGTAGGGAATTCTTTCGTCAAGCCGCTCGCTACCCGTTGGGTAGGGGAGTCGGGACTGACCAGTTCGGGAGACCCCTGTTCTATTTTTTCCAACTCCTTATATAATGTGTCATATTCAAAGTCCGAGATCAGAGGTTCGTTCAGGATGGCGTAACGATATTCATGAAACCGTAGCACCTCCCGAAGATCCTCCACCCTGGCCTTGTCCAGTGCTTTCTCCCTGGCCTGGGACAACAAGGTGGCGGTCAGCTTCTGCAATTGGTGTGTTTGGTCGGAAGAATACATAAGGTCAATTTTATCGTGTAAATTTAAGTGAATAGTAAACGAATTGACTAAATTCGTCTTCCCATGACGCCTGAAATTATACCTAATAAAAGCTCCCTGCCAACCGACCATGCCGCCGGTCAAAAAAATATCAAGACCATCCTGAAAGAACTGGAGAGCGATGGGATCATCGGTATTTCCGTCGACTGCGTCATCTTCGGTTTCGATGACAATGAACTGAAGGTATTATTGATCAAATCGGATTTCGAACAATATGAGAATAAATGGAGCCTACTGGGTGACCTCGTCAACAACCACGAAGACCTCGACCAGGCAGCCTACCGCGTCCTCCGCGAACGTACAGGCATGGACGACGTATACCTGGAACAGGTCAAAGCCTTCGGTGAGACAGGTCGCCACCCCGCCGCCCGCGTCGTTACCATCGCCTATTGCTCCCTCATCAATATCGAACACCATCAGCTGAAGATCCTGGCCAACGAATTACACTGGCACCGCGTGACGACGCTCTCCGATATGGCCTTCGACCACCGGCAGATACTCGACGCCTGTTACGAATGGCTCCAGAAAAGGATCCAGGAACATCCCCTCGGCTTCAGCCTCCTGCCAAAAAAGTTCTCCCTGCGCGAACTGCAGAACCTCTATGAGGCCATCCTCGATGTCAAGCTCGACCGGCGCAATTTCCGGAAGAAATTCTTCTCCATGGACCTGCTGGAAGATACCGGTGAGCTCGAGACCGACGTCCCCCATCGTCCGGGCAAGCTATACCGGTTCAATTATGAGAAATACCAGAAAAAAGAACGGAGGAAATGGTTCGGAATTGACTTTTAGCGTATTACGGCCATTAACAAAAAAAATCACAAAATCTTTTAACGGAAAATTGGCAGAATAGAAATTTTTATTCATCATTGTGTAATATTTACACTTTAGAACGCGTGAATATTAACGTGTAAAATTTACACGTTTAATAAACTAAAATAACGATTGCGCATGAGACGTCTACGATTGCTTGTGAGAACAGGGGTATTCTGCCTGCTGGTACTCCTGTGGATGCCCGCTTTTACCCAAAACCACCAGATTTCCGGTAAAGTAACTGACTCCACCGGTGCCCCGATAACGGGAGCATCCATTTTCCTCGAAGGTTCAGCCAAAGGTACCACGACAGATGCCTTCGGTGTTTTTCGGCTTACTGTCAGTCCACAAGACAAAATGATGGTGATTTCGGCCGTCGGTTATGGCAGCCGGCGGATCTCTGTCAGCAGCGGGATTATTAATATCTTCCTTTCCCCGGTTAACGCCAATTTAAATGAAGTAGTGGTCATTGGCTATGGCACCCAGTTGAAAAAAGACCTCACCGGTTCCATTGCTTCGGTCGGCGTCAAAGACTTTCAGAAAGGTGCGATCACCAGCGCCGATCAACTCATCGCCGGCAAAGTGGCAGGTGTCTCCGTGACCTCCAACGGCGGCCAGCCCGGCAGTTCCAGCACGATCCGCATCCGCGGCATTTCCTCGTTGAACAGTAACAACGATCCCCTGTACGTCCTGGATGGAATGGAATTGCCTGCATCGACGAACAATAACATCAATACCTACGCCGGCATATCCAGCCCACTGGACTTTATCAACCCGGACGATATCGAGAATGTGACCGTATTAAGGGATGCGGCCGCTTCCGCTATTTATGGCTCCCGGGCATCTGCAGGGGTTATCATCATTACGACCAAAAAAGGCAGGGGAGGGAAGCCGGTATTTAATGTAAACTCCTCTCTGACAGTTGGTACTATTGGGAAATATCTACCGGTATTGAACGCCACCCAGTTCAGCAACTATGTCAAAGGACAGGCAGCTGCCAATCCGGCCGATACGACCTACTCGGATATGTTGGGGGCTTCCAATACGAACTGGCAAAAAGAGATCTACCAGACGGCGATCACCACCAACGATAACTTCAGTGTTTCCGGCGCCATGAAGGATCTGCCTTATCGGTTATCGGTGGGGTATCATGATGAACAGGGTATATTGAAGACGGACTATCTGCAAAGGGGTACTGTGGGTCTCCACCTCACCCCACATCTGCTGGACAACCACCTGAAGATCGAGTTCAACTTCAATGGCACCTACACCCAATCCCGTTTTGCCAACACGAACGCCGTCGGGGCCGCAGCTTCCTTCGACCCCACCCAGTCGCCTTTTGAAAAAGGCAGCCCATTCGGCGGCTATTTTGAATGGGTAAATCACTCTACGGGCGATCTCATTGCCCTGGCCGGCCGCAATCCGCTGGCATTACTGGAACAATACAACAGTACAGGCAAAGCAGCCGTCGGTATCAGCAATCTCCATCTCGACTACGAGTTGCCCTGGGTCCCGGGTTTACATGCCATCGCAGATCTTGGCGCTGATGTGTCCACCGGCTTTGGCACGACCGTAGTTCCGCCGGACGCCGCTCAGCAGTATAATAACTCATCAGATGAAACCACCAGCGTGGTTCATGGACTTAACCAAAAGTATAAAACCAATAATACCTATGTGAATGCCATTTACGAGCTGAATTATGTCAAGGATATCAAATCAATCAAGAGTAATATCAATGTAATTGGACTCACCGAATATTCCAATACTTTGACTACCCTGTATAATTATCCCAGTTTTGGTTCCAATGGCGATACACTCAGCGGCACCGCACCGGTATTTCCCACCTCTCCGGCTGATTATACACTGATCTCTTATGTAGGCCGGTTGATTTACACCTACGATCAAAAATATATCCTCACAGCGTCTATCAGGGATGATGGTACTTCCCGTTTCGGTCCCAGTTATCGCTGGGGCACCTTCCCTGCAGTGGCTGTGGCCTGGCGGATCAGGGAGGAGCAATTCCTGAATAATGTGAACTGGCTGAGTGATCTGAAGGTGAGGGCCAGCTATGGCGTCACGGGGAACCAGGACGGTCTGCAGGATTACGAGTACGTACCCAGCTATTCTCTGAGTCAAAACACCTCTCTGTATCCCTTCGGAAACACCTACTACAATACCTATGCACCCGCGTCTTTTGATGCTAACTTCAGGTGGGAACAGACTACCTCCGCCAATTTGGGCCTGGATTTTGGTCTCTTCGATAACAGGATCACCGGTAGCGTCGACGTCTATGAAAAAAGTATATCCCGCTTGTTCAATCAGGTACCTATCCCTGTAGGTACCAATTTTACTAACGAACTGACCATCAATATAGGCACCATGACGGACAAGGGCGCGGAGTTCAACATCAATGCCACGGCGATCAGGTCAAGAAATTTCAGCTGGGACCTGAATTTTAACGTTGCCTATAATGAAAACAAAATCACCAAGCTGACCAACGGATCAGAAGGGTCAAATTTCTACGGGGATGCCGTGGGCGCGATTTCCGGCGGTACGGGGAATACCATACAGATCCAAACGGTGGGCTACGCCGCCAATTCTTTCTTTGTCCTGCAGCAGGTCTACGGCAAGAATGGTGCCCCGCTGGAAGGTGTATATGTAGACCGCAACAGGGACGGGCAGATCACTTCCCCACCATCTTCTCCGGATGCCTATCATGACCATTCTCCTTTTGCGCCTGTGATCATGGGATTCAGCTCGACGTTTAACTACCTGAAATGGAGCCTTACGCTGGTAGCCCGCGCCAATATCGGCAACTTTATGTACAACAACGTGAAAGCCGATCTCGGCGTGACGGAATATATTCTGAACCCGCTGAATTACCTTTCGAATGCCGGCACCGATATTTATAAGAGTCATTTTTACGCTCCGCAATACTACTCTGATTATTATGTTGAGAACGCTTCCTTTGTCAGACTGGATAATATCGGCCTCGCATACAATGTCGGTAAGATAGGCGGTATTAATAACCTGCGGTTGAGCGCCAACTGTCAGAACGTATTCGTCATTACCAAATATACAGGCCAGGATCCTGAGGTATACGGCGGCATCGATAATAACCTGTATCCAAGGCCCAGGAATTTCACCATCGGTGCAAGCCTCGGATTCTAACTAACGTTCCTATTTATAAAAAGCATTAGTCATATGAAACACAATTTTCTTACCATAGCAATCATCGGGACGATGGCGACAGCACTGCTGGTTTCCTGTACAAAGGACCTGAATCGTCAGCCCCCGAATACTGTAACGGCCTCCCAGGCCTTTAGCACTGACACCGGAGCTTTGCAGGCTTTGGCCCAGGTCTATAGTTCCTTCGCCCTGACCAGCCCCACAGGTCCCGGTAATACCGACCTGGTCGGCATCGACGCAGGAACCTCCGATTTTGTCCGTTTATTATGGGATGCCAGTGAACTGAGCACTGACGAAGCCGTATGCGCCTGGAACGACCCCGGCGTACCGGATTTTCATAATATGGCCTGGACATCCGGTAACGTCATCCTGCAGGGTTTATATACCCGTATCATGTACCAGGTCACCGTCGCGAACGCCTTCATTAAGAATGCAAAGGCAGTGCAAAAAAATTTTTCCGGTCAGGGTGCCACCGATATCGGCTACTATATCGCGGAAGCCCGCTTCATCAGGGCATTGGACTACTGGGAAATGCTGGACCTGTATGGTACCTCGCCCTTTGTGACGGAAACCAGCCCTGTCGGTGTCGGGTCGTTTCTTCCTCCTCAGGCTTCATCCGCTACTTTATACGCTTACGTCCAGTCCGAGCTGCTGAGCCTCGATAGCGCCAGTGCCATGGTTCCTGCGCATCAGAATGCATACGGCCGGGCCGACCAGGCCTGCGTATGGGCCTTACTGGCCAGGTTATACCTGAATTCCGGAACTTACCTCGGGGCAAGCAGTGCAGACTACACCGATGCCATCACCTACTCATCCAAGGTCATCAATGCAGGCTATTCGCTTCATAAGGTCTATCACCAGCTTTTCATGGCGGATAATAATACCAATAACCCAGAGATCATCTTCCCTATAGTATACAATGGGGTCAGCACCCAGACTTACGGAGGAACGACCTTTATCATAAATGGCGCCATAGGCGGTTCAATGTCACCTACCGCATTTGGAGTACCGGGCGGCGGATGGTCCGGCAACCGCGTCACCTCGAGCCTGGCCAATCTCTTCCCGGACCTGACAGGTACTGTCGATCAACGCTCTTTGTTCTATACCAGCGGGCAGAACGAAACGATCGCCAGCATTTCGACCTTTACCAACGGCCTGGCCGTCACCAAATGGTCTAACCTGAACTCGGACAGCACTACTCCTGCAGGAGCCAGCACGTTCTGCAATACTAACTTCCCCTTGTTCAGGTTGGCAGAACAATACCTGATCTATGCGGAAGCAGTGCTAAGGGGCGGCAGCGGCGGCTCGCAAACCCAGGCAGTTGCCTATGTCGATTCGTTGCGGAGCCGCGCAGCTCCGGGCAACACCAGTTACCAACCGACCAGAATCACCCTCCAGGATATACTTAACGAAAGGGGGCGTGAATTGTATTGGGAATGTTTCCGGCGCACAGACCTCATCCGGTACGGGCTCTTCACCTCGCAAAGCTATGTGTGGCCCTGGAAAGGCGGC
>Ga0302304_10001343_pt1 | contig 12813 bp, 8 predicted proteins | sample III_Palsa_E2_2_FD_198769 | JGI IMG/M metagenome (GOLD analysis project Ga0302304, IMG submission 198769) | Peat permafrost microbial communities from Stordalen Mire near Abisko, Sweden - III_Palsa_E2_2 | ecosystem: Environmental > Terrestrial > Soil > Palsa > Peat permafrost | place: Sweden...
CAGCTGGGCCCGTTACGACGAAGGCATCGACGAGCAGGGCGAACCGATCGAGATCGTCGACCGCCTGAAAGATCAGCTGCACGCCATCGCGAAGAACAATCGCAGCAATCCGCTGGCTTTTATCGAAAACCGCGAACTCTTCGGCGATCTTGTTGATCATCCTCGCTTCGTCGAGGCGTATACCTGGGCGCTGGACTCATTACATCGTGTGGGTGCGCGCGCGACGCTCGAAGCACTTCGCTCATAGCAGCCATTCGCTAACCGCTTAGATATTTAATGGACGTCTGGACGTCCATTAAACTTTCAATCGCGATCCCGCTGCCCGCGATGCCCGTGTGGCCGTTCGATCGGGCGTCCGCCGCGCTGGCGGCGCAACCTTGCCTCCAACGTGGCCGCCTGTTCCTCGCGCTCATCATGCAGCTTGAGATAGTTGCGCCAGCGCTCCGGCGTCAGCTCACCCGTGTCCAGTGCTACCTGGATCGCACAACCTGGTTCGCTGCCATGGCCGCAGTCAGCGAAACGGCAGGCCTCGGCCAGCAGCTCGATATCGGCAAACAGGTCGAGGTTTTCCTCGCCGGTAAGCTTCAGCTCGCGCATCCCGGGCGTGTCGATCAGACAACCGCCACTGGGCAACTGCAGCAGCGCGCGATGGGTGGTGGTGTGGCGGCCGCGGCTGTCGTGCGTCCGCACCGCGGCCGTTGCCATGCGGTCGGTGCCGAGCAGCGTATTGGTCAGCGTGGATTTACCGGCACCGGACGAGCCCACCAGCACCGCGCTGTCGCCCGGCTTGAGGTACTGCGCCAGCAGCGCGACGCTGGCCGGATCCTTGCTGTTGAGCGGATGGATCGGTGTGCTGTCCGGCAGGCGCGCACGCAGCGCATCGATCTGCTCTTGCGCGTCGTCGCGGGTATCGAGTTTGCTCAGCAACACCACCGGCTGCGCGCCGGAGTCTTCGGTCAAGGAGAGATAGCGTTCGATCCGCGCGGGGTTGAAATCGCCATCGAGGCCCGTCAGCACCAGTACGTAATCGATATTGGTGGCGATCAGCTGTCGCTCGTAACGCTCGCCGGCCGCCGCGCGCGAAAGCACCGTGCGTCGGGGTGACACGCTGACGATGTGCGGCGGCATACCATCCGCCACTTCGACGAAATCGCCCACGGCAGGACGTTCACCAGGATCGATGCCACGCTTCAGAAACCGGCCGTCAGGCTGTGCGCCGAACAGGGTTTCACCATCGTGCAATTCGTAGCCAGCCCGATGCTGGGCAACCACACGAGCCAGTCGCAAGCCATCGGCGGGCAGCACATCACCACGCCAGCCAATGCGTCGCAGGCGTTCGATCGATTCGGCATCACTCATTGGGGAGATCTGGCTTCACGGGTAGGTTGATTATGCCTTGCCCGCGCATGGCCTGCCGATGAACCGGGATTTGCCACCAATTTGCCCGGCTGATCCTCGCGCTCAGCGCAGGCGCGCTGCTAGCATCGACTCTTCGGCCGCGGTGCCGGCAGCAAACACAAAGGATGTCGGCGTTGGCTTCGATGACACACGGTTTTACAACACCCAGTTCCATAGCGCCGAGCGCGCATCTGGCCGATGTTCGCTACGAGATCCGCGGCGCGCTGACGCGCCGCGCGCGCGATCTGGAAGCCGCCGGCCTCGACATCATCAAGCTCAATATCGGCAACCCCGGCCGCTACGGTTTCGAGGCGCCGGCACATCTGCGCGAAGCGATTGCCAGCCATCTGCAGGACAGTGAAGCTTATGGGCACGAGCAGGGGCTGGAGATTGCCCGCGACGCCATCGCCGTCCAGCAGCGTGCACGTGGCGCGCGGCACGTCGATGCCGAGCGGATCTTTATCGGTAACGGCGTCAGTGAATTGATCGACCTCAGCCTGCGTGCGCTACTGCAGTCCGACGATGAAGTGCTATTGCCCAGCCCCGATTACCCGCTGTGGAGTGCCGCGACGATCTTGAATGGCGGCCGGCCGCGCTATTACCGCTGCCTGGCAGCCAACGGTCACCTCCCCGATCCCGACGAAATCGAGGCGCTGATCACTCCACGCACCCGCGCGCTGGTGCTGATCAACCCGAACAACCCGACGGGCGCGGTGTATCCGCGCGCGTTGCTGGTGCAGCTGGTGGCCGTGGCGGCGCGGCATCGTCTGCTGCTGCTGTGCGACGAGATCTACGACGAGATTCTTTACGACGACGCGGTGTTCCAGCCGCTGGCCGAAGTCGCCGGGGAGCTTCCCTGCATCAGCTTCGGCGGCCTCAGCAAGGTGCATCGCGCCTGTGGTTACCGCGTCGGCTGGATGAGTCTGTCGGGTGATCCGGCACGCACATCGGCATATCGCGACGCCCTGCAGCTGCTCGCTGCACTTCGTCTATGCGCCAACGTGACTGCTCAATGGGCCGTGATTCCCGCGTTGCAGGATGCCCCGACGATCGGTGCATTGACCGCACCCGGTGGCCGACTGCATGACGCACGTCGGGCCGTGATCGACGGCGTCGTCGCCAGCGATTATCTGGATCTGGTCACTCCGGGCGGTGCGCTGTATGCGTTCCCGCAGGTTCGCGCCAGCCGTATCGCCAGCTTCGACGACAACGCGTTCGCGCTGCGCCTACTGGAAGAAGAATCGGTATTGGTGGTACCCGGCTCCAGCTTCAACGTGGCCGCAAGTCGGCATATCCGGCTTACCCTGTTGCCGCCACCGATGCAGTTGCGCGAAGTATTCGTGCGCATGGAACGGGTGCTGGGACGGATGGCAGACGAGCAGCCGCATAGCTCTATCGCTGCGCTCGCTTGAGCGTTCTGACAGGCACGACAGCCATGCAAGGTAAAGTCCCGAAACATTCCTGCCGAGCCTTTGTTTTATGATGCCTGCCACGCCGCCGCTTCACTACCTCGCACTGGGCGACTCGTACACCATTGGCGAATCGGTGCCGACTGAAGCACGCTGGCCGGCACAGCTGGTGCAACAGCTTCGGCGCAGCGGCGTGGTGATCGACGATCCGCGCATCGTCGCCGTCACCGGCTGGACTACCGATGAACTTTCGGCGGCCATGGACCAGGCGAAGCTCGTCCCTACCTACGATCTGGTGACCTTGCTGATCGGTGTCAACGATGAATACCGCGGTCGCCCCGCCGGCGACTATCGCCCTGCATTTGCGGCGCTGCTGCGGCGGGCCATTACGCTGGCAGGTCACCGGCCGCAACAGGTCATTGTGGTTTCGATTCCCGATTGGGGCACCACACCCTTTGCGCGCAATGATGCCAGGGGCGCCGTCCGGATCGCCGACGAGCTGGACGTCTATAACGCCATAGCCCGTGACGAAGCCGCGCGTGCCGGCGTGCACTGGGTCAATATAACGACCATATCGCGGCAGCATGCCAATCTGGTGGCCTATGACGGGCTGCATCCGTCTGCCGCCCAATACACTTTATGGGTGGATGCGATCCTGCCAATAGCTCGCCAGGCTTTGCGCCCGTCCCGCTAATCAGAGTTTTCCTGCTGGCGCAGCCTGCCGCACCGCAACAGCACTGCAACCATTTCGCCATGCTGCGGTGACCTGATGGCCCGACACTGGGGTCCCGGTACCTACCGGAGTACTCGCCATGTCGAACTTTCATTGCCGTAGCGCCTTCATCTCCGACGTGCATCTGGGCACGCCCGACTGCAAGGCCAGTTATCTGCTCGACTTTCTGCGCAAGCTGCGCTGCGAAAAGCTCTATCTGGTGGGCGACATCATCGACATGGAGGCGCTGACCCGCCGACACTGGTGGCATGCCGAGCACAGTGCCGTATTGATTGAAATCATGGCCATGGCCCGTCGCGGCGTCGACGTTACTTACATTCCCGGCAACCATGACTGCCCCTTGCGCGGCATGGCCGGGCAAACCTTTGGCGGTGTAAAAATTCGACTCGATGCCATCCACGAAGGCGCTGATGGCCGCCGCTATCACGTCAGCCACGGCGACGAGTTCGATCCCGAACAGGTCGGCCGCAGTTGGATGATGCATCTGGGTGAGGCGATGCACCGCTTCATCTGCTGGAGCAACCGCCGCCTGTACGGCGTACGCCGTCGGCTCGAGCTGCCGTATGTGCCGCTGTCGATCATCATCAAGTCGCATATCGGCAAGGCGCTGGCGTATATCCGCGCTTATGAGGACCGCGTGGCGAACGACGCGGCCGAGCGCGGTTTCGATGGCCATATCTGCGGCCACATCCACTACGGCCAGGTACGCGAGATCGGCGGGGTGCTGTACCTGAATGACGGCGACTGGGTAGAACATTGCACGGCGTTGACCGAGGACCACACCGGCGCCATGGAACTGATCCACTGGAGCGAACAACCCACCGCCCTGGGTCGTGCCAGCCGGGAGCTGCTGTTGCCATCGCCCGCAGCAGCACTTGCACTGGCTCCGCTGGCTGCACGCCGGCGCAGTCTCACCGAACTTCGGCCGGCAGCCTGACGTTTAGCCAGTTATCGCTCAGATAGCGATTTTGCTTGAACCCGCCGTACAACGGCGCCATATGGGATCATTGACCTCTTTGCTGGAGTCCTCCCATGCCCCTCGACAGCGCCACCCGCGAACGTATTGAAACCGTGCTCAAGGATCACCGCGTGGTGCTCTTCATGAAGGGCGACCGCCGCCAGCCGCAGTGTGGCTTTTCCGCCGCGGCCACCAACATGCTCAACGAGCTGCTGCCCGATTACCACACGATCAACGTGCTGGAAGATCCTGAAATCCGCGAAGGCATCAAGGCCTACGGCGAATGGCCGACCATCCCGCAGCTGTATGTCGAAGGCGAGCTGGTCGGCGGCGCCGACATCATCCGCCAGCTCTACACCAGCGGCGAACTGCACGAGCTGTTCGGTGCAGCCAAGCCGGATCGCACGCCGCCGGAAATCACCATTACCGATGCCGCCGCCGAAGCGATCCGCCAGGGCACGGCCAACGCGCAGGGCGTCGCGCTGCATCTCGAAATTGGCCCGGACCATAGCGCCGGCTTCCAGCTCGCGCCGGCCGGCGAACACGACATCGTGGCGCACGCCAACGGCCTCGAAGTCCACTTCGATCCGGCCAGCGCCCAGCGCGCCAAGGGCATCGTGATCGACTGGGTTTCCACCGTGCAGGGCGAAGGCCTGAGCCTGAAGTTTCCCGGCGCACAGGAGATAAAATCGCTCACCGTGCATGAACTCAAAACCAGGCTCGCCGCCGGCGACATCACCCTGATCGATGTGCGTCCTGCCGCCACGCGCGCGCAGCTCGCCCCGTTGCCGCAGGCGCGCATCCTTGAAGACGAAGGCTACGAAACACTCGCCGCCCTGCCCAAGGACAGCGCGCTCGCCTTCATCTGTCAGCACGGCATTTCCAGCCAGAGCATGGCCGAACGCTTTGCCGCGCACGGCTTCAGCAACGTTTACAACGTGGCCGGTGGCATGGAAGCGTGGCATTCGGCCTGATCGAAGCTGCATGTCCCCACATCCAACCGCCACCACTATCGGCCAGTCGATGGCGGAAGCCGGCAAGGCGCTCGGCCAAGGCAGGCTGGATGACGCCCAGCGTGCACTGAAGCAAGTGCTGGCTGCCGACCCCAGGCTAGCCGACGCGCAGTACCTATACGGTGTCACCTGCCTGATGGGTGGCCAACCCGCCAAGGCCGCGGACTGGCTGCGCAAGGCCGTCGCGCAGCGTCCCGCCGATGCCAACATGCAGACCTACCTCGGCTGCGCCTTGCACGATGCTGGCGCGTTCGACGAAGCGCTGATCCACCTGCGCCGGGCCTGCGAACTGGCACCAAGGCAAGCCAAGCCCCGCTACAACCTCGGCAAGGCACTGAAGGAAGTGGGTCAACTGCGTGATGCCGACGAAGCCTTTCGCCACACGCTGACACTGGACGCGCAACACGTGCTTGCTCGCCTCGGTGTGGCCGACATCGCCACCATGCAGGGCGACATCCCGCGTGCCGTAGCCGAGTACCGGCACGTGCTGCGCCAGCAACCCGAGCGCGCCGAGGCATGGCATGGGCTGGCCAATCTCAAGACCGAGTCGCTGGGCCCGGCCGACATCGCGTTGATCTGCCGCGCCTTGCATCAACCCAACCTGCCATCCGATACGCGGGTGATGCTCGGTTTCAGCCTGTTTCGCGCGCTGGAAGACCAGCACGACTACGCCGGCGCTTTTGCAGCGCTACGCCAGGCAAACGCCGACAAACGGAGACAAGTGGCGTGGGATGCCGCCGCCGAGCGCGCGCAGATCGACCGCATCATGGAAGCGTTCAGCGCCCCGCTGCCCGCGCCGATAGACCCCACGCTGGGCCACGAAGTCATCTTCATCGCCAGTATGCCGCGCTCGGGTTCCACCCTGGTCGAACACATCCTCGCCACTCATCCCGAGGTCGAGGGTGCCAACGAAATTGCTGATCTACCCCAGGTCATCGAGAACGAATCACGTCGCCGCGGCCTGCCCTTTCCGCAGTGGGTAAGCGCCGCCACCGCCGACGACTGGCATCGGCTGGGGCAGGACTATCTCACCCGCACCGCACGCTGGCGCGAGCGACACCCGCGGTTTACCGATAAAAACGTCATCAACTGGCCGCTGTTGGGTGCCGCACACCCGATGCTGCCCGGTGCAAAGATCATTCACTGCCACCGTGACCCGGTGGAGACTTGTTTTTCCTGCTACCGCCAACTGTTCCGCGACGGCGTGCATTACAGCTACGACCTCGACGAGATGGCCGAGTGCTACCGCGACTACGAACGCCTCAGCGCGTTCTGGCTGGCACGCCATCCACAACACGTGCTGGATTTCCCCTACGAAACCTTGGTGCAGCAGCCCGAAACACAGATCCGTCGCCTGCTCGCCTTCTGCGACCTGCCCTTCGATCCCGCCTGCCTGACACCTCATCGGACCAAGCGTGAAGTGCTCAGTACCGCGAGCGCAGCGCAGGTACGCGAGCCGATCCGCACCGACACGGCGCACAGCGCACCGTATCTTGATTGGCTGCAACCGTTGCGGAAGCGACTGTCAGAGCAGGCATAGAAGCCACACGTGAAACACGCACGAAGTTCGACACGGAATGCTTTGTCATTTCGCGCACGAACGGAAGATGTGTGCTCGATAGGATGCGCACAAACCAACAAGGCCGCCGGTTGCCCGGCGGCCTTGTTGGTTTGTGCATCTCTTTCCCTCATGCCGCCGCTCCTGACGGCATGAGGTTGGAGGGTGTGGATTAGAAATCGTACTTCGCGTTGAAATTCACATAGCGCGGCAGCTCCGTCGACTCCGCGGTATGGTAGACGGGGTTGTACAAATACGTTCCCGAGTTGCCGCCCCCGGCCGAACCGCCAGTACCAATCGCGTATTGGGTGTAATAAAGCGTCGCTTTCTGCTCGTTGAGCACGTTGTGTATTTCCGCCTGCAAGGTGAGATGTTTGCCCGCCCAGTCCGGTGTGTACGTGATGCTCAGGTTGAGCTGGTGGGTCCACGGCGTACGGCCGCTGTCACCCGGGGCAGACGGCATGCCGCCGTAACCCACAAACGAGCCCGGATTGGCGGGATCTGGGACAAGCGAAATACCACTCGGCACGCCACCGCAGTAGTGCTGGTAGGGGCCGTTATATGCATCCGCATAAATCGTGTCGCCGAAACCGCTCAGGCAGGCGTTTGGTGCACCCGACTGCATGATCAGAGTGGCGCTGGCGATCCATTCCGGCGTAATGGCATACGAGCCGAAGGCCTTGATGGTATGGCGATGGTCGTTGGCCTGATCACCGTTGGCGTATTGCATGAGGTCAGGGAAATCCCACTGCGCCGTGGTCGTACCTGAAAAAGCGCCAATCCGACTGTTCGAGATCTGCCCAATAGCGGTGTCGGTCGGACCCTCAGTGCTACCGTACGACTTGGAGAACAGGTAGTCGATCTTGCCGAACCACTTGCCGTCCCAGGTGTGCTGCAGATAGGTATCCAGGGCGTAGTACTTGCGCGACGGCTGCGGGAATCCAATGAAAGGTTGACCCGCCGTGTAAACCCCCTGTCCTGTGTTTGGATTATAGACAACTTGACCACCGGGTGCCCCGGCGCACGGGATGTAATTGGTCTTGCCAGGGTTTATCAGACCAGCAGCGCAGTACGCACTGTTGAGGTCGGTGTCATCCACGAGATTGCCAGCCTTCTCGTAGGTCGCCGACGAGCCGAACACCAGACCGGTGTCGCCAAGCAGCTTCTGGAAGCCAAGCACGTATTCGTCCTGATACTCCGGCTTGAGGTTGGTCGAGGCATAGTCCTTGATGCTGCCGGGAACGCCATTCTCACCATCCGAAGAGTAGAAACCTGGCGTCGTCACACCTGGAGCCAATGCGGTGGGAACTACGGCCAGCCCGGTCGGAAGACCATTCGCATTGATGCCCGTATAGGTATAGACGACGCTGCCGTTGATTGAGCCCAATGCACTATTGCGCGTGGCCAGACCCGCCGGCAATGCCAGGTAGTAACGCCCTGCGTTACCGAAGACCTTCATCGTGCTGTCGCCGAACACGTCCCAACTGAAGCCCAGACGCGGCGCCCATTGCGGGCTGGTTTGCTTCACATAGGCTTGACCGTTGAGACCGTCAGTTATGAACTGAGGCGTCGGTCCGCCGGGCGATGTCAGGGAGGACAAACCTATGAACGATTGACCGCTATTAGCGGTGTTTTCGAACTGGTCGTTGCGCAGGCCAAGGTCAAGCAGCAGGTTGGGCGTGACCTGCCATTTGTCTTCGATATATTGCGCCTTCTGGATAGCCGCAATCGAAGCGTCCTGATTTGCAAAGTTTTGAACGACGTAATTGCCGGCACCAGGGTTGCCGGTAAAAGGCGCATTAGAAAATTGGGACGGAACGCCGTTTACGTAGGCAAAGGCACTGCCATTAAGGACATTGGAACCATCGTTATCGTCGCGGTACCGGATGTTGTCGATACCGAATTTGACGTCGTGGTCGGGCGTGACCTTCCAATCAAGGTCGACGCGCAGATTGGCAGTCTTGGTTTTGTGGTCCGGATTGCCGATGGTTGTATCAACGATGTTCGGGGCGCTAACCCCCGGTGGCACAGTCACCCCTGGACCAAAGGTCACCGGAGGCGTATCCGAACCACTCACATCGCTATAATACTGCCCAGTCATTATGCCGTACTGGGCTTCGAGCGTGAGGTCGTCGGTGATGTACGAGGTGAACTTGAGGATGCCGACCTTGAAGGTGTCCTTGGTCAACACGCCCTCACCGTAATAGTCGCCGACCTTCTGGTTCGAGTAGTCGTAGTTGTAGAAGTTGTTGCTGGTCAGATCGCTCTGGGTCTGGACGCCCGTAAACTCCAACACGTTACTGTCGTTGATGTTCCAGTCCAACTTGCCATACAGCTTGGGGCTTTTGCTAGCTTGCGTATTGAAGAAACCCTGCGGCGTCGTTACGCCAAAGTTCTGCAAACCACCCACGTTGCTGTCATGCTGCCATTCTGCCGTGATGTAGAAGAACAGTGTGTCCTTGATCAGCGGGCCGCTGAGGTAGGCGTCATATACGTTCTCCCAGTCGGCGTCCTGCTTTTTGCCCGTTTGGATCTGACCGTAGCCGGCAGGATAGGCCGTGGTGCCCTGGGTCGGGGCCAGATAAGGAGAAGGAATACCTGTACCTAGACCATTATCCAGAACACCGACTGGTGTCAGGGGATTGTTGTAATGCACGTTGTCGAAGTTGCCTTGGGCAAACGATGGTTGCCAGGACACGTACACACCGGCATGGAAGTCGTTGCTGCCGCGCTGACCGATCTGACTGATCACGCCGCCGGTCGAACGGCCGTATTCAGGACCATAGCCAGAGGTGATGGTCTGTTGCTCGGCAATGGCGAAGTACGGCAGCGCAATGCCGCCGGAACCACCGATCGGATCGGTGGTGTTGAAACCGTTGAGGTAATAGGCGTTTTCCACGACGCTGTTGCCGCCGAAGGAGACCAGTGGAGTACCGGTCGGACCCGTGCCGAGGCTGCCGCCACCCAGGTTAACGCCGGGGGCCAGCAGCGCAATCGCTTCCGCGCTGTGAGCCAGCGGCAGAGTCTTCAATTGCTCCGCGGTGATCACCTGATTCTGTCGGGTGGAGGACACATCGATCGGCGGCAGCTTGTTGGCCGACACCGTCACAGCGGCGAGATTTTGCGCGTTGACGCTGCCGCCACCGGCTTCAGAAGCCGTAAACGGCACTGCCGTGCCACCAGCCACAGTCACCTGCACATGGTCGTGCGTAGCCACCGCCTTGCCGCCCTGCATCAGCGATACAGTGTAGTCACCCACCGGCAACTGATTGGCGCCATAGCGGCCATCGCTGCCAACCGATACTTCGCGAGTCAGGCCAGTCCCGTTGCTGACGATGCGAACCGTCTCGCCGGTTGCCACCGGAGCGGTACCAAAGACCGAACCTGTCGTGGCCTGTGCGAGCACCTGCCCGGAAAGACCAAATCCCACGGCGATAGCGAGTGCCAATGCGGTATGACGAACCGGCGTCCGGTTACGTAGCCCGCTCTTCCCCTCAGCTGCGAGTGCAAGCTTATGAGCATTCATCGTGTGCTTAGTATTCATTAAAGTAGATCCCCAAAGGCAAATGCAGCTGACTAAATTGTAGAGAAACGGATCAACAAACTATCCGTCTCAATGACACTAAATTCTGCGTAAAAACAGATAACAGATCCCGGTACCGAAGCCCCAACCTCGTAATAAGCCCATCAAGCTCGAACCGCTGAAATCGTCCCTTAACCGACGTGTAACAATGCGGCCTCAAGCGAACATTAAGCCTTGGAATAACAAAAAGTCAACAGTGGGAATACATAAAAATTCCGTATCTTTCACTCAGTGAGAGCATTAAGTCAGAAGCAATTTCGTAATTAATTGCGATTACGAAATATAATACGGTGGCGCGCTTTAATTTATGTCTCTTCCGAAATGGCAGCAGCGTTAGTTAGACACGCAAAAGTCATTTGCATTAAGCTATTTATCGCGGTAATGGAAAATCCTGACGCCGGACGTAATTTATTGTCGTCGCCATGTCGCCACGCTTGATCTTTGACCTACTTGTCTCAGATAAATGGCTTCAACAATGAACTTCACGTGCTATGTTTCGCCTGCCTTTCACGATGGGGAAGCACGATGCGGATGGGTCTGGCTATCGATGCGGCATGCGATTTGTCGCAGGCCTTTTTGCAGCAGCACAAAGTTTCCATCATGCCAATCACCGTGCGGGTGGACGGCGAAGTCTTTATGGACGATCGCGAACCTGCCGAGATGCAGCGCTTCATCGATCGTCGCCTCGGTAGCCGTAGCCACTCCGCCGAAACCGTGCCCTGCTCGGTTGAAGAGGTGCAGGACCTGTTCCTGGACAAGCTGGTGCTTGAACACGACTGCATGTTCTGTCTGACCATCATGGCGACGCGCAGTCCGATCAATGAGCATGTGAACCGTGCGAGCTTTGCCATCCTGAAGAATTATCGAAAGATTCGAGAAGCGGCTTCCGTACCCGGGCCTTTCATGATGCGCGTCATCGACACGCGCAATATTTTTGCCGGCTCTGCACCCGCGGTATATGAGGCGGCCCGAATGATCGAGGCCAATGAAGCGCCGGCGGCGATCCGCGAACGGCTGACTTACATAGTCAACAACAGCTACGGCTACATGTTGCCGCGAGACCTTTACTACTTGCGTGCGCGCGCCAAGAAAAAGAACGACCACAGCGTGAGCCTGTTCAGTGCCGTGCTGGGTTCGGCGCTGGATATCAAGCCGCTGCTTCGCGGCTACCGCGGCGAGACCGGCCCGGTCGGCAAGGTCCGCGGGTTCGATCACGGTGCAGAAACGTTGTTCACCTACGCAGCGCAACGCGTGCGTGCCGGCTTGTTAGTGCCCTTTGTGTGTGTCAGCTACGGCGGAGACCTCGGCCTGCTGCCGACGCTGCCAGGCTATGCCGGCTTGCAGGCGGCCTGTCAGGAGTGTGATGTCGAACTGATGGAAGCGCCAATGAGCATCACCGGCATGGTCAACGTCGGCGAAGGCGCGGTGACGCTTGGTTTCGCTGCCGAAGAGCATGTCGCGGATTTCTAGCATTCGGGTATTTCAGCGGCTGGCAGCACAGCGCTGACCATCGCAGAACCAACAGCTCAAAAACCGTAGTTGAGAAACCCGCCATCGACAGCTACGACCTGGCCGGTGATGTAGCTGGCTGCAGGCAGGCATAGAAAGGCAATCGCAGCGGCGACTTCTTCCGGCTCGCCGATACGTTTCAGCGGCGTGCGTTCCAGCACTTCGTCCAGATAATCGACATCGGCCAGCGCTGGTTCCGAACGCTGTGTACGGATGTACCACGGCGCCACCGCGTTCACCCGAATGCCGTCCACCGCCCACTCGGCCGCCAGGTTGCGTGTGAGCTGATGCAACGCGGCCTTGCTCATGCCGTAAGCCGAACCGGTGCGCACATGTGTCACGCCGGACACCGAACCCACGTTGACGATGGCTGCATTCGCGTGCTGCACCAGCTGCGGGTGCGCCAGCCGGCACATCTCGAACGCCGCAAAAACATTCTGCTCGAAGATCTGGCGGTATTCATCGCTGCGATAATCCAGCGTGGCCAGCGGCTGGTTGCCACCCGCATTGTTGATGAGCAAGGAAAGCGGCGCACCGAGGTCGGCGATCCAGTCGAAGACCGCCAGACGCTCTTCGGCCTGGGTCAGGTCTGCACCGAAGGCGAGCACTTCGACCTCGGGAAAGTCATCGGCCAGCTCTACCATCACCTGTT
>Ga0302304_10001345_pt1 | contig 12806 bp, 10 predicted proteins | sample III_Palsa_E2_2_FD_198769 | JGI IMG/M metagenome (GOLD analysis project Ga0302304, IMG submission 198769) | Peat permafrost microbial communities from Stordalen Mire near Abisko, Sweden - III_Palsa_E2_2 | ecosystem: Environmental > Terrestrial > Soil > Palsa > Peat permafrost | place: Sweden...
CATTTTCAATGACGTTGTTCACCGCTAACTCCAGCAACAGGGGATCTCCCTGTAACGTCAGTCCTTCTTCTACAGCCGATTGCAGGGCCCTTTGGGGGAACCGCTCTTTGAATGCCCGTACGACGCGATCTACCAGGCTTGAAAACAGGATCTCCTCACTGGCCGTCGCATAGCCCGCGTCTTCCAGCCGGGACGCCAGCAATATATTATCAGATAATTGGTTGAGCCGCTCCGTCTCCGAGAGGGCGCTTTTAATGAGTTTTGTTTGTTGTTCCTCTGTAAGTTTTCTTTTGATGAGGGTTTCCAGGCTGAGCTTGGCTGCAGCAATGGGTGTTTTGAGTTCATGAGTAACCGCCATCATGAAATTTTGCTGCTGGTCGGACAGGCGCATTTGCCTTCTGACCACTCTGCCGATGAAGAGGGCGCCCAGCATGATCACCACCAGGAAAGTACCCCCCTCTCCAATATAACCGATGCTGCGCATTTTTTGATGGTCGTAAACCTGGGAGATGGCATTGGTAAATGGACGGGGGGCCTTTGCGCTGTCCACATCCATTCGAACCTGTCCCAGCTCATATTGGGTAATTTTCTGGCTTTGGCGGTCCAGGACAATGAACCACCTCATAAGGCCAGCGATAATATAGAGGAGCAGAAACCAATATACGATGTTGACTAATTTGAGCCTGTATCGTTTGTAGGTGTTGCGCATCAGGGAGCTTTTTCTACGCGCAACCCAATGTCCAGTATACCCTTTAAGGGCTCGTCGCGCATATTCTGTTCGAAGGTGACCGTATATACACCAGGCTTGTCAAAATGCAGGTTTTGGTACAGGGGGATGCGCTGTTCCCATATATCATCCATCCCGGTACCGTACCAGCGCCCGGTATTATCCTGAAGGGTCAATTCAAAGCGTTCCTTTTGGGTCTTGATTTCCCCCGGTTTGCGGGTATCCAGCAGCACCCAAAGGTTCTTGTAAGCGTACGCCTCGGTATGTCGGCAAACCACAAGTACGTTGTAGGAAGCTATCGTATCGCTTACGTTGAAATCGACGGAAGGCAGGAAATGATAGGACCATGACTGGGCGGGGATTGCCACATTTCTTTCAAAAACGTTCAGGTCAGGCGCCTTGCAGCTTTGCATTCCGACAAGGGCCAGGATCAAAAACAGAAAATACGATCGGGTACTCATAATACGTTCAGGATTTGTTCTTTGGCTTTTTCCAACTCATCTTTCATGAGGACCACGCATTTTTGGATGGTAGAATCGTAGGCCTTTGAACCGGTAGTGTTTATTTCCCTGCCGATTTCCTGTAAAATGAAAGATAGCTTTTTGCCTTTTGCCGCCTCCCCGGTTTCTTCAAGGATGGACTTGAAATATTCGCAATGGTTCTTCAGCCGCACCTGTTCTTCGCTGATGTCCATCTTTTCAATGTAGTAGATCAATTCCTGTTCCAGGCGGTTGGAATCGAAGTTACCCGCCCCTACATGCTCTTCCAGCAATTTGGTCAGCCCTTCCCTCGTCTTTTGCTTGCGGAGGGGTTCCAGGGCAATAACCTGGTCCTGTTGTTCCCTGATCCCGTCAATGCGCTTGATGAGGTCTTTTTCCGTAGCGGCGCCTTCGTTCAGGCGATGCTTGTCTAATTCATGGATGGCATCCAGCAGGACCTTTCTGAGACCTTCCCATTCTTCGTCCGTCAGGCCTTCTGATGAGGGGGTGATCACTTCCGGAAGCTTTAGGAGCGCACTCAAAGTATAGGCGGTGTCCAGGTTTAGTTCCCTGGCCAGTTCTTCCAGGGGTTTAAAATAGGTCTTTGCAAGCTCCGTATTGATGGTAACCGGTTTGGTACCCCCATTTTGTTTGAGGATGATCAGGCAGTCAATAGAGCCTCTGAGCAATTGTTCGGAGAGGATATTCCGGATATTGAATTCAAAGGGTTTTAAAATCGCGGGTATTTTCAGTTGTAATTCAAATTGTTTACCATTCAGAGAACGGATGTCTATCTGGAAGGTCTTGTCTCCTACGCTCTGTTCTGTTCTCCCGAAACCGGTCATTGATTTCAACATAATATAGATGGTTCTTTACTGCAATATAGGACAATTCACCGGCCTACCGACCGAATAGCTTTTCGTAAATAGTGTCTCTGGAGAGGGGGCGGCATTCTCCCGGTAATATTCCCGAGAGATTGATTTGTTCGATACGGTATCGGATCAGTCTAAGCGTGGGGAATCCTGCTTTTGCCGTCATACGCCTCACTTGCCTGTTTTTGCCTTCCGTTAATACCAGTCGTATCCATGAAGTCGGGATGTTTTGCCGGAACCGGATGCCGGGAACCCTTTCCGGAACAAGGGGAGCAGACTCAAAAAGATAGGCCTTGCACGGCTTTGTGCGATAAGGCTTGCCGTCAATGGAAAGGTCCATGCCGCCTTCCAGGCTCCCGATGGCAGTCGGATCGATCTGCCCCTCCACTTGTACCCAGTATTCCCGTTCGTGCTCAAAGGCGGGATGCAATAGCCGGTGATTCAAGCTGGAATCATTGGTGAGCAATAGGAGCCCTTCGCTATCGTAGTCCAGACGGCCTACCGGATATATATCCGCATTCACCTTGCAATATGTGCCAAGTGTGGCTTTGCCTTCGGAAGAAGAGAACTGCGATAATACCTGGAAAGGCTTGTAGGTGATAAAATATTGATGATTCATGCTGTATGGAGAGTGATGCGTATGTGCATTAAAAAAGCCCGAGAACATCGGGCCTTTTATAAAGAATGGGTTAGTAAGTACCGGGAAACAAAATTCCCAACACAATATTAAAAAGAATTTTTACTATGACGAAGGTTTTTGCAAAAAAATTATTCACATTTTTTTTGACGGTGTGGATAAGGCACACATGCGTCACATTACCTTTGACGAAATTTTGCTGGTATGAAATTTCCTTCTCCCGTTTCCATGCAGTGGATAGCTGAGTTTATTGGAGCCGAATTAACAGGTAATGTACAAGGATATGCGACGGGCATCAATGAGTTGCATAAGGTGGAACCAGGAGACCTGGCATTTGTAGATCATCCTAAATACTATGAAGCGTGTATCCATTCTGCGGCTTCGTTCATTATCATCAATCAAAACGCTGAATGTCCTCCTGGTAAAGCATTGCTGATTGTTGCAGAGCCTTTTGAGGCCTACTTGAAAATTGTCCGTCACTATAGACCTTTTGAACCTGCCACCAAACCTATCAGTGATAGCGCGGTGATTGGAAAAGGAACGATCGTTATGCCAGGTGTATTCATTGGCAATCACGTGACGATAGGGGAGGATTGCCTTATTCATCCCGGGGTTGTGATTTATGATCATTGTTCGATCGGAGACAATGTGGTCATTCATGGCGGAAGTATAATAGGCGGGGATGCTTTTTATTTTAACAGAAAGGCCAACCGGGACGTTTGGTTTAAAAAAATGGATAGCTGCGGACGGGTGCTTATCCATTCGGATGTGGAGATCGGCTGTTCCTGTACTATCGATCGGGGGGTAAGCCACGATACGGTCATTGGCAGGGGAACAAAATTGGATAACATGGTTCATATCGGACATGACGTGGTGATAGGCAGAAACTGTCTGTTTGCCGCCCAGGTAGGTGTTGCCGGAGCTACGACGATTGGAGATGGAGTCACCCTTTGGGGACAGGTTGGGGTTAACAAAACGTTGACCATTGGGGATGGCGCCGTAGTACTTGGACAGAGTGGAATCGGAAAAAGCCTGGAGCCGGGCAAGGTTTATTTAGGTTCCCCGGCGGAAGAAGCAAAGGTCGCACAGCGCCAATTGGTTTGGCTCAAGCGCATACCGGAAATCTGGGAAAGGTTGAAACAACTCGAAAATAAGTAGAAGGAGGTGATCCTTCGGGCAGTACGCCACCGGCGTACTTTGGGTGATCGCGTCCGCGGTCACAGGCCATAATTCGATTTGAGCAACGCACAGTGGTACCGGATGGTCTCTTCCAGGGGCGTAAACTGGAAACCGGGAAGGGCCTTCAGCACCTTTCCGTTATCGAACAGCATGATTGACTGTGCGGTATGCGCTGTTTCTTTGGTGAGCAAAGGGTCAATCCCGGAAAAAAGGCCTTTCATCTTTTCCATCCTCCAGGCGATTTCAGCAATGAGCGGGGTCACCTTTTTGTGAGGAATCCTTTTTCCAAATTGCCTGGCTATTTCGGTAAAGACCTGCCTGTAGGTCCAGTTGTCCGCGGAAATGATGAAACGCTCGGAATGGATGTCACTGTCCATGAGCGCTATGACGGCCCGGGCCACGTCCCTGACGTCTACAAAACCATTAACGCCTTCAGTATACCAGGGGAATTCATCATAGGCTGTTTTGAAGAGTCCTGCGGACCCCTTTTTCCAGTCCCCTGCGCCCAGGATGGTTGACGGATTTACAATGACCGTTTCCAGCCCTTCCGCCATCCCCCGCCAAACTTCCATTTCTCCTTCGTATTTACTTCTTCCATACAGGGAGCGGTTGGGTTCTTCACTCCAGCTCACCGATTCATTGACGGGCATTCCTTTGGGTCCGCGGCCAAGGGCGGCAACGGAGCTTACGTGGGCCAGTTTCCGAACCCCTGTCGAGAGCGCGGCATTGACCACGTTGGCCGTACCTTCAATATTGACCTTCAGCAGGGTGTCTGCCATCCGTGGACTGAAGCTCACTGTGGCGGCGCAATGGTATACCTGCTGAACGCCCTTCATACATTCTTCCAGGGCGTCGATATCCAGGATATCCCCTTCGGCCCATTCCACACGTTGAAGGTCTCCGGCGGACAGCAGGGAGCCATTATACGGATGCCTGCACAACGCTCTGACGGGTTTTCCCGCATCCAGCAGCGATTTGATCAAATAGCTTCCGACGAGTCCTGTGCCACCGGTGACAAATATCATGTATAGATCGTTTGACGGTAATTTATGAATAAGTATAATATCCCTTCCCGGTCTTTCTGCCCAGGTCTCCTTTCGTCACTGTGGCTTCCTGGATAGGAGATGGTTTAAAGCGGGGAGGCTTTCCGCAGGCCTCATACAGGGAAATACTGACCGCCAGGTTAATGTCGTTTCCAATAAGGTCCATCAGGCGGAAGGGACCCATCCGGAAGCCCGTAGCTTCAGCGATACGATCAATAGAGGCAAAATCGCCCAAGCCGGCTTCCACCAGGTGTAACGCCTCAAGATAGTAGGGCCGGGCCACCCTGTTGACGAGAAAGCCAGGGGCGTCTTTGCAATGCACGGGCACTTTCCCCCATTTCCTGAGAAGCACGTCAAGCGCTGCCAGGACCCCGGGATTGGTATGTGGCCCTTGTACGATCTCCACCAGCTTCATTAGTGGCGCGGGGTTGAAGAAATGCAGGCCTGCGACCCTTTCTGGAAAGGGCAGCGCCTGTTGAATAGCATGAATGGATAAGGAAGAAGTATTGGATGCGAAAATAGTTTCGTTGTGACCGCAAGAGGCAAGTGATTGAAACAGATTGATCTTTGCCTCTAACTTTTCGACAATGGCCTCAATGACTAGGTCTGCCCGAAGACCCGAGACGGTACTGGTAAAACGCAGGTTTTTACAGGCCTCGTCCGCCTGGGTGGCAGTTAGCCGCTGTTTCTCCACCATTGTCTTCCAAGAGGCATAGATCGCGATTTTCGCCTTTTCGAGCGCCGACGGGGCAAGGTCATAGAGAACCGTTTCCTGTCCATTTTGGGCGGCCACCTGTGCAATCCCGCTGCCCATGGTTCCTGCTCCGCAGATAATAACTTGGTGAATATTCATAGTGACTGTGCTTAAACCCCGCTGGTGAATTGCTGCAGGAACCGCAGGTCATTTTGTGCGTACAGGCGCAGGTCGTTCACCACATAGTTTAACTGGCAAATGCGTTCCACTCCCATGCCGAAAGCGAAACCCGAGTACTTGTTCGAATCGATGTGCAGGTTCTCCAATAATTGAGGGTGGACCATTCCGCAGCCTAGTATCTCTACCCAACCGGTGTGCTTACACAGGGAACAACCGCTTCCTCCGCATACCGTGCAGCTAATGTCCATTTCGGCGCTGGGCTCCGTAAAAGGGAAATAGGAGGGGCGGAAACGAACCTTGCTGTTTTCCCCGAACATTTCCTTCACAAAGAAGTAGAGGGTTTGTTTAAGGTCGGCAAACGATACGTTCTCGTCCACGTATAAACCTTCTATCTGGTGGAAGAAACAATTAGCTCTGGCAGAAACCGTCTCATTCCTGTACACCCTGCCCGGGCAAATGATACGGATGGGTGGCGTAGTGGTTTCCATCACCCTGGATTGTACGGAAGAGGTATGCGTGCGAAGCACCCAATCCGGATGCCGCTGGACATAAAAGGTATCCTGCATGTCTCTTGCCGGGTGGTTCTCCGGCATATTCAAAGCAGTAAAGTTATGCCAGTCGTCCTCTATCTCCGGCCCTTCGGCAACGGCAAATCCCAGTCTTTGATAAATGGATACGATCCGGTTACGGACGAGACTTAAGGGATGGCGGGTACCTATGGGGAAAGCGTCCCCGGGCAGCGTAAAGTCTAATCCCGGACCTGCATCGGCCTCAGCATTGGCGAATGCACTATGCGATTCATATTTTGCTTCGGCAAACTGCTTGAAATCATTTAACACCTGTCCGAAGGCGCGTTTTTGGTCAGATGGGACGTTTTTCATTTCCCCAAATAGTCCTTTTACCGCGCCTTTTGTTCCGAGGAACCGGATCCTGTAAGCTTCCAGGTTTTCGGCGGAATCGATGACCCATTGGTCGATTTCCCGTTTAAATGTCTCAATTTGGTTCAACACCTGTTCCATAGAACGAAGATAGGAATAAATGGACCGATCATTATCTTTGCCCATAAAGTAACCCATATGTCCCTGCAAGATTTTGTACAGCCCGTTAACGCTTACGCCCTGAGCCAGGACAGGGGTTTTCTCGACGGGCAGATTGGTTGTAATATCGCTATATGGGATGGACCCGACCCCGATATGGAGGGGGCGGATATTGTGTTGCTCGGCGTGGGTGAAGAACGGGGGGCGGGGATTAAGGATAGCAGCACCCATGCGCCGGATAAGATCCGCGAATATTTTTATGCCTCCTATTACTGGCATTCGGAGATCCGGCTCGCGGACGCGGGTAATATCAGGAAGGGCGCCACCTTGCATGACACCTATGCCGCCTTGCGGCACGTGGTGGGTCAGTTGACTGAACTTGGTAAGACCGTCGTGATCCTGGGGGGGAGTCACGACCTGACTTTAGCCCAATATCAGTCGTACAGGGAAAGGAAACAACTCATCGAAGCCACCTGCATAGATGCACTCATCGATTTGAATACGGATTCTCCGTTGAAGCAAGATAGTTTTTTGCTGGCCATGCTGACAGAAGAACCCAACTTTGTGCGGCATTATAACCATATCGGATTTCAAAGTTATTATGTACATCCAAGGATGTTGGAAACGTTGGATAAGCTCCACTTCGATTGCTTCCGGGTAGGCAGAGTACGGGAGCAGATGGAGGAAATGGAACCGGTGATCCGGCACTCCGATATGGTCAGCATCGATATCTCTGCCATGGCCAATAGCGCTGCCCCGGCGGCTACGGTCAGTCCTAATGGATTTAGCGGGGAAGATATGTGCCTTCTTACCCGTTACGCGGGTCTGAGCGGGAGACTGAGCACCTTGGGAGTATATGGTTACAGGCCTTCCCTCGACAGAGAGGATCTTACCGCCAGACAAATTGCGCAGATGTTGTGGTATTTCATCGATGGACGGCATAAAAGCATGCAGGAGGCGCCCCTGGATCAAAGGGATCATTACAATGAATTCAATACGGTATTCGGAGAAGTAGACAGCCTCTTTCTCCAGAGCAAAAGGACAGGGCGCTGGTGGATGCAGTTGCCGGATCTGCGTTTTATAGCCTGTAGTTATGCGGATTATGTAAAAGCCAGCCACAATGATATTCCCGAGCGTTGGTTTCGGGCTCAGGAGAGAGGATAGTCAAGCGCCCCGGTGATAGATTCCCATAGGCGGGGGATTAGACGCGGCCCGCTTTTTGCTAAGGAGAAGCCGTACATTTAGATATGAAGCGCATCCTTTCCATAGCCATATTACTGACCTGCATTTCTACCTGCTCCCGGGGACAGGGCCCCCAGGGGTATTGGCTCAGTGACAACAAGAATGGTTTTTTTGAAGGGCTGGATAATATGGAAATGCGAATCGACGGGGCCGGCAATACCCTTAGCGGCAATGTATATTATATATGGGAACATGGAATTTACTACCAGGACATCAGCCTCGAAGGCCGGACCCTTTCGGGAGATTCGGTTGAGCTGAATGAAATGGAACTGGTTACCAACCGGAATGGCAAATTCCCGGGTGATTGCAAGGGAATCTTTCACCTGTATTATTCAAAACAGGGTAAAAAGGAATACCTCACCGGCATATGGAAAAAGCCTCCGGGCAGTAAGCTCCATTGTCCTGATAGCAAGGTTGTTTTTTACCGGATGACCCCGGACGGTTCGCCGCTGCGGTTGATTGCGCAGGCAAAGAGCGTGCCTCCTAAAACGGTGGCGCAGACAGGGCCGGCTCCTGTCATAAAAGCCGCTGCGCCCCCCGTTGCCGCTCTTGTCGTCGCCGCTCCCCCTCCTGATCCGGATTCCCTGCGATGGCAATTATTCAGGTCTCGCAAGGATTCTCTTGAATTGGTGGTTCCTCACCTGAGCGATACTGTCAATCTGGAATTTTATGACGATGGGATCATCGATCACGACAGGATCTCTCTTTTCCTGGGAGATAGTCTGATGCTCAAAAACTATGAACTACTCGCTACTCCAAAAATGATGCAGTTGATATTGCCAAAGGGTAAAATGGAAAATATCCTGGCCCTTTATGCAGAAAATGAAGGAGACATTCCACCCAATACAGCCCTGATGGTCATCTATGTAGACGATAAGCGTTTCGAAGTACGCTTGTCATCGGATATGAAGACCAATGCAAAGGTTGTGTTTAAGTCGATACAGTAAGCCGCTGGCCGAAGGCCCGGACATTAGCGGTGATCGGGGGATTAGCTAATTTAGGGGAGTAGCTTATCCCCCGATCACAACCTTTCAAAAAGCTTGCCTAGCGATTCATGATCCAGGACCGCATATACGGGTTGCCCGTAAGGAGATATATTGGGTTGCTGACAAGTCATCAGCTCGGTGGCCAGGTGGCGCATTTCCTCCCCGGTCATAGAGGCGCCGGCTTTAACGGCCTGTTGCCTGGCAAGGCCCCGCATCAATTTCTCCCTGGGTGTTACCTGCAAAGAACCGCTGGAATGTTTGAATTGCTCCAGCAATTGCTCAATCACCTTTTTTTCAGCGCCAGTTTCAAGGTCTGCAGGAGTCCCCTGTATGACGAAAGTATCCTTTCCGAATGGCTCTACCTGGTACCCTAACTGAGCAAGGTCGGTGACCAGTGAATCCAGCAATACACTGTCCGATGCATTCAGGGAAAGGGTAGCGGGGAAAAGGCATCTCTGGGAAGGCAATGCCTTTCCTCGTATGGCGTGGGCGAACCGTTCATAAAGGATACGTTCATGGGCCGCCTGCTGGTGGATCAGCATGAGGCCGCCCGGATGTGACACCAGGATATAGGTGCGCAATACTTGCAGGTATTGATTGGTGCTCTCCGGCAGAACATTTCCGCTGGAAAGGCCAAGGAGATTCGCCCCTGGTTCAGCGCCTGGGGTCCAGGATGCTGGCTCTTTTACGGATGAAGCAATGGGTTCACCCGTTTGCGTGAAAAAATCCTTCCAGTTCCGGAGCTCACTTTTCTCAATCTTGTGCGCCTGGTGCTGATGGCTGAAGGTCTGATACAAGGAAGAGTCAGAAGCCGCCGTGCGTTCCCGGGCCGTAAAGGGTTTGGAGACTGCGTCCAGTTGTTGGATAGAGGCATCCAGGTCAAAGTCCAGTGTGGGAGTAATGCTGAATTGCGCCAGGGCATGTTTTACGGCAGCCTGTACAAACGCATAAACGACCTTTTCGTCATCAAATTTAATCTCCTGCTTAGTCGGATGGACATTGATGTCCAGTTGAGCAGGGTTAATGTCGATGAACAAGGCGTAGGCGGGATAACTGTCAGACGGAATCATCTCCTGGTAGGCGCTCATGACGGCGTGGTTCAGGTAAGCGCTTTTGATGAACCGGTTATTCACAAAGAAATACTGATCTCCCCGCGTTTTTTTGGCTGTATCGGGTTTGCCGGCGAAGCCATATACGTTCAGGTAGTCCGTATTTTCCTGGACAGGGATCAACCTTGCATTGTAGGAACTTCCCAGGACCTGTACAAGACGCTGCTTCAGGGAGCCCTTTTCCAGGTGGAACATTTCCTGGCCGTTGGCGGTAAGAGAAAAGAACAATTCCGGGAAAGCCAGGGCCACCCTCATGAATTCGTCGATGATATGCCGCATTTCAGAGGCATTGCTTTTCAGGAAATTCCGTCGGGCGGGAACGTTGAAGAACAGGTTCTTCATCGCAATGCTCGTCCCTATGGCCATGGCTATAGGTTCTTCCTTTCTGGGGGTTGAGTTGTCAATCTCGATGCAGGTGCCCCATTCATCACTCATCCGTCTGGTCCTCAGTACGACTTCTGCCACGGCTGCGATGGAGGCGAGCGCCTCTCCTCTGAATCCCATGGTCTTGATCCGGAATAAATCGTCGATACCCGAAATCTTCGAAGTGGCATGGCGTTCAAAACACTTGCGCGCGTCTGCCGGACTCATACCCGAACCATTGTCAATTACCTGGATGAGTGATTTGCCGGCATCGCCTACGATCAGGCGTATTTCCGTTGCCTGGGCGTCTATGGCATTCTCCATTAATTCTTTTACAGCGCTGGAAGGGCGTTGAATGACTTCTCCCGCTGCAATCTGGTTGGCGATGTTGTCGGGCAATAAATGGATGATGTCGGGCAAATCTTTTAATTTACAGTCGTAAAATTACTGCGAATATTTAAGTTCCGATGATAAGACTATTTTGGTTAGGCGCTTTCTTTCTCCTGACAGAAGCACCCCTTTACGCGCAAGCTTACCTGGAGAACACGGCAGCCGGCCACTGGGCAGATAGTGTGATGGCTACCCTTAGCCTCAAGGACCGGATTGCCCAGTTGATGATCGTCAGGGCTTCCGACCCCTCCCGGTATTACCTGGAAGAAACGGCGGAGGCTGTGAAACGCTATCATGTAGGCGGACTTTGTTTTTTTCAGGGGGGGCCCCTCCGCCAGGCTATGCTAACCAATGACTATCAGCAGATCAGCCACGTTCCTTTGTTTATTGCGCAGGATGCCGAGTGGGGACTTGGGATGCGGTTGGATAGTGTCGGATCATTTGTCCACCAGATGATGATCGGGGCGACGTCCGATGCTGGCTTGGCAGAGCGTGTAGGAGTAGCGGTGGGGGATCAGTGCAAACGAATGGGGGTTCAGGTGGATTTTGCCCCCGATATAGATGTCAACAATAACCCGGATAATCCCGTGATCAATGACCGGTCTTTCGGGGAGAATAAATACACCGTGGCCCGCTACGGGGCCGGGTACGCTAAGGGATTGCAGGCAGAGGGCGTCATGGCTTGCGCCAAACACTTTCCCGGACATGGGGATACCCGGACCGATTCCCACCTTGACCTGCCCGTCATCGATAAGAGCGTGGCTCAGCTGGACTCCCTGGAGTTATATCCCTTCCGGGTGCTGGCTGCCCAGGGAGTGGGAAGTATGATGGTCGCTCATTTGTATCTGCCCGCCATTGATAACCGGGAACACCGGCCCAGTTCTCTTTCATATAACAGTGTAACAGGGCTGTTACGCAACGATCTTGGATATAAGGGACTGGTTTTTACGGACGCCCTGGACATGAAAGGCGTCAGTAAATATTTCCCGGCTGAAGCAGCCGGACCGGAAGCCCTGATGGCCGGGAATGACATGCTTTGCCTGCCTTCGGATATTCCTGCTACCCTGCATTCAGTGAAAAAAGCCATCCGTAAACATAAGATCAGCCGGGAAGATATTAATGGAAAGGTGAAAAAGGTCCTCATGGCGAAATACGCCTACGGACTAGCCGATCTTCGGCCGGTGGATACGGCCCACCTGGTGATAGACTTGAACAGGTCTACGAAAGCCATCAACCGGGAGATTGCGGTGAATGCGTTAACCTTGCTCAGGCTTACCAACAGCAGGGTCTTCCCTTTGTTGCCCCTTCCGGACGAATCTTCCCGCAAGGTGGCGTTTGTAGGGATCGGGTTGGAAGAAGGGAATCTGTTTTCCCAATTGGTAAAGGAGCGCTACGGGGCGGATACTTTTTATTTTCCCTATGGGGAAGGGGAGAATGCTATTCCTTCCCTGGTGAATACCCTGAAGGGGCATTATGACGCCATCGTCATTGGGGTACACAGGTACAGCAGGAAACCCCAGGGTCAGTATGGATTGAGCGGCCCGGCGTTGCACTTATTAAATGAATTGCAGACCCTTCCGAATGCCATCACGTTCGTCTTTGGGAATCCCTATGCCATTCGTTATTTCCCGGGTATGCCCAATCTGCTTGCCTGTTATGAGGACGATACGACGGTGCAGGCGGTAGCCGCCGACATGCTTCAGGGCCATGAGAGACCCAGGGGACTCCTACCGGTCAGTATAAGCGATTCATTCCCTTCCGGAAGCGGGATAGTGGGGTATGCTCCTTTGGACGAAGGCCTCAATATGGAAAAATTGCGGGTGATCGATTCCCTCGCGGATGACGCCATCGCCCGCCATGCCACGCCT